>Ga0335394_10002360_pt1 | contig 21236 bp, 13 predicted proteins | sample MAT03_FD_205741 | JGI IMG/M metagenome (GOLD analysis project Ga0335394, IMG submission 205741) | Freshwater microbial communities from Lake Fryxell liftoff mats and glacier meltwater in Antarctica - MAT-03 (spades assembly) (version 2) ...
ATTGAGCAACAAGCCAACCGTTTAGCGGTCATTACGTTCTTGACCGATGACGTTTTAACCACGATTCAACCTGAAGATATCCCGCCACTGGAAACGGTTCTGCCGAGGCAGGCAGACCATTGACCACTATGAGCGATCGATGGGCGATCGTTCAGAAGACTCCTTCTAAAGTTTTTGATCCCTGCTGTACCTGTGGAGTTAAAAACTTGAACTCCTGCCCCCGCCATTAAAACCGTGTCTCGTATTCAACGACAGCACGGCTATCACCCGAAAAATCGCTAGAACCGCGCAGTAGCAGTTGGTCATTGAGACGATAGCGGAGACCAAACTGCGTGGGTTGGCTTGAGGTTAAGATTCTCAACGCAGAGAGCGAAATGCTGGGCGTGAGGTCGATCGCCGCTTCTGCACCCAAGCCGAGGGTCGAACTGCCGCTGCTGGTATCACGGGCGCGATCGGGGCGAGTCACGGTAGGAAAGAGACGAAACTCGCTGAGTCCTAACGCATTGCCAATCACGCCCTGGATGTTGCTCAGCAGAGCAGACCCCGCCAGGTTCGCAATACCCAGTGCAGTATCGCCGCGTCCCAACGTACTAACGAAATTAGCGCCAAGCAGGGATACAATCTCGGCTTCACTGCGACCAGGACTGCTGGTGAGTCTGAGATTATCAACCAACTGGCTGGCGGGTCCTTGGACTTGCGCTTGAATGCGGACTGTTTGCAAAGAACCATATGCGGATGCTGTCGTGATGCTGGAGTCGTTGACTTCGGAGGATAGTGTGGAGGTTGGCAGGCGACTATTGGTCACTTCAGCTACCGAGGTGATGAGACGCACATCAAGATTGGGATCAAGCCCCTGCTTTTCGACAAATTCAGCCGTTTGAGGATAGCCGCGAGCCAGTATGAATTGAGTGGTGAAGAGGTTGACCTGACCCGACTTGAGACTGATCAACCCTTTGGGGCGCAAATCATCCAGCGTGCCATTGATAGTGAGGTTTCCTCCAGCGACAAAGCTCAGAAGCGGTGCACTCACGACCCGAACATTATTGCCTAACGCGATGCCTAGATTATTAAAGGCAATGACGTTGGAGCCGTTGCCGAACGAGGCAGTTGAGCTAGGCGCTGCCGTCCCTCCCGCTGAATTCCCGTCGCTAGTGTTTGTGCCACCTCCCGTTGCACTGGTTAGAAGCACCTGCCCATTGGCTAGTTGAATGGTGCCGCCGATGACGGGATTGAACGCCGTGCCTGTAATTTGAACGCCGCCGCCCACTCCGCCCTGATACAGCCCTTTCAGATTTAACGAAACCTGATTGAGATCAACATTGAGGGGCGTTTGCAGGTCAGGATCGCCAGGAGACAATGTGGCAAAGATTGGCAGCACGCCAGCCGCCGTCACATTACCCCGTGTAAATTGCCCGGTGACTTGATCAACCCGTAGCCGATCGCGATCGAACCGAATAGTGCCCGTCACGCCCTTTAGCGGTTCGGGGAGTGCACGTGCTTGCAGGGTGGCATTTTCAAAGCTGGCAGTACCCGTCGCGATCGGTTGTCGGAGGGTGCCTTGCACCTCAGCATTCACCTGCCCTTTACCACCAACCCACGCCACTTGATTGTTGAGCAAGTTGAGCAGCGCCAGTCCTTCATTTTTGACGTTCACGCTCAGTTGAATCTGGTCATTGTCGGGTTCAACTGACGCAAAGGGCAGCTTTTGGGGAATGCTGCCCGTGAGCGTAATCGGTTCGGTGCCACCGAGCAAAAGGCGACTACCAAAGTTGAGACGAGCATTGCTGTAGCCGAAGTTACCCTGCGCTTGTTGAACCGTAGTGCCATTGAGCACCCCATCCGTTAAGCTTAAGAGTCCCAAGACTTGAGGATTGTTCTGGTTGCCTGTTATGGTCGCGGTGGCATTCAGGTTGCCTTGCACATTCAGCGGCAGGTTAAACAGATCCGTCAAACGATCGGCAGGAATGTTCTCCATGCGGAACTGTCCTGACTGCATTGCACCGCCCACCTGCCCTGAAAAAGTGATCAACGATTGGTCTGACTGGAAGCGTAGCGGCAGGAGCGTCACAATGCCGTTCTCAAAGCTGCCTTGTGCCACAACCCGCTTGGCTGAAAGCGCACTACCCCACTGCCAGTCTTGTCCTTGCAGGTTGAAGTTGGCGCTGATGCCTTTTCGCAATGATCCTGCCGCACTGACGGTGCCGCTAAACGCCCCCTTCAGCTCGCTTAATTCTGGCAGTGGCGATGCTTGCTGACGGTCTGCCATCTGCGCTTTCAAGGCTTGAATTTCAGCAATGCGGCGGATTTGATTAATCAAGGCTGTGCGAGATAGCTCCACCGGAACCGTTTGTAAGTCGGCTGCCGTGCCATAAGCCGGTAAGGTTGCGCCCCGTGAGAAATCAGAAAGCTTGAAGAATTGGAGTAGCTCCAGCACGTCCTGAAGCTGCCCTTGCGGCACCGTTAACTGCGCTTGAACTTGCGGGTCTGCACTCGCAATTTTGGCGCTGGCATTCAGTTGAAAGACGCTTTGCCCCCGGCGTAACTCAGCTCCGGTCAGCGTTGCAACTCCGTTAGCAAAACTGACACGTCCACCAAACTGATCGGCTCGATAGGTGCCGATCGAGGGATTGGCGATCGTCAATTGTCCATTTGCATTGAGCTGACTGAGATCCCCCGCCCGTAAGCGGTTCGCGTTTAACGTGAAGCTGCCGTTTAACTCACCCGACAACGGAAAAAAGACCGCTGTGGCAGGCGTGTTGAGAAACGAAAGCGGAAAATTGCGAGCTTCGACGAGCAGCAAATCGCCTCGCGTTCTGCCTGTGGCAATGGCTCGATCGCGCCGGATGTCGAACGCCACAATTTGGTACGTCGAACCGAGCGTGAGGGCAATGCGGTCTTGTTGCCCTGCCAGATTCAAATTTACGCCCTGCGCGACTCGCAGACTGCCTCGCAGCGGTGATTCCAACGCAGTGCCATTCAGCACAAACTGGCGCAAGGTCACGCCCCCGTTAATGTTGGGGTTGGTGGGGCTACCCGTCAGCCGTCCAGCAAAGTCTACCCGCCCGGAGTAAGCAACGCCTTGGGGAATGGGTAGCGCGATCGCCTGCAAACTGTAGTTACTGGTGCGGACGTTCAAATCGAGCGCTGTAATGGCTGGTGCGCCCGTCAACCGCGCAAAGATAGCACCATTCGCACTAAAGCCCGGAGCCGTGGCTCTTTGCAAGACAACCTTTTGCCCATCCCAGCCAAACTGAGCGTCGATCGGTGCGGCAATCACTGAAAGACCTTGCGACAGCCGTGCTTGTCCCTGAGCGCGGACGCTGGCTGGACTGAAGTTTGAGAGCGACCCTGAAAGCGCGATCGCCCCGTTAAACAACCCCCGCAGATCTTTAGAGAAGCGACCAAGCTGAATTTGGGAGCCTGTGACTAGCGCCTGCCAACGTCCTCCTGCTGCTCGTCCCTGGGCATTGACTGTGCCGCCAGCGACTGCCAGATTCGTATTTTGAAGCGCGACCACGCCATTGGCGATCGCGATTTCGCCAGAGCCAGCGTATTGTGCCTCAGGTGCCTGCCAGCGAATGAAGGTGCGAGGATTCGTTGCCGTGCCTCTAACAACGGCTTGAGCGTTGACCCGACCGATCGCGATCGGTGAAGCATTCCCTCCTGTGTAGGCACTGGCGATCGGCTCACCCGGAACACCTGTTGCTCGCACATTGAACGCCAGTTGGACAGGATTTTTGAGTGTGACCTGCCCCGACCCAGTGACTTGCCCACCAGCGGTAGGGGTTGCCTGAAGATCGGCGATCGTCAGCGTTTGCTTTGCAGTCGCGAGTTGGAATTTGGCGCTGTACTTACTGAGGTCAACGCGATCGACCTGACCTGGTTTAGTATTGCGGGCAATACCAGTGATGACAGGCTGCCGCGTGGCTCCCGTGACCTTTAAGTCTGCCAGCACTTCGCCCGCTACTGGCACAGGTAGCTTCAACTGAAAGGTGTCCACAAGTTTGGCAACACTGACGGACTTCACCCGCGCTGCCAGGTTAAACCCGTTGTCAAAATCCAGCGTCCCACTTGCCTGCACGGGAATTTTGCTTTTACCAAACAGCGTCTCGGTGTTCTCTAGCGTCAGCAATTTCCCCTGTAGCTGCAAGCTACCCTTTGCCTGCGTAAACGTGTAGGGCACCTTTGGGATTGCCAGCGTCACGCCTTCAAAAGTCGCGTTGCCTGTTAGGTAAGGCAACTTCTGGTGAGGACGAATCTGAGCGTTGATCGAGCCACTTCCACGACCAGCAGGAAGGTTCACGGGTAGCTTAATCAGACGATCGATCTCGGCGATCGCAAAGTTTTGCCCCTGCACCTGAATATTCGTTTGGGACGGCGATCGCAGGGTTTCCCCGTTGAGTTTCAAGCTGCCGCCCGTGTCCGATCGTCCCGCGAGTTCGTAGGCAATGCGTTGATTTTTGTCAAAGAAGTTGGCGCTACCGTTCAATTGCGAGAGGTTGACAGGAGCAGCTTTGCCACCCGTCTTACCCGCTGCTACCAGCACTGCTCTGGCATCTTTGAAACGAATGGCTTGCAGTTCAGTGCTGACGGGTCCCTTCTGTTCCTCGTCCGAGATTTGTACCGAAATCCAGTTCCCGTCTGGTGCTTGCTCCAGGTAAAGGTCTGGCTTGTCTAACGTAATGTCTAGATTCAGATTCCGAGTCAGCAGCAATCGTATGGGGTTGAATGCCACATCGACTGCCTGAACGGTGGCGCGATCGGGATCAGTGGCAGTCGCAGGCACTGAGGACGGACCAAAGCGCAAGCTAGTCAGCGAGAACCGCTCGACCTTTCCCAACTTCACTGGACGCTTCAGCGACTCGCTGAGATTTGACTCTACCAGCGGAGCCAGCTTTTCATTGACAAAAACCCATCCATACCAGGCTCCTGCTGCCAGTCCAGCCAGTCCCACAATGCCTAAGGGAATGCCAATCCGCCGCAGCAGAAGTAGCCGAGAGTGCCTATTAGAACCTGAACCGGGATCGCCACCGGGACTGGGCAGATTCGTCATTTGCGAGGAGTGAGGTAACTACTGGAGCCAATATACTGCCTGCGCTCGCGAATCTCCCATTCTCTAGAAACTTTATAATTCAGAAATTTTGCAAGAGCAGAGGGGTGCTTTGAGTAGGCGCTTCCTGTGGCTGCGCTGGGGCTTTTGAGCTTTAAATGACAGGTTCTGGGCTGTGCGCTTACCGCACTGCATTCGGCGATAGCAGCACAGAGTTCGGCGATAGCAGCACGGAGTTCGGCGATGCCTGCACTCAGTGCCGAGATACCTGCACTGAGTTCGGCGATAGCAGCACTAAATTCTGAGATGCCTGCACTGAGTTCTGAGATAGCTGCACTTAGCTCGAAGGTGACAGCCCTGAGTTCTGAGACCACTGCACTGAGTTCCAATGTGGCTGCACTCAGTTCCGAGAGAGCTGGGCTTAATTCTGAGATGGCTACACTGAGTTCTGAGGTTGAAGTGTCAGGGGTTAAGGTCAGAGCGCCGCGTTTCAGATATGAACTGTAGCGTTTTGAGATTTATGAGGTAAACGTTGAGTTTAGAGCATCTCCCCTTCTGCTTCCTTCTAAAGTCGTTGACTCTCGCTTCACTTGCAGAGCCAATGATTTTACCTTCTGCCTTTTGCCTTCTGCGCACTCTCTTCGCTTATGGCTCCTGCCCCTCACTCGTCGTCCTCTTAAATCGGTAGAATGAGAAAAACCGATCGAGGGCAAGCGCCATGATTCCTACCGTCATTGAGCAATCTGGTCGGGGCGAACGTGCCTTTGACATTTACTCGCGGCTGCTGCGGGAGCGGATTGTGTTTCTCGGGCAGCAAATTGATGCTGATTTGGCAAACTTAGTTGTGGCTCAACTGCTCTTTCTGGATGCTGAAGATCCAGAGAAAGACATTTATGTGTACATCAACTCTCCCGGTGGCTCCGTCTCAGCCGGAATGGGCATTTATGACACGTTGCGGCACATCCGTCCTGATGTCTCGACGATCTGTGTTGGGTTAGCTGCCAGCATGGGCGCGTTTCTGCTGAGTGCCGGAACCAAAGGCAAGCGGATGAGCCTACCCCACTCCCGCATCATGATTCACCAACCGCTGGGTGGCGCTCAGGGACAAGCAACCGATATTGAGATTCAGGCAAAAGAAATCCTGTATCACAAACAACGGCTGAACGAGATGCTGGCAGAGCATACGGGGCAATCGATCGAGCGCATTCATGAAGACACCGAGCGCGACTTCTTTATGTCCGCAGAAGAAGCGAGAGACTACGGACTGGTTGATCAGGTCATCGATCGTCGTCCTTCGGCAATCCGCCCAGCCTTGGTGAAATAGAGTGGTAAAGCGCTTAGCGATCAGCCATTAGTAGGTAGGGGCGCACGGCTGTGCGCCCCTACGGAAAACGCCGAGGTGATTAAATTCTTGTTCCTTACGCATCGCCTCACGGTTTTGAGCGCGGTCTGAAGGTTTAGCGTCAGTTGACTGCGATGTGGCAGGCGTGGTTTTTCCTTGCGGTGATTCTAAAGTGTTGGGTTAAGCACACGCGGTTACGCCACCGACGAGGAGCGTCTCTAAAGATCGTGGATCAATTAATCTGAACCATTTCCCTTCTGTAGGGACGTTCCATGAAACGTCCCTACAGAGAGAATTACACCTTATTAAATCCGCGTCCCTAAAAGTATTGTGGTTGCGATCGTTCGTTTCATTTAACGACCATCCCTTAAGTCTCACTCCTTTAGACTGTTGGCACGCGATGGCGGTTCAGCAAATCGCTGCGGTAGAAAGCTGAATGACGGGTAGTTTTTGCCTCTCGTCCTGCGCCTGAGCAGAGGCATTGTGCCAAAATGAGGCAACTGTAAGTCTGAGTGCATGTCAAACGTATTAGAGCAAGCTGAGGACGCGCTACAGCAAAACAATTGGTGTTTGCTCCATCAGTGTTTACAGCAGGTGTTCATCGATCGCCCCGCCCAAGAGCTTTCCGACAGCACCTTAGAGCGTGCCCTGGAGCTGGCAATTGCAGTGCTTGAAGCGGGCGACTTTCAAGAGCGTTGGGATGTTGCCAAGCTGATCCCTGCCTTTGGCGATCGGGCGATCGCCCCCCTCATTGACTTGCTGCGAGACGATGCTGCTGATGCAGAAGCGCAATGGTTTGCTACCCGCATTCTCGGCAGCTACAGCCAACCCGACAGTGTGATGGCACTGGTCAAGCTCCTGCAAACGACTGAAAACGAAGACCTTAGCAGCATGGCAGCCGAAGCTCTGGCGCAAATGGGCACTCCAGCCATCGCTGCCTTGACGGCGCTTGTGACCGACAGTGATACTCGCGTCTTTGCGGTGCGATCGCTCGCGCAAATTCGTCGTGCAGAAACGATTGATCCCTTGCTGACTGTGGTGGACGATCCCCAAGCAACAGTACGGGCGATCGCGATTGAAGCGCTCAGCAGCTTTCATGATCCCCGTGTGCTATCGCTGCTGGTGCGCGCGTTGTCTGATCCCGCCGCGCTTGTTAGACAAGAAGCTGTCGTTGGACTAGGTATGCGTTCAGAGCTTGCAGAGGCGATGAATCTGGTGGCGCTGTTGACCGATCGCTTGCTAGATGTTGACTTGGAAGTATGCCAGAAAACAGCGATGGCGTTGGGGCGGATGAGAACTCAAGCAGCGGCTGCAACTCTCTTTCAGGCACTGAATGCAGCGCAGACTCCAACGCCACTGCGGCTTAGCATTGTACGTGCTTTGGGCTGGATGGAAACCGCGATCGCGCTTGACCTGTTGCGTCAGACTCTGCTTTGCTTAGAACCAACCACCCCACTCCGTCCTGTCCATCAGGAAATTATCACCGTCTTGGGGCGCTGCACAGAGCCAGACCTGCAACGTCAAGCGGCTCAGCTTTTGATTGCATTGCTTACCAGTGGACATGCTCTTACGGCTGATCCTGCTGTACGGCGGGCGATCGCGACGGGGCTAGGTGCCTTGAAGCAACAAAATGCGCTCGAAGCCCTGATGGAGCTTTTAACCGATGAAGAGATAAGTGTACGCCTGCACGCGATCGCTGCCCTCAAAGCCCTGGATGCCACCACGGCTCACCAGCGGCTCACCAGTCTGGTCAACCATGCTGATGTGCCGGAAGCCCTCAAGCAGGGAGCCGCGATCGCCCTCCAAGAATGGTAGTCATCGATCACGGCTGATCTGGCGACTAAGGATCGTGGATTAAATAAAACCGACAAATTGTTCGTAGGTAAGGGCGCACGGCTGTGCGCCCCTACGGAAAACGCCGAGGTGATTAAATTCTTGTTCCTAACGACTAAAAACCAACAACCAGCCACTCCTCTCTTCCACACACTTGCACGGACGCTGTACAATGCGGCAAACTGGCGCTAGTTGATCGACTGACCGCTTCCACCCGTGTCAGTTTACCTGTGGAACCCTCCTTACTCCTTCAAGATAACGATTCATGCCGCTGCCGAACATTCAACGCCGAACCAAGATTGTTGCCACCATTGGTCCAGCGACCAGTAGCCCAGAGGTTCTGCGCGAGCTGATTGAGGCAGGAGCAACCACGCTACGCCTCAATTTCTCCCACGGAACGCATGAGGATCACCAGCGGAGCATTCGCTTGATCCGCCAGACCTCGTTTGAATTGAATCAACCCGTGGGGATTTTGCAAGACTTGCAGGGACCCAAAATTCGGCTGGGACGGTTTGAAAATGGGTCGATCATCCTTAACAAGGGCGATCGCTTCACGCTCACCAGCAAACTGCTAGCAGGCACCCAAACCATCAGCTCTATCACCTATGAGCCGTTAGCAGACGAGGTTCCTGAAGGTGCTGTCATTTTGCTGGATGATGGCAAGGTGGAGATGTTTGTCGAAAAGGTCGATCGGGCAACGAGAGAACTCCATTGCGTGACGGTCGTCGGCGGAGCGCTCTCCAACAATAAAGGGGTGAACTTCCCTGGCGTTTGCCTGTCCATCAAAGCACTTACCGACAAAGACCGCAAAGACCTGACGTTTGGGCTGGATCAGGGTGTAGACTGGGTTGCCCTGAGCTTTGTGCGCAACCCGCAGGATGTGCTGGAGATCAAAGAGCTTATCTCAAGCGCGGGTAAAAACGTCCCTGTCATTGTCAAAATTGAGAAACACGAAGCGATTCAAGAGATGGAGTCGATTCTCTCCATCAGCGACGGGGTCATGGTGGCGCGGGGCGATTTAGGCGTAGAGCTGCCCGCCGAAGATGTCCCTGTTCTGCAAAAGCGGTTGATTGCTACCGCCAATCGCATGGGCATCCCTGTGATTACAGCGACGCAAATGCTGGACAGCATGGTGCATAGCCCTCGACCCACTCGCGCTGAAATTTCTGACGTTGCCAACGCCATCATTGACGGCACGGACGCGGTGATGCTGTCCAATGAAACGGCTGTCGGCAAGCACCCAGTCGAAGCGGTGGCGACAATGGCACGCATTGCGGTGCGCATTGAGCAGGAACACTGGAAGCAGACGATCGAAGACAGTGGGCGATCGATCCCCAATGCGATCAGTCATGCCGTGAGCCAAATCGCGGATCAGCTTGATGCAGCGGCTATTATGACCTTGACGAAAACTGGAGCCACAGCGCGCAACGTCTCTAAATTCCGTTCTACCAAACCTATTCTGGCGATTACACCGCACGTAGATGTCGCACGGCAGCTTCAACTCGTGTGGGGCGTAAAGCCCTTGCTAGTACTCGATTTGCCATCAACCGGGCAAACCTTCCAGGCGGCGCTCAATGTGGCACAGGAGAAGGATCTCTTATGCGAGGGTGATCTTGTCGTGATGACGGCTGGCACCTTGCAAGGCGTGTCTGGCTCGACCGATTTAATCAAGGTAGAAGTGGTCACAGCGGTACGCGGCAAAGGCGTTGGCATTGGTCAGGGCATGATCAGCGGCAAGGCAAGGATCATCCACAGTAGCGCAGACATCAGCCAATTTAGCCCTGGTGAAATTTTAGTGGCACAGCACACGGGCGCTGAATTGATTGAAGCGATTCGCAAAGCGGCTGGCATTATTGCCGAAGACGGTAGTCTGACCAGTCATGCGGCTGTCATCGGGCTACGACTGGGTGTGCCCGCGATCGTCGGGGTGAAAAACGCCACCTCTGCAATCCGCAACGGTGAGATCATTACGCTTGATCTTCAGCGAGGTCTAATCTATGCCGGAGCAACGATTCCCAATCAAGTGGAACATGCCCTGCCCGTTTAATTGGTCTACCTATAAAGTTACCTGGAACAGGGGGAAGGATAAAGACTAAACTGTTTGCCGCTTAGGATCGTGGATTTAATAAAACCGACAAATTGTTCGTAGGTAGGGGCGCACAGCCGTGCGCCCCCACGGAAAACGCCGAGGTGATTAAATGCTTGTTCCTTAGCAAAGGCTTCAGTCTTCATCCTGATCGCTTACTTCGCCCAGTCTTTTGCCCAATTCAATGTTTGATGGACTTGCTCTAAGGTCGCAGCTTCGCAGTAGAGGCGTAAGACAGGCTCCGTGCCGCTGAAGCGAATCAGCAGCCAGCTTTGGTCGTCAAGGCGAAACTTGTAGCCATCGACCGAGAGACAATCGACCACTGTATGTCCAGCAATTTCGGTGGGAGGATTGGTTTGCAGTTGGTGGAGCAGCTTTGCTCGCACATCCATACCAGCCAGGGGAATGTCGATGCGATCGTAGCAAGAGAAAAAGCCCGTTTGCTCTTGCAGCTTGCGGTACAGGTCGCTCAGGTCTAAGCCGGAGCGCACGATCGCCTCCAGTACATACAGCGCCGACAGCAACGCATCGCGTTCGGGAATGTGGTTGCCATAGCCGATGCCGCCGGATTCTTCGCCACCTAAGAGCACCTGCGTTTCTAACATGCGATCGGCGATGTACTTGTAGCCGACTGGGGTTTCAAAGACTGGCAATCCATAAAGTGCAGCCACTTTAGGCATCAGGTCAGACCCGCTGATCGTCTTCACCAGTTCGCCACTAAAGCCGCGATTGGCGACGAGGTGTTCAATTAAAATGGGAATCAAAATCTGTGAACTCAGGAAATTGGCTTGCCCATCGACAGCGGCAATGCGATCGCTATCACCATCAAACACCAGCCCAACAGATAATCCCGTTGGGTTTTCCTGACGATAGGCGCGAATGTGTTCAAAAAAAGCGGTGAGATAGCGTGGCAGGGGTTCCGGTGCACCACCACCAAAGAGCGGATCGCGATCGCTGTGGAGTTCTCGAATCGGTGTCTTGAGCAGTCTTTCTAGCCCACCCGCAGCGGCTCCATGCATGACATCCGCAAAAACGGTGAGTTTGCCTTGCTGAATTGCCTGACGAATCGCGGCGATGTCTACCTTTGTTTCTAGCCCCTGACAGTAGCCTTCCCACGGATCGAACGTTTGCAGAAAACCTGGCGTGCCTGTAACGGTTTTGCCTTCTGCTAGAAGGGCTTCAATCTGCTGTGTCACCGATGGCGGCACCGAACCACCAAACGCGCCTTTAACCTTCAAACCAGAGTAATTACCGGGGTTGTGACTGGCAGTAATGACCAACGCGCCGAGCGCATTGTACTGCTTAGCAGCCCAGCTAAAGGCAGGCGTTGGGGCGTAGCCGTCTGACAGCATGACATCGAACCCAGCGGCTCTCACAGCTTCAGCGGTGGCAAGGGCAAACTCTTCGGATAGGAAGCGGCGATCGTACCCCACAATGACCAGTTTGCTGGCGGTATCGCTGCCGTAGACATTCTCTAAAACGTGCGCGGCTAAAGGTGCAACATGGGTCAACCGATCGAAGGTAAAATCTGCGGCAATGAGTCCCCGCCAACCATCTGTACCAAACTTGATGGGAGTGGACATCACCGACGTTGGGGAAGGGTGCATGGACAGACAGCCTCACGTTTCGATTCCTGCCATTCGAGTGTATGCGGAGAGCTGCCCCTTCAGCTACCCTCAGCCTTGTTTAAGAACGCTTTTATGATCGGCTAAAAGCTAGATGTCTCTGGCTTTTAGCGGTGTTTCTTTGGCGATCGCACAACCCAAGAGCTTTATAAAAGCTTCATGTCGTAGCACCAAATGTCAATCCCTGAATCAAGTCTTGACCACTTTTCCGGTGTCGCTGCGGTGCCCGCCTCAAAACTGGTAGCTAAGGCTGAAATTGAAGCCTTCATCCTGAGCATCAGTGCCTCGATCGCGTAAATCCACAAAAGGAATGGCATAGTCGAGCCGCACATTGAGGCGCGGCAGGGGTTGCCAGAGAAGCCCTAACCCGATCGCGGCGAGAAACTTCTGCGAGGGTAGTAGGTTGGGGTTGTCTGACTGGTTCCAGACGGTGCCCATGTCGAAGAATGGTGCAAGCTGGAAGGTCGGCAAGCCAGCTTCATCGCGTGCCAGCGTGATGCGGTCTTCTACCGAGAAGCGGAAGCCATTGTCACCAGAGCGGGCATTTTGGCGGTAGCCGCGTAGCGATTGTCCACCACCAATCACAAACTGTTGAGACGGCAGCAGGCTAGCGGGCGTAAGCTGCAAATCGAGCTGAGCGATGAGCAGGTTGCTGGTACCCAACCGCTGCACCCGCTGCGCCTGTCCCTGCCAGCTAAAGAACCGTCCGTCAGGTATGGGGGAATCATTTTCAGTCGCATTCAAAATGCCCAACCCCAGGTTGAACTGCGATCGCAGCGCCCAGGCTCCTTGTGGGTCACGCCGCACATAATCCTGCCCCAGCTTAAGGACGCGCGTTTTGCTGTTGCCATCGGCATCAGGACCAATGCCAAACGGAAAGCCCAAATCATTAAACAAAAAGGTTTGCCCATCCTGAATGGCAAAGCCAACTGAAAGGGCAAGTTCCTCGCGCGGTGTGCGGATTAACGGCTGGCGGTAGCTCAATTCATAAAGGCTTGTCTTACCGCGAATGTCCAGCGCACTAAACGCCGGATCGATAATGCGGTTTTTGCTGGGCGCGATGCGAAGCTGCACGGTGCCATTCATCGCATTGATAGGAGCCGTGTAGTTAAAATCGAAGGCATCCGAACCACCACGAGTGGTGCCAAAGTAAGACGCAGAAAGCTGATCACCAATGCCTGTGAGATTGCGGTAGCTGATGGCTCCACCCAAGCGCACGGCACCGACGCTTGGCGGTGAGAAGTTGTCTGTTTGCAGCAACCCATCGATCGCCTTTGCCTCTGTCACCCGCACAATCAAAAGGCTCTGACCCAGTTGAGTGCCGGGACGCAGACTTGCCTCCACATTCGTAAACAACGGATCGGCTTTGAGCAAGCGAAGCTGGTCTTCTAGCTTGTCACGGCTGAGCGGCGGGTTTGTACCAAGCTGAATCCGCTTGCGCACATACGAGGGGTTTAGCCGCTGCGTGCCCTCAATGTCGATGCGTTCTAGCGCTCCTTCGACGACGCGAATCTGCACCACTCCATTGGCAACGGTTTGGTCTGCCAGAATTGCCCGTGAGGTAATGTAGCCACGATCGAGATAAAGCTGGGTAATGGCATCAGCCGCCTGTCTCAGTTGTTCAAGCGTGACGGTTTGCCCTTCTAACGGCTGCGTAATGGGATTGAGTTCCTTTGCACCCAAAATGGTGCTGCCTGTTACCTCAATTTTGATAATGGCAATTTTGGGGGAGGGTTGAGCGGATGGGTTCTCTAGTGGTGGCGTAGGCGTGGACGGCAGAATCGGCTTCTGATCCGGTGTCGGTGCGATCGGAGTGGGCACTGGTTGAATCAAGCGATCGCGGTTTGGATCGGGGGCAAGCTGACTGGGGTCAGGAAGCTGTGGTGAGGTTTGACTCGGATTTGGCAGAGTTTGCGGCACCTGAGCGATCAAGGTCGCGGTTGCAGTAAGCGGTGCTACCCGCAAGTACTCTACTGGCGTGACAGCCAGCCCTCTCGCTGGAAGCAGCCAGAATAGTGCCCCTGCGATCGCAAGCCCGCATTCAGAACCAAAAACCCGTCGTTGCATTTGTCACCTATTTTTTAAACGTTAGAGTTTTAATGCTTAGAGAGAAACTCTTGACCGCACAAACTTAACCGATTCAGTCAACAATGATGCAAACGGATCAAAAATAATCTTTAAGCCTGACTTCACTGAACATTGCCTCATTTTACGAGACCAGGCGCACAAAGACAGGCTAAATTGGTACGACAATACCGATGTGACTGAACTGATGTGACTGAAGTGGAAGGATGGCACTATGCGTCTGGTTAATCGTTTAGCGATCGCAATGCCTTGGCTAGGGCTGATGCTAGGGTTCATGGTGTGCAGTTTGCCGCTATTGGCAATGGCAGCGGATTTTAAACCGCCTCGTCGTGGTTTACCGGGACGACGCGAAGGAGGTGGTACACGTGATCCGATCGCCTGCATTCAGGGCAACCCATCGCAACTCATCGCCTTGCTTCCAGGAACCAATTTAGGGCTAACAACAGCCGCATATCCTCGCTTTTTCTGGTTTGCACCTAAAAGCAAAGCAAAATTTGCCGAGTTTAGCTTGTACGACGTGAACGAGCAGAGAGAAGATCGCACGCCCATCTATAAAACCATCTTCAATATTGCAGGCACCGCTGGTATTGCCAGCCTCTCGCTGCCCAGCAATGCCACTATGCCCCCGCTGGTGGTCGGCAAAGACTATCACTGGTCTGTGGCGTTGGTTTGTAACCCGGACGATCGCAGCAGAGATATAAAAGTAGACGGCTGGGTGCAGCGCGTTGCGCCAGAACCTCGCTTGACCAATCAACTTACAAAAGCCACACCAGACGATCGCGTCCGTCTTTACGCCAACAACGGCATTTGGTTTGATACTGTAACAACTCTCGTCGAACAGCGCTGCACGAAGCCTCAAGATGCGGCTTTAGTCACCAGTTGGGCAGAGTTGTTAAAGTCGGTGCAGTTGGACGCGATCGCTGAGCAACCCTTGATTCAACAATGTCAGAAATAGACACAGCAACAGGAACTCAGAAACCTGGAAACAACCGAACATAGCGCATTAAGAAGATCGATAAACTGGAGGTGTCCAACTGCTACAGCAGTCACTATGGCAACCCAAACGTTTAAGATGCGGCAACTGCATCGCGCGATCGCGCCCATCATGCTCTTGCCGATTTTACTCACGCCGATCACAGGTTCCCTCTATCAAGCGTTTGACACGCAGGGCAAAGGAGAAGAGTTTGACTGGCTACTGGCTCTTCACAAGGGGCATTTTGGCTCGCTCAATCTAGAGGTTGTCTATCCCTACTTAGATGCGCTTGGGTTGCTCGCCCTGGCAATCACAGGGATCTCCATGTGGGTTCAACTGCGGCGAAGACCCGATCGCGCCTCTGAGCGCATCTGCCCCCCTCGATCAGTACGTTCAGCAAGACAACGGAGTTGCTTTTGCGGCATCAATTAAGTTATGACGCGCTGACGAAAGCGCTATCAGGTCGCAGTGTACGATATAACCTGACCTGATTCGAGTCTTGTTATGTCGCCTCGCTTACCCTTACCGCGTCAACCGCGTAGCCCTCGCAAAAATCTGTGGTTTGAACGCATCATGGCGATCGTGGCGCTAGCGAACTTTGGATTGGTGCTTTTTGACCTGAGCTATATTCCGTTTCGTAACTTTTGGCTGCTCGGCAAAGTGAAACTCCCCTTGCTAGCGAGCGTGACGCTTCCTTTGCCACCGGCTCCGGCTGTGTGCAAGCCCTTTGGCGAAAATCCTGATAAAGCTACACTCATCACGGCTTGTTACGATCGCTTCAAAGGCATTGAAGCGTATCGAGATACGCAGGCATATCTGGAGACGGTGAACCAACTAGAAACGCAAATTCAGCAAAGTGGCGTACAGGCGGCGGCGGTGAACCAAACGTTAAACAGCCTGCAAGAGCAGAGCACGCGCATGGTGTCCGAAAACTGGTTTACTGTTGCTAATAAAAGCGGCACGTTGGAAAAGATTAAAGATCGGATGCGCGATCGCATTTATGTTGACAATGTGCGAATTGCGTCCAATATCGTCAACAGCGATCCAACCAAAAATGCTGCGTTTCGCAGCGACTTTCAAGAAGCCACACAAAAAAAGGCAAAGCGATCATCAAAAACGGCGTTTGCTCTCTTTTGGACTCCAGACTATTTCACTCAAGCAGACGCTCAAAAAGAACTTGCCTGGTTTGATAAGCACATACGTGGTTTATTGCAAACCAATTACTACCGTTCCATTGAGGAAAACGGTGAGTTTACAAATAACTTTTGGCTGCTAGATACGCCGTTTGTAGTGCTGTTTGCGATCGAATTTCTTGCCCGCACCTGGTACATCAGCCGCCAATTCAAAAGTGTAAGCTGGCGCGATGCCATCTTTTGGCGCTGGTACGACATTCTTCTGTTCTTTCCCTTTGGGTTACTGTTTTATCCCTGGGCATGGTTGCGCATCATTCCCGTCACCATTCGCCTTCATCAAGCCCATTTGGTTGACCTGGAACAACTTCGAGAACAGGCAACACAAGGCTTTGTGGGCAGCATTGCTGAAGAATTAACTGAAGTTGTTGTGGTGCAAGTATTGAATCAGGTGCAACAAGCTGTTCGTCAGGGCGAAATCATGCGCTGGCTGTTACAACCCAAACCAAATCAGGTGACGGTCAACAACGTAGACGAGATTGCTGAACTCGTTTCATTATTCGTCAAGCTGACAGTTTATCAAGTGTTGCCCAAAGTGCAGCCTGACATTGAGGCACTACTGCGCCACAATATTGAAGCGGTGCTTAACCAAGCGCCTGCCTACCAAACCCTTAAAGCATTGCCAGGATTGAGCGAAGTACCCACGCAATTGATCGATCGCCTCATTGCCGAAGTTTTGCAAGCCACCTACAGCACACTAACAACGGCACTTGAAGATCCGGTCGGCGCTCAACTAACTAACCGCTTGGTGCAAAACTTTGGACAAACGCTGGGCAGCGAAGTTCAGCAACAGCGTGTAACCGACGAATTGAAAAACTTGGTCAATGATTTCTTAGAAGAATTGAAGTTGAATTACGTCAAGCGATCGGCAGAAATCGACGTGCAAACCCTACTGGAAGAAACCCGCCAACTCCACCAAAGCGCTAAGAAGCAATAGTGTAAAAGCTACTTTGTGAGCTGTGTCGCGCTCATCTTCGCTATTTCAGCTAGCCCCGCATTGCGTTGCCGTTAGGCTGAAAAATACCATGACTCATCAACACACGCTTAACAAGCTGTTCTGTAGATCTTTAAGCGATCGAAAAGTACAGCCACTCGCCCACTCTACTACTGAACTCCTGGCACTACGTTAGAAGAAAGATAAAAATGACATTAACGACTGCATTGAGCGGCTAAAGAGCGCCTAAAACTCAAAACCAAAAGATCATATCCGTCCGCTCCAATGCTTTGTGACACCTCGATCGCTTCTCAATTATTAACTTTTGCGATCGCAATGGGAGTTTGAGAAATCCTTAATGGTTCGTACCCTTGCAGATTGGCATCAATTACCTTTCCGTATGGCTTAACAGAACTTGATCCTAGGAACAGGTTGGCATTTCAATTTTTATGGGAGAGTCAAAGTCGTAATAATCTAAGGTGGTTTTGCCTTGACCCATCTCTTTCGAGCCGAAATTAACAACCGCGCGAAGCGGCAGTCCGGAGCGCAATGAGATATCGATAACTTGGGTGACTTCCATAGAACTTTTCATAGACTTCGTTTCGTATTGCACGGTTGGCTCATTCTTGACCGTGCTATTTCCCAATTTGCGAGCGGCTGAAAATAACTTACTTGCTTCAGCAGGAGTAAGATTTTCTCTCTCTTGGCTAGCGCTACAAGTCCATTTTCCAACCTGATTGAGTGGATTTTGTCCTTGAAGCTGTTGAGCAAGCTGGGAAGCCAATCCATCGGACAAAATGCCACCTAATCCTGCTAAAGGGTCTGCAAGTAATCCTCCTAAACTCCCGACAGAAATTGAACCTGATTGTGCTTTCAAATTATCCTGCTTAATTTTTTCTCCGAGCAGTCTGTCCTCCTCGCTTGCGTATTCCCGCATTGTCGCTGTGACCTTACCTGCGGTGATTGTGGTTGTCTTAAGAGCTGGAAATGGATATTGTCCGCCTGTCAGTCTCGGTTGGGTTGTAATGAAACGACTGATTGAACCGGGGTTGGCATACTCAGTGATAGTGGGCGCTTTCAGCATCGCTAACATCTCTGGATTCTTCTTTGCCATTTCTGCCGTTTTTTCATCCATTAACTGAGATTCCGTGGTCATGGTGACCCGATATCCTTTGAGCGTGTCAAGTTTTTTGAAAGCTGCCCCCACTTCCGTCAGAGCACTGTTGGCTTGGGCACTTTGCGCTAAAACCAAACCAAGCGCACACGTCAGTACAGATAAATTAATTTTCATACTCTATTTCACTTTTTTGGGGGTGAGAGATGAGTTTTCGATACATGCGAATAAGTAGTGATTCACCATTAAGGCATATTCTACATCAGGATTTGAGGGTACCTCTAAAAACCGAAGTATACGTAACAAGGGTTTTGGGCAATTATCCCCAAAGACAAGTAGAATAAACGGTAGATAAAATAAGCTAAAAATCAATATAGGAAAGGCAGACAGACAATTTGAACGGACTTATCGGTTCGGTATAACGATCGTATTCAGCGGCGGCTAGTCGCTTTCGCATCTCACCAACAACCTCTGTTCCGTCCGCGGCAACACGGTGGTTGTACTGCGACGCAACAGGTGTCTGCCTCTCACCTTTGATACCGCGTACGCTTAATACCGCCTACGCTACTCAGCGTGAATCGGTAAGCGGATGCCGAATGCGGTGCCTTGACCCAACTCAGACTGCACCTCCAAGCTGCCATGATGTTTTTCGACCACAATTTGACGGGCGATCGCCAATCCCAATCCCGTTCCTTTGCCCACGCTTTTGGTGGTAAACAAATGGTCAAAGATCCTAGCTCTTACGTCCTCAGGTATCCCTTTGCCATTGTCATGGATGCGGATTTCGACGGTATTGGGGTCAGGTAGTGCGGTTTGAATCGTGATGGTTTGAGGATTGGCTTGCAGGTCAGTAAAGGTAGACTGTTGGGCGGCTTCATCAAACATATCGATCGCATTAGCCAGAATGTTCATAAACACTTGGTTTAATTGACCAGGGAAGCATGTGATTTCGGGCAACGCCCCATAGTGTTGCAGTACTTGGATTTCAGGGCGATGTTCGTTGGCTTTGAGGCGATATTTGAGAATCAGTAGGGTGCTGTCAATCCCTTCATGCAGATTGGCACTGACTTTGTATTCTGTATCCGCACGCGAGAAGGTGCGGAGGCTGGTGCTGATGCCTTTGATGCGATCGGTTGCTCCTTTCATCGAGTTCAATAGTTTGGGGAAGTCTTCGCACAAGAATTCTAGATCGATATCTTCGGCATGATCTTGCACAGGTGAAGCCGCATTGGGATGATGTTGCTGATAGAGAGCCAGATGACTAAGCAGGTCTTGCACATAGTCTTTAGCGTTGTTGATGCTGCCATTGAGAAACCCGATCGGGTTGTTGATTTCATGGGCAATTCCGGCGACCAAGTTACCCAGCGATGCCATTTTTTCATTCTGGACAATCTGGAGTTGGGAGTGCTCCAACTGATGGGCATAGGTTTGAGCTTGTTGATAGAGTCGGGCATTTTCTAAGGAAATCGCCGCTTGGGTGCAGAGGAAGTTGAGGACGAGGAGGCGATCGCTGGTAAATACTCCACTGGTGGCTCGATTCTCCAAATACAAGATCCCTATCAACTGGGCTTGATTCAGAATTGGTAAGCACAACACACTTTTTGGTTGTTGCTGACTTAAATATGGGCCAATTACGGGCAAATCGGTTTTGCCATCGTTGATGATCACGATGTCTCGGGTGTTTTTGACATACTGAATCAACTTAACGGGCAATTTGGCATTGTCCTCCAGCGGTTCTGTACACAGTTCTGTTGCTTCGGGTGTAGCAATGGCTTCAACCGACCATTCTCCATTCAGATTGGGGAGGATCAAGGCACAGCGATCGCCGCCTGAGTTTTGCAAAATAATTTAGGTAAGTTGATGTATTAACTCATCAAGTTGAATCGTTCCGGCAAGGCTTTGGAAGGCTTTGAGGATGGCGGCAAAGTCAAGCGCCGTATTGATGCTGGTGCTAGAAGAACGGCTGGAATTCGTAGAGGTGTGGAGCGAAAGATGGGGGGCAGCAATGCTTGCCAAGGGTTCAAAGACATTGATAGGTTGGGCGGCAGCTTGGAGAATGGGGTGCAATAAATGGGGATAGCGGGTTTCTAGATCGTCGGTTTTGGCTTTGGCTCCCCAGCGGGCATAGCAGTAGTAGGCTCCTTGCGTATAGCCTGCGGCGACTTTTTCTTTGCCCCAGTCTAGATAGAATTTGGCGGCGAGTTCGTTCGCTAAGGCTTCTTCTTGGATATAGTCATTTGCTTTGGCTCCGGCAATGGCGCGATCGTATAACTCCAACGCTTGCAGAGGGCAATCTTTGACGTGGGCTTGTTCAGCGGCAAGTAAGTCAAGCTTGTGCTGAAAATTCATCGGTCCCGGCACGGCCCATTGCTGTAGTTGAGCTTGGAATGTATCAATCTGAGAGATTTGTTGTCGCTGAGATTTTGGTAACGCTAAACTTAGCTGCAATTGCGTGAGGCAGTCGTAGAAATCAAACAGGATTAAATCGACCGACATAAACGATCGGGAAAGATAACGTTTGGCGAGTTCTGCCTGCGCTTGTGCGGTCTGATAGTCTGCTAATAAGTAGTTTAGAATCAGCTTATTGCAACAGAGCGTAAAGGTTGCCATGCGATCGTCTGTTAGAGTGGACAATGGCATCTCAGCCTCATTAAAATATTCACCAATGAGCTGACCTGGGTTGTCGGTTTCACCCCTCAGATTGGCGATCGCTTGCCAATAGATGCGATGCCAAGTTAGAGCGCGAACTTGCTTGAGTTGGGTCATGATTTCTAGATGGATTGCCATTTCATGGCTCAACTCTGAAAGTTCTTTCCCCACAAAATATGAGCGAACGCAGTAAATCCGCACTGAATTTGCTGCAAGCCCAAAATTTCCTGCATCCAGACCCGTTTGATACGTTTCTAGCATGGGTGACAACGTGGCTCTCCAATGTTCTTTCCAGTGCCGAATCAGTATATTGAACTGAAAGAGTAGCGTGGCTTTGGTGCTCTGGCGATGATCA
>Ga0335394_10002361_pt1 | contig 21227 bp, 17 predicted proteins | sample MAT03_FD_205741 | JGI IMG/M metagenome (GOLD analysis project Ga0335394, IMG submission 205741) | Freshwater microbial communities from Lake Fryxell liftoff mats and glacier meltwater in Antarctica - MAT-03 (spades assembly) (version 2) ...
ATCATGAGTCCAACCTCCCGAATTGGTCACAGGTCTATGACCGCGAATTCTCACTCCAGACCGAACTGTTCGGTGACAGCGGCGCTGATTTGGATGTTGCCGCAGCGATTGAAGCCTTCCAAACAGATGTTCAAACGATTGTCGAAACAACCAGCAACTAATTGAATTGATTTTATCGGGGACGCATCTATGTGCGCCCCCGATGACATAAAATGTCGTCAGATCGTATAAAATTTAAAAGCACCAATTATTTTTAATGATTTAAAGTCTCTCTTAAACGTTATAAGAGCCACAAGCATCCATGTATTAACCTCTAACAAAGATAAAGGGGGTTCTACAGAAAAACGCACTTTTGTCCGAAAAAAATTAAGTTTGGAGAAATGAGTTGTGACAACCGCTAACCAATCCAGCATGTCTCCGGCAGGAATAGTACCTACCAAGAAAAACAAAACAAAGTCATCGCTGGCACAACAGCAGCGCCTTTGGGGGTGGATTTTTCTTTCCCCCTGGCTCATCGGTTTTGTCTTATTTACGGCTGCGCCCGTAATTGCCTCTTTTGCCTTTACATTCACCGAATTTGATCTATCCAACGGCGATATTACGTTTGTCGGCCTTAAGAACTGGAAACTGTTGTATACCGATCCGCTGTCGGTCACGGCGCTAGAAGTCACGTTCAAATTCGCATTGATCTCCATCCCGTTCAGCATCCTTGTCCCGTTGGGGATGGCGACGCTGCTCAATGCAAAACATTTATCTGGCAAACGGCTTTGGCGTACTCTGCTCTATATGCCCTATATCGTGCCAGCCGTTTCCGCCATTTTCGTATGGCAGAGTTTTTTGAATGGGGAGGCGGGATGGCTGAACCGCATTCTTAAACTGCTAGGCGTGGCTAATCCGCCCAACTGGATTCAAGATGCTAATTGGATTTTGTTCGCCTTTGTGCTGATCGGTCTGTGGGGCGCGGGCAACGCCATGCTGACGATGCTGGCAACCATGCAGGGCGTACCAACTGAATTGTATGAAGCGGCGGATGTCGATGGAGCGGGGCCGGCCACTAAATTTCGCAAAATTACCTTACCGATGATTTCGCCCGTCATTTTCTATAATTTAGTGTTGAGCGTCATCGGTTTGATGCAATATTTTACAGTGCCGTATATCGTCACACGCGGCACAGGGCAGCCAGGCACTTCGGCCTATTTCTACAGTATGCACTTCTATAAAACAGCCTTTAGCTATTCCAATATGGGTTATGGCGCTACGCAAGCCTGGTTGATCTTTATTATTGGCATCAGCATCACGATTTTTCTGTTCGCCACCGCCCGTTTTTGGGTTTATTATGCTGCTGGAGATTAGACAATGGCCGCTATAGCGAAAACATCTAACGCCGTTAATACCTCTCCAGGCTACAGCATCCAACTGCGGCGCTTCGGTTTGACGGCAGGCATTACCCTATTCGCCTTTATTTTCACCTTTAGTTTTTTACTGCCTTTCGCCAATATGGCCTTGATGTCGGTAAAAACCCAAGAACAAATTGCTGCCAGCGCCAGCGGCTTAATTTGGCCGATGGAAGATGCCCTTTACAACTACGAAGGAGAAGACTATGTCATCTATCGGGTTCCCACCGAAGATGGGGTGGTTCATCAATGGGCGCTGGTAGAAAAAGGCCGCCAGACGAATCAATTTATCGACCCAGCGAATCCAGAAGCGGGCTTAATTGAATGGACGGGGAATTGGCGCGGGCTTTCTACTGTGTCCAGCTTGCGTCCACATTTTGAAAATTTCGGCACAGCGTGGGATCTTATCAACTTCCCCATTCTGTTCCGTAACACGCTCGTGATTGCCATCACGGGCATGATCGGTACGCTGCTATCGAGTATATGTGTGGCGTATGCCTTTGCGCGTTTCCCAATTCCGGGCAAGAATGTCTTATTTTTGGTCTTGATCGGAACGATTGTTTTGCCGGGGCAGGTCATCCTGATTCCGACGTATGCCCTCTTTTCGCGGATCGGCTGGGTTGGAACGTGGCTGCCGCTGATCGTGCCGCATTTCTTCGCTAATGCGTATAACGTTTTCTTGCTAAGGCAGTTCTTTTTAACACTCCCTCGTGCTTTGGATGAAGCCGCGATGATTGACGGTGCAGGTCCCTTTAAAATCCTCACTAATGTCATCATTCCGCAGTCGTGGCCTGTGATTGTGGCCGTTAGTTTGTTCCATATCATCTTTGCTTGGAACGACTTTTTTAACCCGCTGATCTATTTGCTCGGCAAACCAGAACTCCAGCCAATCTCCGTTGGCGTACAGGTCTTTAACTTTCAATATGGGCCGCGTCCGCAGTTGGTACAAGCAACCTCATTGATGGCGATGGTGGTGCCTCTGGTGATTTTTTTCCTCGCACAAAAAGTATTTATGCGCGGTGTGGTCTTCACTGGCGTAGACAAATAAAGCACATGAGTCAGTCGCGGGGGCAACAAACACAAGCTGCTCCCTTCCCAAAAAATAGAGCGTATCACGAGTATCCACTTATCCCTGGACTTTACTTATCATGAAATCACGCATTCTCTGGTTAATTCTTGTTTTATTCATAGTGAGCGGAGTAAGCGCCCAAGACAGCGGCCTATATATCGATGCGACGGCCTCACTCGGCACGATTAGCCCGTATGTCTATGGCGCGAATCTTGGGCAAAACGCCATTATTCCGCTGTCCCTCATGCCACAGGCGCAGGCATTGGAATTAGGCTTTGCCCGTTTAGGCGGTGGGGATAGTGACCGCCGCGACATCCAATTAACGTCGCTTGATGTGTTCAATTATCAGGCGCGGGAAATCGGCGCGGAGCCGTTGATAACAGTAAGATTATTGGGCGGCACGCCGGAAGATGCTGCCGAGGCGGTGCGTTATGTCAATATCGAGAAAGAATATAACATTCGTTATTGGAGCATCGGCAACGAACCTAACATCTTTTTAAGCACAATGGATACGCCCTATACGACTGAGGATTTAAATCGGGAGTGGCGGGCGATTGCTGAGGCGATGCTCGCGGTTGACCCGACGATTTTGTTTGTGGGGCCGGATATTACGCAATATGTTCCTTTAAGCATCGATTCTGGTACTATCACCTACCTGGAAGGAAATGGCGGCGGATCCCCACGTGACTCGGAAGGGCGCGATTGGCTGCAAGAATTTTTACGCGCCAATGGCGACTTGTTGAGTGTGGTTTCGCTGCATCGCTATCCGTATCCGGGCGGTACACCGAATGGATCAGCTACCGTCGCCGGACTACAGGCCACCGTCGCGGAATGGGATGCCAGCATCCCCAATCTGCGCCAGATCATTCGTGAGGCAGCAGGCCGCGATATTCCGCTGGCGATCACAGAGATCAACTCCAATTCAAATCTCGCTTGTGGTGGCGAGGCAGGCGTGGATTCTTTCTTTAATGCCCTGTGGTTAACCGATGTTTTGGGGCGGTTGATTCGGAATCAAGTCGAAATTGTAACCGTCTGGGATATACAAGGCGTTGGCCCGCGCTGTTATGGCTTGCTGACTCGTGATGGTGTTCGCCCTGTTTATTACACCTATATGATGTATACCCACTTCGGCACAGAACTACTCGCGGCTGAGTCGGCGAATCCTGATATATCCATCTATGCCGCTCAACGTGAAGATGGGGCGCTTACCCTGATGATCGTCAATTGGGCGACAGAAGCGCAAACCGAAACTCTTTCGATTGAAGGCTTTTCTGCCAGCGGTGATGCGGAAGTCTGGCTGTTTGATGCCGCACCTGGTGCGCCGCATAACGCGGAGCAAATCGACTCAGAAACAGTAAATGACGGCACAGAGATAATGCTGCAAGCGCAATCTGTGACCGTTTATGTGATACCGGGTACTAATTAACCGTTTAGGAAAAATCATGACAGAACCGTTTGTATTGGGGGTCAATTATTGGCCTCGGCGTAAAGCGATGTATTGGTGGTCGGATTTCGATGCGGCGGAAGTGCGCGAGGAATTCAACGTGATCGCCGCTATTGGCATGAATATTGTTCGCTTTTTTCTGCTTTGGGATGATTTTCAGCCCACGCCGGATGCCGTATCGCCTGAATGTCTTAAAAATTTAACCACCGTGTGCGACATCGCCGCTGAATGTGGGCTGAAGCTGGATATTACCTTCTTCACCGGACACATGAGCGGCCCCAATTGGTCGCCACGCTGGTTATTGGACGCAGACGGCACTGTACCCAGCCGCCATGTCCGGCAGATTGTCAGCGCGGGGAACATCGTCAGCGGCGGGTATCGCAATCCCTATCATGACGCAGTTGCTTTGGATGCACAGCGCCTCTTGCTGCGGACGGTAGTGAATCAGCTCAAAGATCATCCCGCCGTGTGGATGTGGAATCTGGGTAACGAGCCTGATTTGTTCGCTGTGCCGGAAACATCAACCGCCGGACAAAGTTGGGTGCGCGAGATGGCTCAGTTGATTAAAGGAATCGACCCGGCACATCTCGTGACCTGTGGGCTGCATGTCGCCAGTTTGCTGGAAGACAATCACCTCCGCGTGAACGAAATTTACAGCGAAACTGATGTCGCCGTCATGCACGCTTACCCGATGTATCTCCCTGCAATCGCACGGGACAACCTCGACCCCGATCTTGTGCCGTTTACATGCGCGTTGGTCTCGGCTTTATGCGGCAAACCAACCTTGATGGAAGAATGGGGCGGCTGCACCGCGCCACAAGGCGAAGCATCTCAGGTCTGGGAATGGACGGCTTACGGACAAGCTCGCACGCAGTTTATGGCTTCCGAACAAGACTTGGCGGATTATGTCGAGGCCGTTTTGCCCAAATTGGTCGAAGTCGGCGCGACGGGCGCGATGATGTGGTGCTATGCCGATTACATCCCCGAACTTTGGAACAAGCCGCCCTGCGATGATGACGGCGCGAAACACGAGCGATTCTTTGGTCTCGTCCGGCCTGATGGCTCATTAAAGCCCCATGCGGAAGTGATTAAGCGTTTCGCCGCGACCAAACCAACCGTGAATCCACAGCCGCCGCGCAGTATCACGCTGGACATTACACCCGACGAGTATTATGCCGAGCCTGTGCAACACATGGTGAGGTTGTATCAGCAGTACTTGGAACAGTACGAAAACGTTAAATAAAACTTGTCTCTTAGAGCCTTTATAGGGGCGCACTAACCGTACGCCTCTATGGTTTACAGCGTACATGGATGAATGACTTTATGCTCAAAAATCGGTACTTAAGAATTATTTTTTTGATGTGGCTGGCGTGGGCGATCATCGTGATTGGCTTCCAGAAGCTGGTCGAGATGCGGATGCAGCCTGACCGTCCCGATTATGCCACTGACTGGACATCCAACGAAACCAATCGTAACAGCCAGAGCGATAAGATTTATCTGACCGAGCCGTTTATGAATCGGCAGGTTTCTTGGGATTCGGAATTTTATTTGTCGATTGCTACTTACGGCTATGACGATCCGAATATCCGACTGGTGACGGTGCGCGATGAAAATGGTCAGCGCGATCTCTCGATGAATTACGCCTTTTTCCCGCTGTATCCGATGGTGATGGGTGCGGTTGCCGCGCCGTTGAAGCTGTTGGGCATGGAACCTATCGCCGCCTCATCATTGGCAGGGGTGTTCGTCGCGCTCCTCGGAACATTAGCGGGATTGATCGCGCTTTATGATCTTGTCCGGGATGAATTGGGCGATGAAGGCGGACTCCGCGCCGGATTTTATTTATTGATCTTCCCGACTGGCTTTTTTCTGGCGCAGGTCTATACCGAAGGCCTGTTTATCGGCTTTGCGTTTGGCACATTGGCGCTGCTCAAAAGGCGGATGCTGATTCCAGCGGCTGTTCTGGCTATGCTGGCAACGTGGACTCGTTCCGTCGGGGCGCTGTTGATAATCCCGCTGGCGCTAGTCTGGTTGAACGATGTTTGGGTAGAATATCGTGTGGGTAAAATCCAACCGCTGACTTTAGCGAAAGGGCTGCTCGTTCTCGCGCCGCTCGCGGCCTATTTGATCTGGCGTGTTGCGCTCGGTGAGCAGTTTGAACTGGTGGAAACCACCTGGTTCGGGCGCAATCTGTTGGACTTTGAAGGCTCCTTCAACGGCTGGAAGGGAATTTTATCCGCGTGGGGTGAGCTTAATCCGCAGCGGCAGATTTACATGCTGCTAGAAATTTCAGCAGTTTTATTGGCTTTGGTGGCCTGCCTTTTCACACTGCGGCGTTATCCGGGTGTTGCGTTGTTTGGATTAGCGGTGCTGTTTATCGCCTTAACCAGCGGCTACCCACAAAGTCTGATTCGTTATGTATTGGTGATTCCTTCCATCACCATTTTCTTAAGCCGTCTGGGGCGCAACATCGCCTTTGATCGTGCGTGGACGGTGGCGAGTTTGCTGTTGATGGGATTATTGGTCACGTTATTTACCTATGATATGTGGGTGGCGTGAGAGTGTTTAATGGATAAAGCAGGAGTGATGGAATCATGACATTTCCGCAAGATTTTGTTTGGGGCGCGGCGACTGCCAGCTACCAGATTGAAGGTTCACAAGGTGAAGGGGGACGCGGCGAGTGCATCTGGCAGCGATTTTCGCACACACCCGGCAACGTGAAAAACGGCGATACGGGCGATATCGCCTGCGATCATCTGCATCGCTATCAGGCCGATGTCGCGCTGATGAAATCGCTCGGACTGCGCGGGTATCGTTTTTCGGTGTCGTGGCCTCGCGTTCTTCCGCAAGGGACGGGAGAGATTAACGCTCAAGGCTTAGATTTTTATGATCGTCTGGTGGATGCCTTACTCGCCGAAAAAATTACGCCCTATTTGACGCTCTATCACTGGGATTTGCCGCAAGCACTGCAAGATCGCGGCGACGGTTGGGAAAATCCTGACATTGTGGGGTGGTTCGCCGATTATGCCGATGTCGTCTCGCGGCGACTAGGTGATCGGGTGAAGCATTGGGCAACCCACAATGAACCGGCAGTGGTGGCTTTCGTCGGCAATCTGATCGGACGACACGCCCCCGGCAAAATGGATCCTATAGCCGCTTACCGTGTAGCGCATCATGTTTTGCTCTCACACGGCGCGGCCATTCCGGTCATCCGGCAGAACGTCCCGGACGCGCAGGCTGGAATCGTGGTGGATATTATCCCCTATCATCCCGCTGCCGACTCGGAAGCAGACGCAAAAGCGGTTTCCCTGTATGATGCCTTCCAAAATCGTTGGTTCTTAGACCCCCTTTTTAAGGGTGAATATCCGGCGGATTTGGTGGCTGTTCTGGGGGATACGCTTGATGGCATTGATTTGGCCTCGGTTAAAGCCGCCGCTGTGCCGATAGATTTTCTCGGAATCAATTATTATCGGCGCAACGTGATCGCTGCGAATCCGAATGGATGGCTCGGCGGCGAAGTAGTTCCAGTTGAGGGCGCTGAAATTACCGAGATGAATTGGGAAGTGTATCCGGCTGGACTCACCGAGTCACTGGTGCGGGTGTGGCAGGATTATGCGCCCGCTGCTCTTTATGTGACCGAAAATGGCGCGGCCTTTCCCGAAAACCTCCCCCTAGATGGGACACTGCCCTCGATTATCGAAGACCCGCGCCGTACTGCGTACTATGAATCACATTTCGCGGCGGTGGAGGAGGCAATCTCGCAGGGCGTACCGATGAAGGGCTATTTTGCCTGGAGTTTGTTGGATAACTTTGAATGGGGAGAGGGCTACAGCAAGCGCTTCGGCATTATTTATGTCGATTTCCCCACGCAGCGCCGTATCCTCAAGCGCAGCGCTCACTTTTATCGGGACTGGATCGCCAGCCAGACGGCGGCTGTCCCAAGCGAGCTATAACAAATAAGGGCGGCTCAACGAGTCGCCCTAAAAAGATTTTAAAATTATTCTGTTTAAACTTAATAACGTGTGTTGCGACGGTCATCGCGGCGCGGCCCACGATCATCCCCGCGTGGCGCACGATCACCCCAATCACCCCCGCCGCCCATACGCGGACGATCTTCACGCGGACGCGCCTCGTTCACGGTTAATGCGCGGCGTTCCAACTCATACCCATTAAACTTTTTAATCGCTTCTTCAGCGCCTTCGTCCGTTTCCATCTCAATAAAACCGAAGCCTTTGGAGCGTCCAGTTTCCCGGTCAATGATGATCGTCACACTGGCGATATCACCGGCGGATAAGAAGAGTTCACGGAGCTGGTCCTCGGTTGAACCATAAGAGAGGTTGCCGACGTACAGCTTTTTGGTCATGACTTGCTCCTGTAGATACAGAAAATACAATGTGATAGAGCATCAAGCTGATGTGGCAATAATTGCAAAAGCGACGTATCTGACGAACAGCACAAACGCGACTTGCATCCAGTCCCAGGCGGTTTGCCCTACCATCTATAATGATTGCACAATTTCCGAATTCTGTCTAATTTTGCGCTCATTTATAAATCTCAGTTTTGGATAGCGCACTTTGATTAACTTTTATGATGTCCTCATCCCCCGACCCCTTCGCCATGCAATGGCGAAGGGGAGAAAAACGGTTCATAATGGTTCTTTAAGTCCCCTCCCCACTTCGTAGAGAGGGGATTTAGGGGTGGGGATAGAATGAAAACACTGTCCGAAACTCAGGTTATAGAACGACTTCTGTTGGGCTATTTTCCAAGTTCGCCCGATTTTTCTGAAACCCAACAACCAAATTTTCCGTATAATAGAATAAGCGTTGAAAAATATTTTTGAAGGGAGACCACGATGAAAGTCTTTGACGAATTGCTTGAACAAAACTTGCGTTGGGTACAGACAAGTGCTTTGAAACAAGATTACGAACTTCGCACCGATGACGACGAAGTGCTGGCGACCATTCATCAAGCGAGCATGTGGCGGTCAATGGTTGAGGTGGAAGCGGTAGGCAATCGCTGGACATTCGAGCGTAAGGGCTTCTGGGGGCAGCACATCGAGATCAAATCCGTCGGCACACAAGCGCAGCCTGCGGTGTTCACTTATAACGGCATGTCCGGCGGCAAGCTGACCTTTATTGATGGGCGGACGTTCAAGTGGAAGCAAAGCAACTTTTGGGGGTCGAAATGGGGATGGGCAACCCCGGATGATGAACCCATCGTCGGCTTTAAGACGGACGGCTTATTTAAAATCAACAGCGAAATCAGTTTAGACCCCGGCGTTGTGGATATGCCCTCGTTGCCCCTGCTGTTGATGCTGGGTTGGTATCTGTATACGCTCTACGTTCAAGATTCAAGCGCGGTGATCGTGGCGACCTAAGTATCTAGGACTTTCGCTCACGCATTTACCCCACCCCTAAATCCCCTCCCCATTGCATGGAGAGGGGACTTCAAGATGCGTTTTTCTCCCCCTCTCCAAGTATTGGAGAGGGGGCCGGGGGGTGAGGTAAGCGAAAGTCCTGGTATCATTCAACATCAATCTCGATAGTGGCGCTCGGTTCGCGGTTGGGCGGTGTAAAAATGATATTGGCGTTGTGAAGGCCATCATACTGCCCAACTAAAAGCGTAAACGGCGGCACTAGAGGGACATCAAACGTCATCCGATAAACGTGCAAATCCCCTACCCGCCATTCATAGCCGGGTACGCCTTCGCCGCCGACATTGACGACACGCTCGCCATTTTCGTTATTCACCTGTGCGAAGGGCGCGAAAATGCGCTCATAAACTTCCGGCGCGATAAAATCAATCCGCCAGAGTGTAGTTAATTCCCACGTATCCTCATCGACCCGACGCACTTTTGAACTGATGAACGTCATGCCCTGCTGCGATGGCACAGCATTTTCTGGCGCGATAAACGAATCATCTGCGACAAAATCCACAACCGCCGTCAATTCATCGACATAAATCGTCACACCATCACGCAGCGCCAGTTGCGTTTGAGTGATGCTTCCAGCCGGGACGACATCATCAGTATGCACATAAACGCCGCCGTTGGCAGGGATCACCGTAAACAGCAGTGCGCGGGTATCCCATATCACGGGAAACAGCCGTCCGGTGAAACTGTTGATAATCCATTCTTCGGCTTCGGCATAAACTGTGCCGTTTTCGGGAAGCTGAGCATCAATAACGCGCCCCATCCGCAAACCTACGCCAAGCGGGAGATTAAGCAGCTCCGTTCTGCCCGGAGTTGCTGCGGTTTCCTGGGCGAAGCGCGTGCTGTTGACGCTCATCAGCAGCGCGAAAGGGATGAATAGAATCGCCAACGCCCAACCTTGAACATTTTCTGTAGGGACGACTCGCCGAGTCGCCCCTACTAGGCTACTCAGAACGATATTCGCGCCCCACGCCGCCAGCACATAGCCCGCCGGTAAGCCGAGCAGTTGATAAAACGGATGCACTGGATTACCTGTATACGTCATCGCCAGTACAGGCAAAAAGAACCAGACCAGCAGAATAATCGCCCCATCACGGGAGAAACGAGAAAAGGGAGAAGAGTCAACGCAAAGGCGCAAAGGACGCAAAGAGACGCAAAGATTTTTTTTCAATTTTCTTTGCGTAACCTTGCGATCTCCGCGTCTTTGCGTTAAAAAAATTTGCACTCCTGCCGCGACAATCCCTATAACGATGAAAGCCGAAATGACCTGATGCGCGATTAGGCTGAAGGTTCGGCGAATGGAATAATCCTGAATTGGCGCATCAATCCCGCGCACGACTTCATAATCGCCGTCGGAGACTAAGCGCACCGCCGCTAACAGCGCTTCCGGCTTGATCGTCGATTCGGTGGAGGAAAAATTCTCGATACGCGCCTGCACCGTGTCCCATTGGCTGAGGAGTCCCGCGCTATAAAGTGCCGTCATCAAGGCGAAAACCGCCCCGCCGATAATGATGCCCCGAATCGGCACACGCCGCCGGAAAATCACCAGCAAAATCCCGATGGGCGCGAGGATAAAATACGCCAGCAGGTAAGTGTGCGCCAGCATCGCTGCCATCAAGAGCGCGAGTGCGGTGCGCTTAATCGGACGACGCGCCGTTCCCATCAGCACAGGCCAGATCAGCCACGCCACCGCGCAGGTAAAAAAAGGTAGAAGTCCCTGTACCCATGTCGCACGACTGTATTCGATCACCCAGGGATTAACCGCCATCAGCGCCGCCGCCAATAAAGCCGGACGCACGCCGATCAACGTCCGCGCTGCCCGATAACAACACCAGACCCCCAGCGTATTTAGTCCAATCACGAGCAAATATGCGCCCAACGGGGAGCGAGTGAGCGCCACAAACGGAATCATCAGATAGCCCGTCAGCGGCGGATTGGCGAACAGCACCGAAGTCCCTTGCCCTGCCAGCGGAAAAATGCCGCGATCAATCGTCTGCATCGCCTGCCAGATAGGATAGGCATAATCGGTATTGTGTTCGATCTGGAGCAAATAACGAAAGCGCAAAATCAGCGCTACCGCCAGAATCGTCCATAAAATGAATTGTTCGGTAGAGAGAATTTTTCGAGAGGTACTATTCATCAGGCTGTACAGGTTGATTGCTGACCAAATTAAGAGCCATCAGCATAACGCCTGATGCGCGACAATCAACCCTCGAATTGTGCGCTAAAAAAAGTGACCTTGCCCAATGTTTTAAAAGCAGAAGATAAGACCCAAAGACGCAGAATGTAGATGAGCAAAAGAAAATGCAAAACTGAATCGCAAAGACGCAAAGGACGCAAAGAATTTAAGTTCAAAATCTTGGTGTTCTTGGTGACTTGGTGGTTAAAATTTCAGAGGCCATGCGAAAGGGGCAGTTCAGCACCACCCCGAAGTTAACTTGTTTGAGGATTAGTCGGCGGCTGATGAAGTGACAGCGGCTTTCGGTTGGGGTTTTTCTGCTTGCGGTTTTTCTGAAGACGATTCAGATTTAGAATCAGACTTTGACTGTGTTTCCGACTTGCCTTCGGCTTTCGGCTGAGAATCAGATTTCGCGCCGTCGCCGCCGTTCTCGCTGCTGCTTTTGGCTTCGGTTTTATGTCCGTTGACGTTGAGGCTGGTCTTGGACGCACTTTTGCTGTCGTTGACGTAGAAGCCAGAGCCTTTGAAAATGACACCGGTACTTTGCACCAAACGGACGACTTTCTGCCCCGTTTCAGGGTCAATCGCCAGCGGCTCATCGCTAAATTTTTGTTTGAAGTCAAACGTTGTGCCGTCTTCACGGCGATATAAATAAACAGGCATTGTGTAACCACCACCTCATAGGTTCGCGCCGCAGTCCGCGACCTAAGTCCGCGCAGCGCCGTTTTATATCAATTCTTTAAATAGACGACATGAATTAGTGGGATTGTACTCACCCACCATGAGATGATACACCATGCTCTATTATAATTTCGATAGAGAAATTAATTTTTGATGAATCTTGCCGCGCACTACCATCCCAAGCGGATTGCATTGACGAAACCTGTGACGTTCAACGACGGTGTTTCAGTCTATAATCAAAGCAAAAGTTATTTCTATCGGTTTATGGAAAGGGGATGGCGAGGGAATCAATCTTCGCCTTAACGCATAAAGATGAATATTCTGATTATTGGCGGGACGCGCAACATTGGTTATTTTTTGGTTCAGCGGCTTATCGCGGCAGGGCATCGGCTGACGCTGCTGAATCGTGGGATTTCTAAGGATGATTTGCCAGACGATATTCCACGTTTGCGCTGTGACCGCACCGATACCGCCCAACTCAAACGGGCGCTGGCGGGGCGAAACTTCGATGTCGTGATCGACATGGTGCTGTATAAGGGTCAAGAAGCCGAAGATATTGTCCAGATTCTCAAAGGCCATACCGGGCATTTCATCGCCATGAGTACGGGGCAAGTGTATCTGGTGCGCGAGGGACTCCCGCGCCCGTTCCACGAGGTCGATTATGAAGGCGCACTGATAACGATGCCCGAACCGAATACTTATGATTATGAAGAATGGCTTTATGGCAGCGAAAAACGCCAAGCCGAAGATATTTTACAGAAAGCCTATCAGGATCACCAATTCCCCTATACCGTCCTACGCTTTCCGATGGTCAACAGCCCGCGTGACAGCTTTAATCGGCTGTATGGGTATATCTTACGTATTAAAGACGGTGGCCCCATCTTGATCCCCGAAACGCCCGATTATCCCTTGCGCCATATTTATGCTAAAGATGTCGTCGAGGCGATTGTAAAATTGGTGGAGCGCGGCTCATCGGCTACTCGCGCCTACAACATTTCGCAAGAAGAGACGCTCTCGCTGACGGATTTTCTGACTCTGCTCGGCGACGTGATGGGAATCGCGCCCCAGATTATGCGTGTCGAGCGCAATTTGTTGGTAGCGAATGCTTTCTTGCCCGACTGCTCGCCATTTAGTGATTTGTGGATGTCGGAGTTGGATAACACGCTCAGTAAGCAGGAACTCGGCATGGTCTATACGCCGCTGCGAACCTATCTTACCGAGATCGTCGCGCATTATGAAGCACATCCGCCGCTCGCGCCTGCCAGCTATAAACGGCGGCACTCGGAGAAAAACCTTGTGATGAGCAACGAGCGTTGATCGAAAACGGTGAAACCAATGCCGAACTTTTGGGAGTGGTTATAAAGAATAGGTATAGCGGATGGCATGATAGCTTTGTCTCACAATGTGTAGGGTAGTCACGTAGGGCCGAGGGATGCCTCGTGCCTACATGACACAAAACCTGATGATGTGTTACCCATAATCACGTCCGTACCCACAAAGATAGACACTCCCCGAACTTTTTCTTAAGTTGACACGTATGGGCGCAGCATGTCGCGCCCTCACTAAATCTATATTTGAAGTTTACTTCCTACCCATTTCCCCGCCAAATAGCTTATCCCCAAACAGCAAAACTGCGCTATAATAGGTATTATAGATTAATAACAATTGAGACAAAGTATCATAGATGCGCCGTCTCATCGAGAGGGAAAAACCCTATGACACAACAAATTTATGCGGTTGGCGGGATGGACTGCGCCGATTGTGCGCGGACGGTGGAAAAAGGCGTTTCCAGTCTGGACGGGGTACAAGCGGTACAAGTCGATTTTATGACGGGCAAAATGCGGCTGGAAGGCGCGGTTCCGCTGGACATGCTGCAAAAGCGAGTCGAGGCGCTGGGGTATAAAATTGAGGAACCATCGACGACACACGCGTCGCCCCCACCCAAAAACGCCATTCTCGGCTTCCTGCATTATCTGCTGGACTCACAGGAAACCCGACTCGCCCTTATATCGGGCGGATTGATCGCGCTGGCGCTGCTGCTTTATCTCATCAGTGTGCCGACGATCTTGGTCGATATGCTCCTTATTGGCGCGATGTTGGTGGCACTTTATCCCATCGCCAAAAGCGGCCTGACGACGCTCTGGATTAACCGCGAATTCAATATCAACCTCCTGATGACGATTGCCGCCGTCGGCGCAGTGTTGATCGGCGAGTATATCGAAGGTGCAACGGTCATTTTTCTGTTTGCGATTGGCGAGGCGTTGGAAGGCTATACGGCTGACCGCGCTCGTGACAGTTTGCGCTCATTAATCGCGCTTGTGCCTGCTCGTGCGCTTCTGCTGCGCGGCGATCCTATGCTGATGCGTACAGAGGAAGAAGTTCCGGTGGAAACGCTCAAAATTGGCGACCATATTTTGGTCAAACCCGGTGAGCGCATCCCGATGGATGGCGAGATCGTGCGCGGAACGAGCAGCGTGAACCAAGCACCGATCACAGGCGAAAGCCTTCCGGTTGATAAAAATGCGGGTGAAGGCGTTTTCGCAGGGACGATTAACGGCGAAGGCGCACTCGAAATCCGCGTGACTCATTTAGCGGCGGATAATACCCTCAGCCGGATTGTTCAACTGGTAGAAGAGGCGCAGTCCGTCCGTGCGCCGAGCCAACGGGCGATTGATCGCTTTGCGCGTGTCTATACTCCGGCGGTGGTCGTCATCGCGGTGGTGACGGCTTTTATCCCGCCACTTCTGTTTAATGCGCCGTTTTACGACACGCCGGAGATGCGTGGCTGGCTGTATCGGGCGCTCTCGCTGCTGGTGATCGCCTGCCCGTGTGCGCTCGTCATCAGCACACCCGTGACGATCATCAGCGCGATTACGGCGGCGGCGCGACGCGGTGTGTTGATAAAAGGCGGGGCGCATCTGGAATCATTGGCTGGACTGCGAATGCTGGCCTTTGATAAAACCGGAACGCTGACCAAAGGCCGTCCAGTCGTGACTCAAGTGCGCTCAAGCGACTGCGCGACAGGCGAAAATTGCGCCCTGTGCGATGATGTACTGGCGCTGGCTTCGGCAGTTGAACGGCGCAGTACGCATCCGTTAGCACGCGCCGTTGTGGATGCGGCGGAAATACGCGGCGTGAGTGGCGTTTATGCCCCAGCGGAAGCCGTCGAAGCACTCGCTGGGCAAGGGCTGCGTGGCAGTGTTGAAGGTCGTCAAGTGACGCTCGGCAGCCATCGCTTTTTTGATGAAACCTATCCGCACAGCGCCGAAGTGTGCGATTGGGTGAACGATGCAGAAGCACATGGACAAACAACGATGCTCGTGAATGATGGGGAACGGGTGCGCGGCTATATTGCGATAGCGGATGAACCCCGCCCGGAAAGCCAAGCCACCCTCGCCGCTTTGAAAAATTTAGGGCTGAAAACCGTCATGCTCACAGGCGATAACGCGGCTGTCGCGCAATCGATTGGCGCGGCGCTGGGGGTCGATGATGTACGGGCGGGTCTGCTGCCGAGCGATAAAGTGGAAGCTGTACGCGGATTAATAAACCAAGTCGGTCAAGTCGGGATGATTGGCGACGGAATCAACGACACACCTGCGCTGGCGGCGGCAACCGTCGGGATAGCGATGGGCGGCGCAGGCTCGGCGCAAGCGATGGAAACCGCCGATATTGTCCTGATGGCGGATGACCTGACTCATCTTCCCTATGCGATACGCTTATCCCGCTTCGCACGGCGGCTCATCCGGCAAAATATCATTCTCAGCGTCGGTATGAAGCTGCTGTTTGTCGCGCTGGCGATTGAAGGCGGCGCGTCGTTATGGATGGCGGTGCTGGCGGATGTCGGCATGTCACTGCTGGTGACGCTTAACGGAATGCGTCCGCTGCGGATGAGGTAAATAGGACTTACACCGTAGGGGAGGTGGTCGAGATATTGCCAATCTGTCCTTCCGACGACTGGTGATAGTAAACTGCTACCGGGCGACCCAGCGGAAGCGGCTGTGATTTGTACGGATCAATCGGTTGTTGGGGCGCGCTGGTAGCGCGGCATACCACTTAATCCTTTCCCTGAAATCAGAAACGCCCCATCCCCGTGAGTGTCGAATCTCAACAGGAATGAGGCGCAATTATTATAGTAAAATGCCCTCAGCCCTGCGATGTGTTTAGTATCACTCGCCGGGTCAGCCAGATCATCAAGTACTACCTCGGTGGGCTGGCGCAACACATCCTCAGTGTACTGTTGCAGGCTCGTGTGCAACGCCCCCACCCGATTTTGTGATGTCCAGATGGGACGCGATCCGCAGCAGCGAACGGTAAACCATTTCCAGATTCATGCCCTGCTCGCTATTCAGTTGTGGATTTGCTTCGTGTTTGGCAAATCGCCCGTTAATTTTACAAAACCCGGCGGAACGCTGTTGTGCGTAGGGCGGAGATAGTGTTTATCGAGTAAAATTGAACCTGATGACAATCGTACTGTGAGCGAATTGATGTTAACTAGTTTAGAGAACATTCAAGGACATAATACGGCACTGGAAGCTCGCTTTGCAGACAAACTCAAGGTCAAGCATCAGTTGAACCGCCAGCTTGTCAGCTTTCAGGCGAACAAGAATAAATCCGTCTACCGCTGGTTCAATTATAAACAAGGCTTTTCCGGGCCGGGCTGCAAGTGGGCGAAGGCACGATCACAGGCTGACTATGACTCATCCCGAATCCGACTGGATGCACGACATCCCATTTTCCGAGATTCGCAAACTGTTCGAGCAGGTCAACCGCCGCCGGACAGAAGGACTGCCGACTGTTGCCTTTCATGTGGGCAACCCGGATTTCGACACACCGACCCACATCAAGGATACGGCCAAACACGCCCTCGACGACGGCATGACCGCCTATACGTCCAACTAGGCATCCCCGAACTACGCTCGGCGCTGGCGCATAAACTGGCGCGCGACAACGGCACCCGCGCCGCCCTCAGTGCGCTGTGTTGGAGCGGCAGTCCGGCACGAATGGCTGCCTGGTGTTCATGGTCGTGATCACATTGTCGCTGACCGCCGGGCTGCTGGTGGTGTTCATACAGTCAGAAACGCTTTTGGAGACGGTGCGATTCTTTTTTCGGAAGGGGATCGCAAGCAGCCATTTGAAATGTTTAATGTACCTTGTATCGATTTTAGGATGAGAAAGAGCATTGGCGATGACGCTTACAGAAGATCAACGGCGGCTTGTGGTGGAAAGTTTTGCGCGTTTGGTGCCTATAGCTGACCAGGCATCAACCTATTTTTATCATCGCCTTTGGGAGATCGCGCCAGAAACGCGGTCAATGTTCGGCAGCACGGATATGGCCGCGCAGGGTATGAAGCTTATGCAAAGCCTGGGCGTTGCCGTCCGCGCCGTGCATGACCTGGACAGCCTGACACCTTATCTGCGGGACCTCGGCCAGCGGCACATTGGTTATGGCGTGGCGCAGGAGCAATACCCGCTGGTCGGCACAGCGCTGCTGTGGAGCATCGAACGCTGCTTGGGCGATGATTATACGCCGGAACTGCACGATGCCTGGTCTGCGACTTATGCGTTGATCACCAGCATCGCCCTGAGCGCTTACGAATAGGGCGATCCCGTCCGCATCGGCACGATCCGCATTTTTCAGCCATCAAACCCGGCATACGACCGGGTTTTTTGCTGCCTCGCCCTGATTCCCACCCGTCAATTATAAAAATTTCGCTACAAGTAAAAATTAGGCGCGTATTAAGCGCTTTTTAGGCGCTTGATCCGTAGCATGTAAATCAATGCCCGTCTTCGCGGCATATCATTCGCAAAAAGCTACGGATCGAAAGGAAACAATATGAAACGTACAGTAGTTATCGTCGCCCTAGCGCTCTCATTCATCGTCAGCGCGAGCAGCACAATGGCCCAGACCATCGTCGCGCCGTCCAATCCCGCCGCAGGCTCATCCTGCCTAGTCTACTCCCCCGGAGGTCACGCGGAAGTGTACAGCGCACCGTCCGTTTTCGCCCCGGTCATCAACTATCTGATCAATGGGGATTATTACCAGTCCGAAGGCACGGTGACGGGCGGCGGCCAGACGTTTTATATGATCTGGAAACACGACGAAGGGGGCGAATTCACCATTGGCGTCGGCTACGTGCTGGCCTCCGACCTGGTCGTCCCTAATCGCTGCGGCGCAGCGCCTGTGCAGCAGCAACCGGCTACCGATTTCAGCAGCAATCCATAACAGCGTTGGTCAGCGGCCAATTCAGCCAGTTCATTGAACGGGGAGGGAGCCTAAGGGTTCCCTTCAAAATCAACATCCTGATCACGAATTCAGAGTCATCCAAATCATTCACAAAAATCATTCACGAAAGGTAACAACCTGATGAAACGCACATTTCTGATCATCGTGCTGCTGCTACTGGCGGTGGGGACAATCCCGACCCTGGCACAGCAGCGTGACACCGATGGCGACGGCATCTCCGACGGTAGTGACGCCTGTCCGACCGTGCCGGGCGTACCCGAAAACAACGGCTGTCCCCCGGTCTTCCAAGTGGTACCGCCTGTGCCGCCCCAGCCCACCGACACCGATGGCGACGGCATCCCCGACAGCGACGCCGCCTGCCCGACGGTGGCTGGCCCGCGTGAAAATCGCGGCTGCCCAACCGAAAATCCGCCCGGCGGCCCGGTGGTGATCGACACCGATGGTGACGGCACCCCCGACAGCGGCGACGCCTGCCCGACGGTAGTCGGCCCACGTGAAAATCGCGGCTGCCCAACCGAAAATCCGCCCGGCGGCCCGGTGGTGATCGACACCGATGGTGACGGCACCCCAGATAGCGGCGATGCCTGCCCGACGGTGGTCGGCCCACGTGAAAATCGCGGCTGCCCGACACCAGAAAACGCAACGCCCGTTCCGCCCAACCCGAATTCAGGTGAAGCCGTCCCGACGACCGGGGCACCCTTCACACCGCCCGTGCTGCCGAATGACCGCTGCATGGTCACACCAAATGGGGACTATCGCGTCAATGTGCGTGAACTGCCAGACGAGAACGCCAATTTGCTAGGGCATCTGCTGCCGGGCGTGATTTATCCGGCGGAAGGTTACACCATCGTCAACGGAACCGACCTGTGGTTCGTGCTGACCAGCTACGAAGGCAGCACCGGCACGACTGGCTATGCCGCCCGCTCGGTGACCACCGCCAGCCCCTGCACACAGCTTGGCGAAACTAGCGCGACTGCGCCAATCGGCGGGCAGTTCCCTTGGCAGGTGAGCACGCGGCAGGTGTCAACGGACGGCGGTTCGCAAAACCCAACCATCGAATACTGCGTGTATCTTGAAGTTCAGGAAGCCGGCGTGTTCGAACAGGTCTGCTATGAGGTCGAAATCCCCGAAGGCTGCGTGGTGATCTCCAATGAAGCGGGCGTGTTCACGGTGGACTGCGGCCAAGGCGTGATCTCGGTCGATCCGACCTTCGAGGAACGTCCCGCGGAGTTGGTCGAAGTCCCAACGCAGCAGGGCGTGATCGGCTTATCCATCATCTTTACGAATGGCCCACCCGGCACCAACAACCCGACCATCGAATACTGTGTGTATGAAGAAGCGGTCGAAGCTGGGGTGTTCGTCCTGGTCTGCCATAAGATCGAAGTACCAGAAGGCTGCTGGCTGAATTCCGCCGAAGTGGGCGTATACACCATCGTCTGCCGTCCAGAGATCGGCGGCGAGGCGACCTTCACCTTCAACCCAGTGCCGTCTGGGGGCAGCAGCAACCGCCCCAACTGGCAGGAGATCTTCGACGACCTGCTCGCTTGTCAGCCGGGTCAGGTGTTCTGGGTGAACTTCCAGGAGCCGGAAGGTGGCCTAGGCGTGTGCCTAGACACACGAGAGGAATTAGACGGCGTTGAACTGCCGGAAGGCTCCACTATTCTGGTCAGCACCGTTCCTAACGAAGACACGGCAGCGGTGAACATGCCCTTCGAAGTCTGGGATGAACTGGTGGCCCAGTTCTGCCATCCGCAGGGTTACTGGGTGGGACAAGGTAAGGATGGCACTCTTACAGGCGGTTGCTTCCAGCCGCAGAGCAGCACCGAATGGGACACACGCTTGCAGTTCGGCTTGGCGCTGCGCGAGACCAATCCCGAACCGTCACTGACGAACCTGCTGCTGCCGCAGGGTTCCGGCGGAACGCTGGAAAATGACCTCACGCCCGGCCACTTCTGCCCGGAAGGCAAAGAACCCTTTGCCATCTGGGAAGAGGATACCCAAGGGAACGTCGTCCCCGGCTCGGTCGTGATCGAGTGCCTCGATCCTGACTTCTGGGATTAAGCATACGCCTATCGGGTGTGGGACATGGGCAACCGTGTCCTACGCCCATTTTTCGCCCAACTCATTTTCGATCCTTAAACACATACCCAGAAAAGACGAAACCACCATGACCCTCACGACCGCACAAAAGACCATCGTTCAATCGACCTTCGCTCAGGTCACCAACCCCGACCTGCTGGCCGCCCGCTTCTATGCCCGCTTGTTCGAGATCGACCCTTCCACCAAGCCGCTGTTCCTGGGCGACATCGCCGACCAGCGCAAAAAGCTGATACAGGCATTGGCCATCGTCGTCAACGGCATCAACGACCTGTCGGCCATCGTCCCGGCCATTCAGAACCTGGGTCGCCGCCATGTGGTTTATGGTGTGACGGTCGATCACTGGGCGAGCGTGGGCAGCGCGCTGCTGTGGACGCTGGAACTCACCTTTGGCGAAGCCTTCACGCCGAAAGTCCGCGATGCCTGGGCAAGTGCCTATCAGGTGATCGCCGATACTGCCATCACCGCCGCATATCCGCTGCTTGAGCGCCAATAACCTGCCCGCAGAAGTGGTGAACAACCCTTGATATGCGGTAAGATGTAGGCTATATCAAATGTAGGCTGCATCAGCAAACCCAGTCTGCTGGTTGAACATGAACAGTTCGCCGAGCTGCTGGCCGATGAATTGCAGGCCGAGCCAGAGCCAGAGACCACCGCCCTCTACGAACAAATCCGGTTGCACAGCCTGAAG
>Ga0335394_10002364_pt1 | contig 21197 bp, 11 predicted proteins | sample MAT03_FD_205741 | JGI IMG/M metagenome (GOLD analysis project Ga0335394, IMG submission 205741) | Freshwater microbial communities from Lake Fryxell liftoff mats and glacier meltwater in Antarctica - MAT-03 (spades assembly) (version 2) ...
CGCCCATAAATCAGAACCATTGCCTGCTGCAATCTCAGCCCTGAGCGGCGAACTCACGGGAGGGAAAATTGCCGCACTGCTCGCTGACGGCAGCGTAAGATTGCTGACAGTTGCTACAGATACGGGTGCCGTTGCTGTCGCTGCTGAAATCAAATCCGACGCTGGTCCAATCGTGAAACTCAGCGGACATGGTTCAACGCTGCTCACCGTCGCGGGAACTCGTACGGTACAGAACTGGAAAGTCGAAGATGCAACTCAGGTGAATCGCTTTGACTTGCCCGCTGATATCACAGCGGTCGATGTCAATTCTGCAACGGATCGCGCGGTTTTTTCTTTGGCTGATAACACCGCCTCACTGTGGTCACTCAAAGACGCGAAACAAATTGCCTTGCTGAATACGGATCTGACAGCTCAGCGGCACCTTAAAGAAGCAGAACGCACAAAGGCGATTCTTGACGCTCGCGTCACTGTCATCCAAGCACAGATTGACGAAAACGACAAGGAAATCGTGGCCCAAAAGGAAGCGGAAACCAAGGCGAAGGCAGAAGTCGAAAAACTGACACCACCCAAAACCGAAGCTAAGACCAAATATGATGTGGCGATTGCCGCCACCGCCGCCGCTAAGGCGGCACTGGAAGGCAAAGCCGATGATGAGGCTCTGAAGACAGCCGTAACGGAAGCCGAAAAGGCGGAAACCGCCGCTAAGGACGTTTCCACGAAAGCAGATTCCGATCATGCCATCGCAGTGAAGACTGTTGATTTTGCGACCCAGGCAATCGTACGTGCCGAGCAACGAGGCGTCGAGCGAAAGCAACAACACGAAGCAGCCACAGCCGAAGCCACGGCGGCGACTGCTGTCGTTGAAGAACGCAAAGCGCCGGCTGCGGCAGTTGCAGCGTCTGTATTCTCAGGCTTAGTTGGCGACGGACGCTATGTCGTAACGTCGGAAGCGTCCGGTACGCTGCGAATCTGGAACGCAGTTGATGGTGTTGCGATTGATGTTCTTCCCGGAACACAATTGGGCTCAACAGCGTCCAGCATGAAGACCGCCGCGTCATCCGCATTTTTCACAACTGCTGATGCGCGAATCGTCACGCGATCTGCATTTCCCGCATGGCAGCTGTCGGCATCACTGGGAGGTTCTGAAGACGGTGGTGAATCCATATTCGTTGATCGCGTGCTCTCGCTGGCATTTTCACCGGATGGTAAGTTGCTCGCGGCCGGTGGTGGAGAAGCCTCTCGCTCAGGTCAAGTCACACTTTGGAATCTGGCCGACAACAGTCTGCTGCGACAGTTCCCGGATGCGCACAGCGATACTGTTTATGGGTTGGAGTTCTCCGCAGACGGCAAGTTCCTTGCTTCCGCTGCGGCAGATAAATTTGTGAAAGTGTTTAACGTGGCGACGGGCGAATTCGTCCGAGCATTCGAAGGTCACACACACCATGTGATGGATGTCACATGGAAAGGCGACGGTACGGCTTTGGCCAGTGCTGGTGCGGACAATGCCATCAAAATATGGAACGCTGAAACGGGAGAGCAAGCTCGTACGATCACCACGTATACTCGACAGGTGACATCGCTGCAGTACGTTGGAATGCAGGACATGATCGTCAGCAGTAGCGGCGACAAACGCGTCTTCTTCCATACCGCCAGCAACGGCAATCCTGCGAGAGAATTCAAAGGCAGCACAGATTACGTCTATCGAGCCTCGACAACACCCGACGGCACGATTGTTGTTTCGGGCGGAGAAGACGGATCCGTGCGAGTCTGGAACGCGGCAGACGCTGCGGAAATCATTACATTTGCTCCGTAACACGACAATGGCGTGGACTTAAGGGGAGCGGGGGAAGTGAATCCCCTGATATGTTGGTAGTGATGCGGAAATCAGTGCATTCTTAAATCCGCACCATTGGGTGAGAGAGACGCATTCAAGGCGAGAAGATTGAAGGTAAGAAGATTAGCGGACTCAATCGCCACTAATTTTCTGACCCTAAATTTTCTTGCCTGAATAAACTCAATCAATGCGAAATGGTATCTGAAAGGCAGAAAAACGGAGACAGAAAAATAATTGCATCCGTCGCGTCTTAGTTTCCTGTCTCACTTTTTCTCTCAACCCCATCACCCGAGCTGCGGCAACGTTCTCCTCCCGATCTCGGGCGAGACCTGGGGCTCATATGACGCCTGTTTCGCGGGCCTTTCGAATGCATTGAAACGATTCTGCAGATTGTAACGACGCGATGAGGTTCGGCATCGTGAATGGCTAGAGAGCCGTCCGTCACAGGGACATTGTCTGAGCTAGGTTGCAGAGGGCCGGATGATCTCCATTCATTCGGAGGACGCTTCTGTCTGCCACACTTTTCGGCACTACTCCCGACTGTTCGACGCCATGACTCAGACCTCTGCAAGTAGCACTGTACCACCAGTCCCGCGTTGGTTGCACAACGGAATTCTGTTGTTGCTGACTCTGGTTGCTGCAAATCTTTTAGCATGGCGAAGTATTGAACCGGATCTGTGGGGCCATATTCAATATGGCGAAGACTGGATTCACTCCGGAACAATGCCGACGACTGCCAGTCATACGTATTCGACTCCGGATCATCCCTGGGTCAACCACGAGAATCTATTCGAGCTTGCCGTCGCATTTGGTCAGAGAACAGTCGGCGGCTACGGTTTGATGATTTTTAAATGTATGTCCGGCTTGTGGCTGCTGTGGATGATGGTGCACAATGCATCACGGCTGGCAATTCCAACCCTGGCGGCTGCCGTCGCGATGATTCCAGTCGCAGCAGGGCTGGCAGAATTCTGGCTTATGCGACCTCAGCTATTCAGCTTCCTGTTCTTCGGTTTGATGTTGCTGGCTTTCGATCGCGCGTTTCGAGACTGGGCGACTTCTAAAACCGTGCAGACAAAATGGCTGTGGCTGTGTATTCCGTTATTGATCGCATGGACGAACGCACATGGTGGATTTGCTGCCGGACTTTGTGTTTTTATCGCGGTGCTCGGTCTGCGGGGCATTGAGTTGTGGTGGCATCAGCGTCGTCAGGCCACTGGAATCATTCTGCATTTCGCGGTGCTCGGGATCGCGGCCATCTTGTCTGTTTTTATCAATCCGTATGGATGGGAACTGCTGTATTGGATGATCGTTTCGCTCCGCCAGCCTCGGCCCGAAGTTTCGGAATGGGCCAGCATTCTGGATGGCGGAGGCGTCTTGTTTCCGTTTCTAGCGTTGTCGATATTGTCGATTGCAGGAGTATGTCTGACGGGATTTAAACGCGACTGGGTTCAAATTGTTGTACTGGCATTGATCGCGGTTCAGGCCATCGGGCACCTTCGTCACCTGGCGTTTTTTGCGATCGCATTCGGATTCTGGATGCCGCAACATGTCTGGTCACTCTGGCACCGATTGGTTGAACGGCGGCCGACCCTGGGAGTGCATGAAGAATTTACAGGTCGAGCGGCAAAACTCATCGGCATCGAACTCGCTGCCGTCGGGGTGGCACTTGTGGCACTGCTGGGTTACACGTTTGCGACGTTTGGCGTCGACCGAAACAACTACCCGGTGTCGGCCTTTGAGTTTATGGAACGCGAACACATTAATGGACGTCTGGTCGTTACTTTTGACTGGGCTCAATACGCTTTGGCTGCGTTGGCACCTGACACGACGGTGGGTTTCGATGGACGCTACGACACTTGTTATCCACAGTCGGTCGTGGATATGAATTTTGATCTGCTGTTTGGTTCAGACATGTCGCGTCGGCATCGTGGAGATGATTCGGGGCCTGTGGAATCGAACCGCGTCCTGGAATTTGGCAATCCGAATCTGGTCCTCATGGACTGCATTGCCGATGTCGCCGCGGTGCAGCATCTGGATCAACATCCGGAATGGATTTTGTTGTATCGCGATAGACGAGCTGCTTTATGGGGGCGAAAGACCGTCTTTGATGATCCGTCGCTTCCGGAATATCTGGCTGTTCCGCGTCGCCAAATTTCGGATGCCATGCCGGAAGGAATTGCAGCATGGCCAGGTTTCCCCAACCGCTCGGGGCGGCATGCCTTCTCGCCGGACGTTGCGGCTGGTGCGTCCCATGCCAGAAAACGTATCAAATACACTGCGACTGAATTTCGCGTGTCGCAGTAGAGCCGGTTCTTACCGGCCGAAACGAACTCCCACGAGTGCCGTTACCAGTCAAGATCGTAGCGAAAGTCGTCGAGACTTTCGGATTCGCCTTGAATCGCCGAAAGTCTTGACGACTTTCGCTACTGATCGACTCGACATGGACAGACCACTAAAACAGCTCAAAGAAGTTCGTCAGGCTGCCGGATAGTTTTACGATAAACCGCGCGGCATCCGCTCCGTTGACGGCACGATGATCGTACGACAGTGACAGTGGAAGCATCAGTCGCTCTGTCAACTGGCCTTCTTCCAGTGAAAGCACTGTCTGGCCGCGAGACATGCCAAGAATTGCGACTTCCGGATAGTTCACAATCGGAGTAAACGCTGTTCCGCCAATGCCGCCAAGATTTGTGATCGTGAACGTGCCGCCCTGCATTTCTTCTGTCTTGAGCTTGCGATCACGAGCACGCGTCGCAATATCTGTGAGTTCTGCAGCGACCTGCAATACATTCTTCTGGTCACAGTTGCGGATGACTGGCACAACCAACCCATTGGGCGTATCGACGGCAACGCCAATGTGATAGTACCGCTTCAGAATTAATTCACCACTCGCCATGTCGATGCTGGAGTTGAAATTCGGGTACGCTTTTAAAGCTCCAACAACGGCCTTGATCATGATGGCTGTCATGGTGATCTTCGGTGAACCGGGATTGGCTTTGACGTATCGCTTACGAGCGGATTCCAGTTCTGTAATATCCGACAGATCGTGCTGAGTTACGTGCGGAATCGTCACCCAGGCCGTATGCAGATTTGCTGCTGCCATACGGAAGATTTTGTTCATCGGTTGTTTTTCGACCGGCCCGAACTTGCTGAAATCCGGAAGCGGTGCAGCCTGAACGATACCGAATCCCGGCCCCGCCGCAGCAGACGGAACTGGTGGTTGCGTCATGCGTTTATGCACAAATGCTTCAACGTCTTCCAGTGTGATGCGACCGCCAGACGCCGTGCCATTGACCTGCTTCAGATTGACGCCAAGCTTGCGTGCGAACCGCCGAGCGCCCGGACCAGCCGCTGCCGGTGGTCCATCGCTCTTCGGGATCGTCACAGCTGTTGATGGTGGTGCAGTCAGAGGAGCGTTTGCAGCCGGAGCTGGATCGACGATTTGAGTCACAGCCGCGGTCGCTGGTGCCGTGATTGCTGGTGCCGTGATTGTTGGTGCTGTGGTTGTTGGTGCTGGTGCTGGTTGAGCAACCGGTGCGGCAGCGGCAGACGTTGCGTTGATCGTTAACAAAGGGGCACCGACCGTGATTGACATGCCTGGCGTCACATGAACGGCCGTGATGGTCCCTGTGTGGGGACAGTTAATCTCAGCGACCGCTTTGTCGGTTTCGACTTCACAAACCACATCGCCCTTCGAGATCGCATCACCAACCTTGACGTTGACCGATGCGACATCAACCTTGGTCACCCCTTCCGACACTTCCGGCAAATGAAATTCGACTGGACCACTCGTCACCGCAGCTGCAGTCGCTGCAGGCTTTGCTGGTTGGGTTGGCGCAGACGTCGTGGCAGCGGGGGCCGGAACTGCTGCTGATGCCGCTGGTGGGGGAGTTGGTTTTGCAGCTGGTGCTGCGACTGCGCTGGTGGATTCGATCATTATGATCGGCTGACCCACGTTGATCTTATCACCTGTTTTGATGAGTACCTTGGTGACCTTGCCGGCATGTGGGCAATTGATTTCTGCCACGGCCTTGTCGGTTTCAACTTCGCAGACAACCGCACCCGATTCGATGATATCGCCTTCTTTAACGCGCACTTCGGCGACGTCAACACTGGTGACACCTTCAGACACTTCCGGCAACTTGAATTCGATGGACATGGAGTTGGTTTTCAGTTTTCGGTGTTCAGTTTTCAGTGAATCGCAAGCGACAGCTTTTGCCAGAGGGGTGATCTGAGATTTCAAATTTGAAATCTCAGATCATTGCCAACTAAGCATTCAATGGATTAATCTTTTCGGCGTCGATTCCCAGATCATTCAAGACATCTGGCAGCTTTGATGAGTCGAATGCGCCCATGCGAGCAAGACCTCGCAAAGCTGCGTATGCCGTGCATTCGCCGTCGATCTCAAAATGGCGACGCAGTTCTGGTCGTGTTTCACTGCGACCAAATCCGTCGGTGCCCAGGATAATGTATTCTCCCGGAATCCATTCGCGAATCTGATCGGCAACCAGACGTACGTTGTCACTGGTGGAAATGAACGGACCAGTGACGTTGTCGAGTGTTTCTTCAAGATAGCTGCGTCGCGGAGCCTGTCCGGGATGCAGATCATTCCAGTGCTGGCAATCCATCGCGTCACGACGGAGTTCACTGTAGCTGGTAATGCTCCACACATCAGAACCGATGTTGTACTTGTCTTTCAGAATCTGCTGAGCCCGAATGGCTTCGCGAAGGATGGTGCCACTGCCGAACAACTGTGGGCGATGACGTTGCCCTTCGCCGCTGTCAGTTGAACCAAGGCGATACATGCCTTTGATAATGCCTTCAACAACTTCGCCTCGGTCTGGCATGGCTGGATGAGCGTAGTTTTCGTTGTATACTGAAAGGTAGTAGAAAATTTCTTCACCTTCAGCATACATGCGACGCAGGCCATCCTGAACGATGACAGCAAGTTCGTAGCCGTAGGCAGGATCATAAGATCGCAGCGATGGCACCGTAGTCGCCACCAATTGGCTATGGCCATCTTCATGCTGCAAGCCTTCGCCGTTGAGCGTCGTGCGACCGGACGTTCCTCCGCACAGAAAACCCTTGCAGCGTGTGTCCGCCGCGCACCAGATCAAGTCGCCCACGCGTTGGAAACCGAACATCGAATAGTAAACATAGAACGGAATCATGTTCATGCCGAGATTCGCGTAGGCAGAACCGGCAGCAATGAAGGAACTCATCGCGCCCGCTTCGTTGATGCCTTCTTCAAGAAGCTGCCCTTGCTTGGACTCTTTGTAGAACATCGCAGATTCTGAAAGCTTATCGACTGGTTCGTAGAGCTGACCTTTGCTCGAATAGATGCCGATCTGCTTGAACAAACCTTCCATACCAAACGTACGAGCTTCGTCAGGAATGATCGGCACAACTCGTTTGCCCAGGGATTCGTGTTTCACAAGGTTGCGAAGAATCGCACCCAGCGCAAACGTTGTGGATCCTTCGCCACCCTCACTCCCCGCCAGCAGCGGTTTTGTGGTGAAAATCTTGTCATCCAGTTCGGGCACATTCAGCCGTTCATCGCAGGCTTTTCGTTCCGGAACGTATCCACCCAAAGCCTCGCGGCGCTGGTTCAGATATTCCATTTCCGGGCTGTCCGGATCTGGTTTGTAAAACGGCAACTTGCCGATTTCTGCGTCACTGACTGGAATGTTGAAGCGTGTTCGAAATGCCTTCAATGCTTCTTCGGCAATCTTCTTCTGGTTATGGGCGACGTTCTGACCTTCACCAGCATCACCAAGGCCGTAGCCTTTCACTGTCTTGGCAAGAATCACGGTCGGAGCACCCTTGTGATTCACGGCCGCGTGATAGGCAGCATACATTTTTACCGGATCGTGACCACCGCGACGAATGGATTCCAGCGTTTCGTCCGACAGATGTTCCACCATCTTCAAAATGTCAGGGTCCGTTCCGAAGAAGTGCTGACGGATGTATTCGCCATCGGACACGGTGTACTTCTGGTACTGACCATCGACGACTTCACCCATGCGTTTGACGAGTTTGCCGTCTTCGTCTGCATCGAGCAACGGATCCCAGTCAGATCCCCAGACGACTTTAATGACATTCCAGCCAGCGCCTCGGAAGGCGGCTTCCAGTTCCTGAATGATCTTGCCGTTGCCTCGAACGGGGCCATCCAGTCGTTGTAAATTGCAGTTGATCACCCAAGTCAGATTGTCCAGATTTTCGCGAGACGCCAGTGTCAGCGCACCGAGGGATTCCGGTTCGTCGCATTCGCCGTCGCCGAGATACGCCCAGACTCTTGACTTTGATGTGTCGAGCATGCCACGATGTTCCATGTATCGCAGGAATCGAGCGTGATAGATCGAACAGATCGGGCCAAGTCCCATCGACACAGTCGGAAACTGCCAGAAGGTCGGCATCAACCACGGATGCGGATAGCTCGACAGACCAATACCAGCAGGCAGCTCGCGGCGGAAATTGATGAGGTGCTCTTCGGTCAGGCGTCCTTCAAGAAACGCGCGTGAGTACATCCCCGGCGAGGCATGTCCCTGAAAGTAGACCATGTCGCCGGTATGGTCACCAGAACGAGCATGGAAGAAGTGATTCTGTGCAACTTCGTACAAGGTGGCTGAAGAGGCAAACGTTGAAATGTGCCCGCCGACGCCGTCGTAGTACTTATTCGCGCGCACAACCATCGCCATCGCGTTCCAGCGGACGATGTTCTTGATGCGTCGTTCGAGTTCCCGGTTGCCGGGGAATTTTATCTCGTCGCTGTGGTGAATCGTGTTGATGTAGGGCGTGTTTGCCGTGAATGGCAGCATCACGCCGCGAGCATACGCGCGTTCCTGAAGATGAACCAGTAGCTCGCGAAGTTTCTCAGGCCCATAGCGGTGCAGGATGTCTTCCAGCGATTCGTACCAATCATCAAGCTCTTCCGGAGCAATCCCCGAAACCGTATCTAGAACAGCCTGATCCAACATTCGTATCCCCAGAGATGAATTTCTGACACTTAGTATATTGATGAACATCGCATGGATTGGATGTCCGTTTTTGCAGCATTGTTGTCACCAGGACCGTGTGATGCGGATTCCCGACGGCGGAGGATTGTAGGATTGAATCCAAACCCATTCAATGGGGGGGCTGAATCGCACTCGATTCTCTCAAAAGAACGCGATTCTGGGTATTTGCCCCGATGCAGGCGTAACGATATTGCCTGGAAGGCGCTCTCAAACCGGCAATCATTGCCGGAAAGGCTCGTTTTGAAGGCAAGTGCATAATTTTGCACACGATACCCGGCCCAGAACAGCGCTGGTTCTGCGCGCTGTGACGTAGCTTTAATGAGAGTGCCTTCAATGCTGCCGATCGTGGGAATCATTGTCGTAATCGTCTCGGTTTTGACCGGGTTTTCAATGGCTGGTGGCCATATGCATTCGTTGATTCACCCGTCGGAAATTGTCACGATCGGTGGGGCTGCGCTGGGAGCTATGATCTGCAGTTCGCCGCCTAAGGTACTCAAAGACCTCATGAAAGGGCTCATTACCCTGCTGAAAGGAGGCAATGTCGGGAAACAAACGTATAATGATGCGTTCAAATTGCTTTACGAACTTTTCCGTATGGCAAGGCGAGACGGAATGCTGGCCTGGGAACCAATTCTGTCCGAAGGTCACCACCATGCAACATTTCAAAAATATCCGAAGATCGCCAACGATCATCATCTGGCGGAATTTGTCACCGGAGCTCTGCAGGGAGCGATGGAAGGCAATGACGGTCCGACTCTGCAAGCGTTGCTCAAGACCGAGATCGATGTCTTCGAGAGTGAACATCACGATGCGGTCTCAGCCCTGACACGCACGGCGGACGGTTTGCCAGGCTTCGGGATTGTCGCTGCGGTACTCGGGATTGTGGTCACGATGGGAGCCATTGGCGGCCCTGTGGAAGAGATTGGTCACAAGGTCGGTGCAGCTCTGGTGGGTACATTCCTTGGAATTCTGATGTCGTATGGACTCGTCGGACCTTTGGCCGGTGCGATGGATGGACTCGGCCACGCCGAAGCCGCGTTACAAAAAACAATCGCAGCCGCCATCGTCGGCTTCGCGGGTGGCGGATCTCCAAGGGCAGTCATGGACAATGTGCGGCGAGGCTGCGGCACAGGCGTTCGGCCGACGAGCAAAGAATTGGATGAGATGCTTAAAGAAGTGGATGCTCAGAAGTAGGCAGGTTTTGGTTTTGACTGTCCCGCGTTCGGTCGAAAGACCCCATCCGGCTCGCAGGCTGTCGATTTAATCGTAACCCGACGCGTAAGCGAGGGATTTGAGACGAAGAATGCAGGCAATTCCATCCCTCACTAACGTTTCGGGTTGCGAAAACACATTAAATCGACAGCCGGCACGCCCGGATCGGTGAACATGATGGAGAGCTAGAAGACTGCTTTCCCAAACGCTCTCTATCCTTCCTGTTGTGCCGCCGACGGCGGCACAACAGGAAGAAATGCAATTTGGGTGGGAACGTTTGCCTGGCGCACCATCATCTTCACCAACGGCACAAGGCCATTGGGGTCGTACTTGGGACAGTCGAAGTTTCCGGTTTTCAATCTTGGGTTGGCGACGAGCGGGAGAGACTAGACATGGCTGGTGGCGGTGGTGCATGGAAAGTCGCGTATGCAGACTTTGTAACGGCCATGATGGCGTTCTTCATGGTGATGTGGCTGGTGTCACAGGACCAAAAGGTAAAAGATTCCGTGGCGAAGTATTTCGTGGATCCTGTAGGTTTCAGCCTGTCAGGTTCGAATTCTCGCCCCGCAGATTCAGGGGGGGTGTTTGGATCTGAATTTCAGGGACAGGTTCCTGGCGCAAAGAGTCGCTCATCTGGAAAAGGTCGCGGTTCAATGCGATCCCGGGAAAACTCTGAGAGCGAAACTTCGCTCGTGGCGGATTCCATTATGGAAGAACCAAGCCAATCCCAACGCTGGCAGGCGGAAGCTAAGAAGCAACTTGAATCCGCCAGGAACGTTCCCGCAGTTCGCGAAGGCACAGTTTCCGAACGTGAAGCTGCCAAATTCCTGCTTGCTCGCAAGATGCGTGAACAAGTCACAGCGGAAGCCATGGGCAGCACAACCGGCGTGTATCAGGATCTGGTTTCGACATCACTGAACCGCGTCGATTTCGAAGAACTGGCCGAAGAAGTCATCCGCAGCAGCGTTGAATCGGATTGATGACCAAAGTGTTGAGTTAATCTTCAGATTTCTCTGGCAGTCTCCAGCCGGTTGCTTCGATGCGTTTCAATTCTGGGTCGATATCCTTACCCTGATAAAATGACAGCCAGCCTCGCAATTGCTGAGTTTCACCGGGCCCACAGTCCGGAAATTTCGGATCGGAATGCAAACAGGGACATGGCGCATTCCCCCAAGCGCGGTGGATTGGATCCCAGCCACTGATGATCCAGCGAGTTCCGTCTGCGGATCTTGCCACCGCATAGCCATCGACGAATTTCTTGTTCTCGTTGGTCTGTTGATCGAATCCCTCGGCGGCTTTGAGCATCACGCAATTCTGGACTCGCAGATCGCTCAGCAACTGATCGGTTCCGTTCTTCAGAAACATGGTCATTGCGATGTGATCCGACATTGCTTGCGCGGTCGAGCCGAATTCAATCCCGTTAGGCAAACGGCGGCGCATCGTAAGACTGCCATCCGCCCCCTGTTGCCATTCCTGCTGTTCCAGTGACGTCCCCTGAAGATCCCAAATCGTCTTCACGTGCGTGTGTGCTAAATAAGTCAGTCCCAGATTGGACCAGATCGCTTCGGGGATATCCATGACGACGTAACTGTGATCGTCCCACGGACAAAAGACGCTCAACTTGGTCTCGCGTTGAGGATCAACAGCACCATCCAGAAATCCGATGCGCGGATGCCTCCCGCCTGGATATGGCAGCATCAACAATTGATTTGGATCGCGTGGCGGGCGAGTTTTCTCAGAGATCCCGAATTCCGTCAGTCGCGACTTCAGTTGCGATTCGTCAAGACCTGTGACTTGTTCTGTCTCATCCATTGAATACTGATGATGCCAGACCATGTTCTGCAGCCATGCACGCAGATCTGCGTCATCTTTTGCCACACGAAGCTGACCGTCGCCAGCATAACTCAGTCCGATATTGGCGATGATCATAAACAATGCGAGTACCGATTGACTTCGAATAAAATGTAACATCGAATTTCCTTCCGTTCCATAATTGGCAGAGAGCATGCTGATATCGCCATCAACGATTCTTGCTCCGCTTAATGGATGGCAGTTTACGCATATCTCTGGTCCGACGAACAGGGCCAGAGCGTCGATAAAGTGCAACAACACGGGCTGACTTGCCAGGACTGGCAGTATGTCTTCGCGTTAAAGGAAAAGACATGAGAAAGAAGTCAACGACATCAAACGAGGCTTCCGTCACACTGGTGCCCACGCTGACGCCCGCGATGCGGGAAAGACAGAAAGGCGATTGCCGAAGAGGAGCGTCCGGAAGTGATTGCTGCCACAAAACAGCAAGCTCGTGAAGCATTCGTGCGGCTGGATGCGGAAGAATCGCAGATTGCTGATATTGTGGCAGCGATCAGCGCGGAACGTGACAGACAGAATCTGTCGTTGGAAAACATTAAAGCCAGAACTGGCATCGACCGTGCAAACCTGTCGCGACTCTTCAGCGGTGTGGAGCACAACACGTCTCCGGCGATCATTGTGCGTGACCTGAAACATGCGGCCGATCAGCTTCCGAAATCGGGTCTGATCGATGAGGGAACAAAGCTTCAGGAGGCCGCATTGAAGGCAAAACGCAGTCGCCGAAAAGAGCCTCAGGAACTGGGGACTTTGCTGGTGGCCGTGCTGGCTCGACTTGGCATTGCCGCAAAGGACGATGACGCTTTAGAATCGACATAGCTCAGGGTTCTGAAGTTGTGAACGACAGCAGGCTCGATAACGTCGTCGTCCCCATGGCCGTAGCAGTAAGCGTGTTGACTTCGTGTCCACGTGAGATGCGTAAGGTCGTTTCAAAAGCATGGCGCTCTGTCGAGAGTTGAACGTCGGATATAGCAGCTCAGGGCCCTGAGCGTTCTTCGCATCGCGTTTATCGCGTGCCGAATCTGCGCTGAGGTAGCTCTACGTAAACCAGGTTGGCGAGAACAACTCATCTATTCGTCAGAGATGAGCCAGCTGCGTTCACCGCTTCTTTTCCTCGAACCATTTTTTTCAAACCGCTAAATCGGTCGCGCTACCGGTGCGCGCTGTTGCTAAAATCATCGTTCCCATATGGCAGCTTTATTCCCTACGTATGGGAATCTCAGGGCGTCGTGAGTTTTTTCTGCAGTCCGCTGCAGTGCTTGGTTCATGGGCAGTACCGCAGTCGTTTCGCAGATTGCTCGCGGCACCTGTCCGGAGTGTTGTGGCAGGCGGCCTTTGGCCGGCTCCGGACGAAACAACCGGTCTTCCGCTACTGATGTTGCCGGAGGGTTTTCGCTATGTGTCGTTCGGATGGACGGGCGACATGATGAGTGATGGAGTTGTGACTCCGAAGCAGCATGATGGCATGGGGATCATGCAGGGGATCGGGTTCCGCAGAAGTTGGAGATTCTGACACGAGCAGGAAGTCTCACAGAATTCGCCGCCATGAACGTGCGGCTCGACGGAGAACGAAACAATCTGAAGGGCGACTTCAGAAACTCAGAATGGGCTGGAGCGACATTCAGCCCGGATGGGAAATGGTTGTTTGTCAACAACCAGGTGCCCGGCATCACATTCGCCATTACAGGCGACTGGAAGATGCTTGGGGTTTAGTCCGGCGAGCGGCTGGGGGGTTAGCCCTCCGAGTTACTTGCCACCGTGCGTATTTCGAACACGCAGACGCACTGTCTGTAGAGCGGCATAGCGGCTGTGAGCGATTGCTGACCTGTCTGTACGGTTCCTCAGCGAAAACGTGGACATGCCGACCTACAGCGCTCTGTTCAGCATGAATGGCGGCGAAGTGATCGGCGAGTTCTAGAGGAACTGGAGCTGAATCCGTGCCCATTGCTCAAGGCCTGAGAGGCACGACGACACACCGAATTTTGATGTATTTTGAAAGAGTTTGAAGATGCAGATCCAAAGAAGAAAGCAGCTGATCGTAATGGTGTTTCTGGCAGCTGCTGTCGGATGCAGCGACGGTATCGAAAAGAAACCAGTTGCGGCCACGTCCGGCAGGGTGCTGTGCAAGGGGTTACCGGTGGCAAATGCCTCCGTGCTCTTCAATCCAGTCAGCCAGGGAAAATCAGCTCTCGCTGGCAAACAGGGATACGCGAATACCAATGCGAATGGCGAGTTCGTCATTTCCACTTACGGGGATCGTGATGGGGCAGTGGTTGGCAGGCACAAAATTATTGTCGCCGGTGACCCTGAAGATCTCTGTGAGTGTGTTGCGATCGATACCCGTGAGGTGATGGAGGTCGAGGTCAAGGCCGATACCGAAAACGTGATTGAGGTAACCCTGCCAGTCAAGGAGGACGACCAGCCTGTCCGCCAGAGCAGCAGCGATGTGGAAGATGACGGGTGTTGAACGCGAAAAATGAATTCCCGGCGCGGCGAGAGTCGAGGCGGAATCGGCTGCTGAACGTTCGGCTTGCACCAGTCGATATCGCGAGTCTTGTGGTGTTCCGCATGGGCTTCGGTTTGATCGCCGCATGGTGGGCCGTGGACTATATGCTCCGTGGTCGCATGCATGCGGCCTACCTCGTCCCGAAATTTCACTTTACGTATTATGGGTTCGACTGGATTCAGCCCTGGCCTGGGTCCGGAATGTATCTGCATTTTGCGGTGCTGGCGCTCATGGCGGTGGCAATCGCGTTCGGATTCTATTATCGAGCGGCAACGATCATTTTCGCCATTGGGCTGACCTATGTGTTTCTGCTGGACAGGACGAATTATCAGAACCACTACTACCTGCTGGTCCTGATCAGTTGGCTGATGGTTATTCTTCCGCTTCATCAGGACTTCTCTGTCGATGCGGTTTCCGGACTCACGAACAGACGTTTGACGATTCCGAAGTGGATGTTGTGGCTCACTCGGTTCCACATCGGAATGCCGTACTTTTTCGGCGGCGTCGCTAAATTCGAAGCAGACTGGTTTGCGGGAGCACCATTTCGTCAGACCCTTCAGGCGAACGACTGGTGGCCACTGATCGGCCCCTTGTTTCGCCAGGAACCGATCGTTCAATGCGCTATTTGGGGGGGCCTGCTGTTCGATCTTTCCATCGTGCCGCTCTTGCTCTGGAGACGCACTCGAATTCCGGCCTATCTGATCTGCGTCGTGTTCCATCTGATGAATTCGCAACTATTTGATATTCACATTTTTCCATGGTTCATGATCATCGCCACGACGGTGTTCTTTGAACCCGATTGGCCGAGTCGCGTCCTGCACGTGAGGCGGCGGTCAGCCAACAGTAAGACTTTGACCAATCCTCAGTTAATGCCGTCCTGGCGAGAAATGGCTGGGCGAAAGAAGATCGTTGCTGCTTTGCTGTTTGCATATTGTCTGTTTCATTGCGTCTGGCCGTTGCGGCACCATCTGTATCCAGGGCCGGCGAGCTGGACAGAACAGGGTCACTTTTTTGCGTGGCGGATGATGCTGCGCGGGAAAATGGTCGGGTTTCGCTATTTCCTGACAGATCCCCGGACGGGCCAAACGCAGCAGGTCGATCCTCGACCGACACTGTCGCATCTTCAAATGATGAGTTTTGGACGCGATCCGGAAATGATCCTTCACCTCGCGCACCACATCGCGGCAGAACATCTGCGCCAGTTTGGCACCAGAGTTGAAGTGCGGGCACTCGTACTCACCTCACTCAATGGTCGCAAGCCTCAGCTGCAGATTGATCCGAATGCTGATCTGGCGAGCATTCCGCGAGGGTTTCATTCGAGGCCGTGGATTCTGCCTCTGACGGAACCGCTTCCGGAGACTCCCTGGATCGTCCCGATTTCACAGTGGGAACAACATGTTAAGATTCCGACGCTCACCTTCCTGCAGCAAAACAGCGGAGCCCGGTCGGCACTGAAAAATGTTACTCCCGTGGCGGCTCTGGAATGATTACAATACCGTGGCTTAAATCGGCAGATCATGACTTTACCTGCCACAAACGACTTCGCCCGGATCATGCGAGCGTCACGTCCTGCGCTGAATCGAGGTCGCTTTGTTTATGGTTTTCCTTGATACAAGAGTAGTGCCATGGTCGCAGGATTATCTCGTGAAAATGGAGAAGTGTTCTGATGTTTCCTGATTCGATGCGTCGCTTTCGCTCCCTGTTGATCCTCACGGGAGCATTGCTGTTTCTCTCAGAAACAATCTACGGGCAGGATGCGGCATCGGAGGTCCGCCAACTGGTTCCGAAGGTGGAACCCGCCGAGTTCGCTCGACCAGGCATTTTGCCGGATCGAATCGTGCTGACGTGGTCCTCTGATCCTGCAACCAGTCAGGCAGTTACGTGGCGAACATCCGCCGATGTGACTCGTGGACTTTCGGAGATCACACTTGCCAATTCAGGGCCGGATCTGGAGTCTGGAAGCAAGCAGCTTATCGCCGAGACACAGGCTCTGACGACCGACCTCAATACAGCCCACTTTCATACCGTGAAATTTGAAGGACTGTCACCAAAGACGAAGTATGCGTATCGAGTCGGTGATGGAGTGAACTGGAGTGAATGGTTCCAGTTCAGCACGGCCAGTACTGAGCCGGAGCCCTTCTCGTTTATCTATTTCGGCGATGCGCAAAATGATATTCGCTCAAAGTGGTCGCGTGTGATTCGCGAAGCTTTTACAGACGGCCCGAAGGCAAAGTTCATGATTCACGCGGGTGACCTGATCAACAACGCCGAATCTGATGTGCAGTGGCAGGAGTGGTTCGAAGCCGGAGCCTGGATGAATGCCATGGTCCCAAGTGTTCCCGTGCCCGGCAATCATGAGATGGCGAAAGTGGACGAAACAGAGCGGCGACTGTCACATCACTGGAGACCACAGTTTGCACTTCCGGAACATGGTCCAACGGGCCTTGAGGAAGCATGCTTTACCCTGGTCTATCAGGGCGTTCGAATCATCGGAATGAACAGCAACGAGAAGCCCATGGAACAAGCCGAGTGGCTCGACAAAGTTCTGACCGAGAACAAAGAGAAGTGGGTCGTCTGTACGTTTCACCATCCGATGTTTTCAACGGGTAAAGATCGCGACAATGCGGCACTGCGTGCGATCTGGAAACCTGTGCTCGACAAACATCGCGTTGATCTGGTGCTTCAGGGACATGACCACACGTATGGCCGAACGGGCCTGGATACGCCGATGGGGCATGTGAATCTGACGACCGGCGTGAACGCATCAGATGTCTTTTCAGGTACTGTTTATGTTGTGTCCGTCAGCGGACCCAAGATGTACAGCCTGCAACGGCATCCGTTTATGTCGAGGCATGCCGAAGATACTCAGTTGTATCAGATCATTCACGTGGATGGCGATAAACTGCATTTTGAAGCTTACACGGCTTCCGGAGAATTATACGACGCCTTCACACTGACGAAACAAATTGGTGCTAAGAATGTGCTCACAGAGGAAGCACCAGAGACTCCTGAAAGACTCCGCCCACCGGTTGTTGCTCCTCCTGTGAAGAAGGCATCGGAAGCTCTCAAGTAAGTAAGACTCTTGGGGGAGCGGATTCCTCCTGCTGTGGGTTCCGTTCATGACAATCGCCTCAGGCCGTCTTCCTTCATGGGATTCGGAATCGCGACATCGATTTCATCAATGCGACGGAGAGTCTCTTTGTCGAGGATCAGGCCGTCTGCGACAAGGCTTTCATTGAGGTGAGCGACGGTGGTGGCACCAATGATGGTCGATGTGACAAAATCGTGCTGCTTGCTCCAGGCGACGCACATCGCGGTGAGTGTGATGCCGAGATCGTCGGCGATGACTTTCAGGCGATTGACGGTTTCGGAAACTCGATCGTTGAGGAAGCGGTCGGCGAGTTTCTGCTGTCGCTCACCCAGCTTGCGGTATTCGGTGAAGCGGGCTCCTGGCGGATCGCCGTTGATGTATTTCCCGGTGAGGACTCCGCCGCCCAGCGGTGAGAATGGCAGCAGGCCGATGTTTTCGCGGCGGCAGATTTGAGCCAGTTCGCTTTCACAGCGGCGGTTGATGAGACTGAAATTGTTCTGCACCGTGTCGTAGCGACACAGACTATGTTTTTCGGCAGCGGCCAGACTCTTCATCAGCCCCCAGCAGGTTTCGTTGCTGCTTCCGATGACTCGAACCTTGCCCTGTTTCACCAGTTCCGTCAGCGGTTCGAGGACATCTTCGTAGCGAGCTCCGTGATCCGGCCAGTGAGTCTGATACAGATCGATGTAGTCTGTCTGCAGGCGTTGCAGGCTCGCTTCGACAGCGCGCATGATCTGCAGTCGGTCGATCGCCGAATGCCCATGCCGAACCGGCGGCACGAACCAGCCGTGAGCGGGGCCAGTGATCTTGGTCGCGATGATCACTGACTCCCGCGGTTTCGTCTTCAGCCAGCGACCGACGATTTCCTCCGTGCGTCCGAAGAGTGCGGCTGACGGCGGCACGGGATACATCTCCGCCGCATCATAGAAGTCAATCCCCGATTCGTACGCCCGATCCATGATTTCAAGGGAAAGTTTTTCGTCGCACTGTGTCCCAAACGTCATCGTGCCCATGCAGATATCGGTAACGGTGAGCGGACTGTTTCCGAGTCGTCGCCTGTTCATGAAGGATGGTCCCGAGGTCTTGAGAATGTAGAGTGGCAAAAGAGACCGTAGCGTAGTCAAGTCGCCGCAGACAATCCATCCTTGTCGGCGCCCGCCAGGTCTTCCGCCGCCCGGAACCCCTCCGAGCGCGCCTCGGTGGTTCCGGGCCTTTGCACTACGCGCTCATACGACTCAGAGAGGTTGTGCAAAACGCCCGCATGCAGCGAGTCGAAGACGGGGGAAATTATTCTACTCCGTGTCTCACTTCGAGGCACAACGCTGGTTAGTACGAATCAGGTTGCGAAGGAAGCACAGCCTTGCTGAAATCTATGATCTGCAACACAAGGGGTGATTCAGAAATGACTCTGGGAACACCGGGCAAGTTCTCCGGGCTGTGGGTCTTCCAGTCGTATGGCACTTCATTGTGACGCAGCATGATGCGGAATTTGCCATCGGCATCGGTTTCTCCTCCGGAACCGCGTGTGATCACTGTCCAGTGTGCAAGCGGTTTATTGTCCGGATCGACAAGCTGTCCTCGCAACATTTGGCCCTTTGGAACCGCGATCGGCACCACGGGCACTTTAAATCCGTCGGCGGCGACAGGTGACTGAAACCTCACGGGCGATTCAGGAAACCACGCAAAATCGTGTTCATCGGTCGGCAGCGTGAATTCAGTCGGCATGCGACTCACTCTTGCGACGTGCCAACTGTTTTCGAAGACTCGCGCCCGAAATTCACCGCGTTCGTCTGACGTGCCAGTTGCAACTTCGTGGAAGTCGGATTCATCAGTGATTATGACTCCGACACCGGCGACTGGCGATCCTGAATCTTCCCGAATGATCCTGAACGGCATCTCCACTGTTTCATTGAGAACAAACTCGATTTCAGGCGACGTCCCCGAGATGAGCGTGTGTTTGTTCGGTACGAGACGCCATTCTGCATCTGACGCATCATGTTGCGTGACCGACAATTCGCCCGAGGCAAGGGCGGCGACTTCGAAGCGGCCTTCGTCGTCGGTGATGGCCGCCCCAAATCCTGCCACCGCACCAGTTATCTGGCTCCGAACGTCGGTCCGCAAATCGACCTGAATCCCCTTCAAAAATTCCTCCGGAGCCCCAACGAGTCGCCCTCGAACTCGTGCGGTGGGCTGCAATGTCAGACTCATGACCCCGTTCGGATCGATAAGCGACATGCTGACACGATTCACATTAAAACGCTGAATACCGTAATCGTCCGAATGAATTGTTAGCGAACGCAGCGAGGCACCCTGAAAACTGACCAGTTCTACAATTCCGTCAGCATCAGATGTTCGACGAAGGAATTCCGGAACAGTGTCGATCAAATCTGTCATCATGTAAGCATTTGGCATCTGGATCGCGATTTCCGATGGAGTGACATCCGCTCCCGCAACTCCATTCCCTCCTGGAGCGGTGACACGGAAACGCACTTTGTCTGGAACGGCCAGTGTGATGTTGACAGGCGTTGCAAGATCATCCTTTGACGCGAACTGAGTCTCAACATTCACCGCATAATCCGGTGCCCACACCCACAGCACCAGCGGTATGTGCTTTGGCCATGAGTCACCCGAAAACGGTATTTCAAAGAGACCGTCCGAATCCGTCTTCGCCTGCATGACTTTCGGAATTCCCACAGTGGTCGTACGAATCGCGACGTTGGCTCCGGCGATGGGCTTTCCGCTGGCGTCGCGAACGTGGCCGCGAATTTTTTGGGCAGCCTTTTCGGGAAGTTCAAGAGTTTCAACGGCAACTTTGGCATCCGATTTGACGCCCAGTGCCAGTGATACGTTTTCGAAAGTCACCCAGTGGACGTATGGCCGCAGCCGGTATTCAAGGTGGTCGATAAGATCGGTGCCCTCGAAAAACGTAATGAGGTCATTGTCGTTCGTGGGACCAGTACCGCTGCGATTCTTTCGTGATCCGTCCTTTAAGACAGCAACGACCTCATGCTGGGCACGCTCATCAACGCCGTTGACGCCCTTCAACACTAATCCGTACTGGTTTGAGTTCTGATACGCATCTGGTTTGATTCGGGCGTAAAGTTCAGAGAATTCAGGGGACGTTTCGTACGACATCACGGAGTCATCGAATGCAATCGAAACCCAGGGGCCCCAAGCAGGCGTTGTGAGGCCGGCACGAACATTGACGGTTTGCAAATCTGTGAACGTCCCTGAAAGCCCGATCCACTCCGGCACCGATTCACTCAGGCTGGGTGTTACAACCGGACCGGGGCCACGCCATGCGATGGCCGTTCCGTCCTGCAATCCAGGGCACTGGAAGATGAAACCATGCGTTGGCATCTCCTGCGACCGAACCATGGTGGGCTTCGGCCATGTCGGCTGCGGCTCGATCGGCGTGCCATCCGGAGCCCAGGCTTTGGTACGGTCGGACATTGAAACGACAGCGACGAACTCAAGAGAATGATCTTTATCAATAGCTGCAACCAGCGGTTCGACTTCGTCCTTTTGTTGCTTCGCTGAATCAATGGCTGTGGCGATCTCACCACTTTCGTCCGGTGTAAGTTCTTTGCTCAATGGCTGCATTGCGGCCTGCAGTTGTTCATTCGAAGTCAGGTCATAGACATCGTGGTTGATCGTGTACGTCTGCGTAAG
>Ga0335394_10002368_pt1 | contig 21176 bp, 20 predicted proteins | sample MAT03_FD_205741 | JGI IMG/M metagenome (GOLD analysis project Ga0335394, IMG submission 205741) | Freshwater microbial communities from Lake Fryxell liftoff mats and glacier meltwater in Antarctica - MAT-03 (spades assembly) (version 2) ...
CCCCTGAAGGGGTTAAGTAAAAAGGTTCTTTAACCTCTTTAGAGGTTTCCAGATTGCGCGTAGCTCTGGGTTTTGAACCCGGAGCGGCTGGCTGCGTAAGGTGAGTTACGTAAGTGGAATTTCGTTTGATCTGTTACAATCGCATGAGAAGAAACAAGGAAAAACAGCGATGAAACTTACAGCCACGATTCAGGAAAATGGACAGATTACGCTGACCCTGCCTACAGAATGGCAGGAAGGTAAATTCGATATTGAGAAATTTAAAGCAGCATCTTACCCACTTGATAAACTTACAACCGCGATCAGGGAAAGCTGATTTATGGCGACACGCAAATCGAATGAACGGCGATTTACCCTTTGGGATGATTTACCAGATGGCGGACGACGTTATTACCGGCTTATACCGGGCAAAGTTCGCGGTTATGCCCGTTATGTGAAGGCGGTTGATGCTCATGAAAATACCCTCACGATTGTACAAGAGGTGTATGATAATGAGGGACGATTGATTGCAATTCATCAAAAATTCCCTGAAGATATAGGGCATCAGGCTATTGGTTTGGAGGATGAAGCATGATAAAACAGGATACGATTGTCGAAAAAATTCTAGCGTATTTAAATGGCGAATTTGATGCAGCCGCCTTAGTGCTTTGGTCGGAAGATGCGCTCGTCAATTTACTAGAAAGTGATGAGGAAGCGCCAAATGAAGAAATAATCATTGATATTCTAGGGTACATCGGCGCGGCTGATAGTCCGAGTTTTCCGCTAACGTGGGAAGTGCTTTCAGGCTTTTTAGATCAACTTGGCGCGAAAGTGCGTGTAACGCTTGCAGAAAAAGCAGGATAAAAAATACTCGGTTTAGGCTATGATACCTATAATTCCTCCCTGCGCCAGCACTCAATTGATCCATAAATCTGTAAATTATCGTTAGAATTCCCCTACGTTTGCCCTACGCGGTAAGGACATTTTGGATGTTTGGTGTAAGATATTAGATTGATGTCAACCAATTAGAAAGGAGCGCAAAGCCGCTATGCGACCTCACTATAGTACTTATGCGCTGGCCTTCATGGCACTTTTGACCCTCGGCATGATTATGATGCTCCCCATCCTCGGCGAACCCATCTCTAAAGTGGAATCCGCCCCAAGCACCCTGACCGTCGATCAGATCGCGCTGGATCGCGGACGCACGACTCAGGTGCGCGTCGAAGGTGGGCAGTTTACACGCGGTACTTCGCCGGACGAAATCGCGCAAGCCGTGCGACTATGCAGCGCGACGTTGCAGGGAAGCTGCGATCCAGCATTAAGCGCGGATGCACTCCCCGCCCACACCTTGCAACTTGATACGTTCTGGATGGACACCACCGAAGTTACGTTTCGCCAATATGTGAACTTTTTGAATACGCTTGGCGCAAGATCACATTTGGATGGCTGCGGCGGGCAGTTTTGTGTCGTCACTTCTTATGAATCCAACACCAGCGCCATCACTTACGACGGCACAGGTTACGATACGTCGAATCCGGCGTTTGATGATTTTCCAGCCGTAAATGTGACGTGGTATGGGGCGCGAGCGTACTGCCAGTCGTTGGGTCGCCGCCTGCCCACCGAAGCAGAATGGGAATACGCCGCACGGGGCATCCGCGAGACGGTGTATCCTTGGGGCAACGAATGGGATTATGCGGCGGCAAATGTGCGCGGCAGCACCAATAATGACGGCACGATCATCGCCGGAGCGCAGCCCATCGGCGGACATGTGGCCTTCGCCAGCCGCGACGGCATTCGTGATCTTGCCGGGAATGCAGCGGAATGGGTGGCGGATTGGTACGCGGCGGATTGGTATCGTCAGCCCGGTTCACGCGCCGTCAACACAGCCGGGCCAGCTTCCGGCACAGAAAAAGTCGTGCGCGGCGGCAGTTGGAACGATTCGGCATTTTTCGCTCGTGCCGCCCAGCGCGATTATCTCCCCCCGGAGACGACTTCTTTTAGCGTGGGCTTCCGCTGCGTGAGTGACGAGTAACCCCAATTAGGGTGGATAGGCCAGAGACGTTATCCCTTGATGGGAATGTAGATGTAAAACGGATCCTCATTACCACCCTTAAAATGCTTGTCGTAGTATTCAAAATCGGGCGTTCCGCCGTGCTGATAGCCGGACTGTGGCAGCCAACATGTGTAAATCCCGTGATAAAATGCTTGAAAATTGTCGCTCAATTTCGTAGTGAAAACGGCATATTGGCCTGCTGGTACATGCCAGCACACCATGTCTTTTGGCATAGAAGCCACATTTTCCACGCCCAGACCCGCCACATAGTCAACTTCGCCTGTTGATGGGTCGAAATTACCGATCAAACCATAAGAAGCCATCGGTTGGGCGCGATGCGTGATCTCCCCTAAACGTGGAATAAATTGATCCCAAAGCTGCGGAATTTCGCGGTTTTCATTTTTCCCACGATACTTGATGCCAACGACGGTAAAGGCAGGTTTAGCAAGGATTTGCGCTTCCATAAGATACCTCCTGAGCATGTTTGCGATACCTTAGCATAGAACAAATAATCTAAATTGTCAATGAGGTTACTTAGCGTGAAATTGCGGCAATTTGCTGTGTTTAATGTCGTAAATCGTTCAACAGCGGCGCAAATGTTATACTTATGAGCATCACATCAAACATCTTCATAGGCAGCACAGCATGATCGATACCCAACTTGGCTTTTACCAGATCATTGAACAAATTGGCGCGGGCGGCATGGGGACGGTCTACCGCGCCGCACACGCTACAACAGGTCAGATCGTCGCGCTCAAGCTGCTTAAGCCTGAACTCGTCGCGCCGGAGATGATCGCCCGTTTTAACCGCGAAGCCGATGCCCTCCGCCAATTGAATCACCCCAATATTGTTAAAGTGCTGGATAGCTTCAACGAGGACGGCGTACATTGTATTGTGATGGAATACATGAGCGGCGGATCGTTATATGATTTATTAAAATCGGTAGGGGTGAGTCATGACTCACTCCTAGATATAGAGCGTGTTCTCTCGATTGCGCTCGAATTAGCGGATGCGCTCACCCGCGCACATCATCTCAAAATTATCCATCGTGACCTGAAGCCTGCCAATGTCCTGATTGCCGATGATGGCACCCCGCGCCTGACCGATTTCGGCGTAGCGTATTTGATAGCCAAAGAGCGCATCACGGAATCGGGGATGCTGGTCGGTACGCCGGATTATCTACCACCAGAAACACTCAATGGCGACACAGTGGATGTCCGCGTCGATTTATGGGCGTTTGGGGTGATGTTGTTCGAGATGTTAGCAGGGCAACGGCCTTTCGCTGGCGAAAACATCATGCAGATCATTACCGCCATTTTGACGCAGCCCACGCCTGATCTTGAAGCGCTGCGTCCCGATTGTCCGGTTGCCCTCATCGATTTGGTTTATCGCATGTTGGAAAAAGATCAAAATGCGCGGATTTCGAGTGCGCGTTTGGTCGGCGCAGAATTAGAGGCCATTCAAAAAGGCGCGTCCGTAGGAACACCGTATCGGGTGTCCGCCCAAGTAAATCGCCAGACCAGTGATCCCTTTGCTACACCTACACCCACCACCGACGCGCCTAAACACAACCTTCCGGCGCAAACCACGCCTTTCGTCGGGCGTGAGGCGGAATTATCAGAACTCCGGCGATTGCTGGACGACGGGCAAAATCGGTTGGTGACGATCCTCGCGCCGGGCGGCATGGGCAAAACACGGCTGGTATTGGAAACTGCCACCGCGCAATTACCCAATTTCGTTAACGGTGTGTATTTCGTCGCCCTCGCGCCGATCACTTCCGCCGATAACGTTATCCCGGCAATTGCCGATGCGGTGAATTTTCAATTTTATCCGGGTGGCGAGCCACGACAGCAATTGCTCGACTTTTTCCGTGAGAAGCAGCTCTTACTGGTGATGGATAACTTCGAGCATGTGTTGGATGGGGTAGACATCATCGCAGAAATTCTGGCAGCCGCGCCGCATGTCAAAATACTTGCTACTTCACGAGAAAGACTTAATCTGAGTGGCGAAACGCTTTTCGTGCTGGATGGACTGGACTTCCCAGATTGGGAAACGCCGGAAACCGCGCTCGAATACAGCGCCGTGAAGCTGTTTATGCAGGGCGCACGACGGGCGAAACCGGGCTTTGAACTCCGCGCCGACGATTTGCCTTATGTCGCCCGCATTTGTCGTCAAGTGCAGGGGATGCCGCTGGGGATCGTGCTGGCGGCGGCATGGGTAGAGTCGCTTGCGATCAAAGAAATCTCGGACGAGATCAGCCAAAGCATCGATTTTCTGGAGACAGATTTACGCGATGTGCCGACTCGCCAGCGCAGTATCCGCGCCGTGTTTGAGTATTCGTGGAACTTGCTCAGTGAAGCAGAGCGCGACGTATTTATCAGGTTCGCAGTGTTCCGGGGCGGTTTCACACGGCAGGCGGCCCAAGCCGTCGCAGGTGCTAACTTACGGACGCTAACATCACTCGTGAATAAATCGCTGCTGCGGCGTGACCCCAACAGCGGACGCTATGACATTCATGAACTGCTGCGCCAGTATACCGAGGAACGTCTGGAAAATTCGGGGGATACCGCTTCGGTGGGAGATGCCCACAGCACGTATTATTTGAACGCATTGCATCAACGCCGACCAGAACTCGAAGGTGGCGGCAAAGACCAGCAGTTGAATGCGATCAACGATATTGCAACCGATATGGATAATGTGCGGGTGGCGCTTATTCACGCTGCGAAGACGATGCAATTTCGCCTTATCATAGAGGCGCTGCCTGCGATATGGATTTATGTCTTTTTTCGCGGGCTGTGGGTGGAAGGTGAGGCGCTGCTGGATGAGCTTACTCCTCAACTTCGTGAAAGCGCACTTGCGCCGGAACATCATGATACATTGAGTTATGCCTTATCACTTCAATCCTTTTTCTGTTGCCACCTCTATCAAATGGAAAAGGCGGAACGGTTACGCAAAGAAAGTGAAGTGCTGTTAAGTGATTCCAGCATAACCCAAGCACAAGCAATGTTGGCATTTGCAGGGGGCCTTTACCATATTCATCTCATGAAACCTTTAGATGCACTGTCTTTCTTGGAGCGAGCGCTCATGTTGTATCAAAAGATGGAAGATCATTTTTTTACTGCCAGGAGTTATTTGTTATTAGGGATGGCCCATTGGTCTTTGGTTGATTCAGTTGAGAGAGATTTATCTCAAGCAGAAAAATATCTTGGAAAAGCACAGACCCTAATGGAAGCTGCTGGAAACTGGGTGGGTCTGGCTTTCGTAACCTTCAACCAAGCTGCAGTAGTAAGTATAGGGCGAAGATATACCGAGTCTAACAATCTATATCGGGATAGTTTGGTGCGCGTGAAGTTTGTAGGCAATCAAACTTTACTTGCCGTGATCTTGGGCAACCTAGGGATCAATGCTCAATTCGACGGGAAATATACTGATGCAAGCACATTTTATAAGGAAAGCCTTGTTCTGAATCAAAAAGCTGGCATTATCGTACATATTCTCGAATGTTTAGGCAATTTGGGGTTTACATACTTTGCATTGGGGGATTTCGATAAGGCAGAACATTATTTTGGTCAATATATGGAATACGTCAATGACATCGAACAACCGGAACAATGGGTGCAGACACCCCTCTTTGGCTTGGGTGAGATTGCATGGGGTCGAGGACGCTACGACGAAGCTGCTGCTTATTTTCAACGGTACGACGATCTTAACAGCCAATTGGGTAGCCGTAACGAGTTGAGTTTGAGCTATGGCTATTTTAAGCTGGGGGAGTTGGCACTTAGGCAGCGGAAATTTGAACAAGCACACGATTATTTTGAACAAGCGCTGCAAATTGCTCAGGAATTTGATTTAAAAGTTCTAATGCCCATTTATCACCTTAATATGGGCTGGTTAGCCTATGAAGAAAGCGACTTTCGACGCGCTAAAGAATTCTTCACCATCAACTTGAACTTTCTTCGCAGCGATGAAACATCTCACTTCGTTGATGTTTCCCTCATCTATCGACACCTTGCCGAAACGCTGCAAGGGCTTGGCGATATTGAGCGCGTCGAAGAAAATTATGACATGGCACGGCAGCATTTACACGAATCACTAAGGCTGGCTTGGCGCTATGCAGGCATCCCGCGCACTTTTATGGTTGTGGCAGCATGGGCGGATTTATTTGCGGCAGAAGGTCAGCCAGAACGGGCGGCAGAATTAGCGGCGTTGGTTCAGGTGGAGCCGAGAGCGTTTGCCATCAGTAAGGAACGTGCCGCCCGCCTGCTGGAAAATTTACAGACGAGTCTTTCCTCGCAAGTGTTTACGGCAGCGGTAGAGCGTGGTCAAGCCTTAGATTTAGAAACAATCGTAAAGCAGCTATTAGAGGAGACACCAGATGACACTCGCGGCGATTGACGCACACGGACAGATCACGCTGCCGCTGGATTGGCGGGAAAAGCATGGCTTAAAAGAAGGCGATACCGTCACCGTAATCGAGACCGAGCAAGGACTCGTGATCGTGCCGGAAGTGGATGACGATGAGGACGACTTAACACCGGAAGAATACGCAATATTAGAAGCGCGTCTCGCGCCGTATAGGGTTGATGGGAAATTTAGCCCTGAGAAATATGCCTCTGATGCGGAAATTATGGATTTAACCGAACTTGCTGCATCCTTTGGCATTTCGGAGGATGAACTTGAAGACCCCGCATAGGTGGGTGTTGGATTTTCGCAAAGATGCCAGACAGGATTTGCATCAAATTCCCACTCGTTCAGAGCGCGCTGCGGTGCTGCGGACAATTCGCGTTTTATTGGAATCCGATAATCCCTATGCTGTATCCGGTATCAAAAAAGTTCAAGGCAATAAATTTAATGACGTATGGCGGCAGCGTCAAGGGGATTATCGGATTCTGTTCTCTTTAGCAACTCAAGAGCGCATTCACAACAAATATAGCTATAAGGGAACACTTTCAGTGATTGCCATTTTGCGGCGCAACGAAAAGACCTATCGTCCATAAAATAGAGGCGACGTATCGCCCCTACTTTGCGAATCTTTGCGTTCTTAGCGCCTTCGCGTCAAATCTGGCTTTTTCCTTTTGACCCTTACCACGCATACGCTTCCGGCGCTGTACCGCCGGGTCCAGGCCAGATTTCGTCCAGCTTTTTCATCTGCTCGTCGTTGAGCTTAATTTCTAGCGTCCGCAGACTGCCTGTGAGCTGTTCCATCGTGCGCGGCCCGATGATGGGCGCGGTCACGACGGGATTGTGCAGCATCCACGCCAGCGCCACATCGGCGGGACTTTCGCCCAATTCATCGCAGAACGCTTCATACTTTGCCAGCGGCTCGGCATATTTCGCGGCGATTTCTTTGCTGCGCCCACCCTGACGGCGCTTGCCTTCTTCTTTCGTCCCAGCGAGGATTCCACCCGCCAGCGGCGACCAAGGAATCAGCCCCAAACCATATTCCTTACAGGCCGGGATGACTTCCAGTTCAATCGTCCGCGCCGAGAGGTTATAGAGGCTCTGTTCGCTGACCAAGCCCATAAAATGACGGGCTTTCGCCGCTTCATTGGCCTGTGCAATGTGCCATCCGGCGAAGTTGCTGCTGCCGACATAGATCACCTTGCCTTGCTGGACGAGGACTTCCATCGCCTGCCAGATTTCCTCCCAAGGCGTGTTACGATCTACGTGGTGCATCTGGTACATATCAATGTGATCGGTTTGCAGGCGGCGCAAGCTTTCTTCGCAGGCGCGGCGGATATGCACGGCGGAAAGGTGGCTCTCGTTAGGCCAATCGCCCATGCCGCCGTAGACTTTAGTGGCGATGACGACTTTTTCTCGTCTGCCGCCGCCTTGCGCGAACCAGCGCCCGATGATCTGTTCGGTGATGCCTTCGCCGCGCTTCCAGCCATAGACATTGGCGGTATCGAAGAAATTGATGCCGAGTTCGAGCGCTTTATCCATAATGGCGAAGCTGTCTTCTTCGGTGGTTTCCGGGCCGAAGTTCATCGTCCCAAGACACAGCGGACTCACTTTAAGGCCAGTGCGCCCAAGTTTGACGTAATCCATAACTCATCTCCTAGAGGTTAGCGATTTTTTAATTTTAGTCTGTTTCGCAGAAAGTCTAACGCAAAGCGCGGATAGGCGCGAGGGATATACAAGATCAATATTATAGCAACCTTTAAAAACATTTTTGAGCCACAAAGACGCAGAAGTAAAACCACGAAAGACATTCAATTTTTAACCACTAAGTCACCAAGAACACCAAGGTTTTGAACTTAACACTCTGTGTCCTCTGTGTCCTCTGTGGTTAAATATTCTGTCTGGATTTTCTTTCGATAACTCATTTCTGTGCCTCTGTAACGATGCTTCATTGGCTGATTCCCTTTGGGCGGTCTATAATGCAGCACAATTTACAAGCGTATGTTAGGACTCCTCATGCAGCGTATTGTGCGGCGGTTAATCGTCTTATCGGTGGTGCTGATCTCAGTGGTGGGCTGCCGACCCGTGACCAGTGAAACCTCGCAAGTCATCATCCCCACGCGCATCCCCAGCCCGACTCCTGTTTTTCAGGGCTTGGATAATGCCGAGCGCATCGCACGGCAGTTCTTGGACGCATGGACGACCAGCGATTACGAGACGATGTACAGCTTGATCGCTTTCGCCAGCCAGGAAGCCGTACCGTTTGAGACATTTCAGACGGCTTACCAATCGGCTGCGGACGAAATGCGGCTGCGGAGTTTAGCTTATATTCCCAACGCACTTGATTATGACCAGAATAATTCCCGCGTGAGCATTTTTAATTACAACGTGACCTTTACTTCCGGCATTCTCGGCGCTTTTAGCGACAATGAACGCAACATGAACCTGATTTTGGAACCTGAAGTTGGGGATTGGCGCGTCGCGTGGTCGCTGGGCGATATTTTTGAGGAGATGGCACGGAATGGGCGGCTGCGCCTCGTCCCCACCATTCCCCGGCGCGGCAGCATTTATGATCGCAACGGGACGATTCTCGCCGATCAAAATGGGGCGTTGGTCGTCGTGAGCATTATTCCGCAGGAAGTCCCGCAGATGGACACCTGCCTCGCTTCTTTAATACAGGCGACGGGCGATGACATTTCCTTGATTCAACGGCGTTTAAGTGTGGCGCAGCCCGATTGGGATGTCGAAGTCGGCTTACTGGAAGCCCCTGCCTATGAACAGTGGCAGACCACGCTGGAAACCGATTGCAGCGCGAATTTTAATGGTCGCCCCTCGCGGCGCTATCTCTTTAACGGCAGTATCGCGCCGCATATCCTCGGCTATGTCGGCTATTTGGATGAAGCCGATATTCCCGCAGCGGAATTAGCCGGATTCGACCAAGACTCGATTTTAGGGCGGTCAGGCATCGAACTCAGTTGGGACAAAACCTTGCGCGGCGAACCGGGCGGACGGCTGCTGATCGTCACGCCGGACGGAGAAGAACTGCGCGTCGTGGCGGAAAACACCAGCCAGCCAAGCCAAAGCCTCTATCTGACGTTGGATGCTGGCTTGCAACAGGCAACACAAAATGCCATTCGTGATGCTTTTGAACTTTACAAAGACGGCTGGGGCAGCACCTCACGCGGCGGTTCAGCGATTGTGCTGGATCTGAACACAGGTGCGATTTTGGCGTTGGTCACTTGGCCTACGTATGATGTCAATGCTTTTACACCATTTTCGTCCATTGGGCGCGAAGAAGCTGCCCGTATTCAAGCCGCCTTACAAAGTGATGTACGCCTGCCGCTTCTCAATCGTCCAACGCAGGGGCGTTATCCGACGGGTTCGGTGATGAAGATGTTCACCAGCAGCGCTGTTGCGGACAGTGGCGTTTATGCGCTCGATCAACGCTATACCTGTTCTGGCATCTGGCAGCAAGAAAACGGCCTCGTCCGCACCGATTGGCTCCCCGGCGGACATGGCACACAAACCCTCGCACAGGCCATTACCAATAGCTGTAATCCGTATTTTTACGAAGTTGGGTATCAGCTTAATCGCGTTGATCCGTTCCTGCTTCCTAATTATCTGCGACGTTTTGGGTTGGGCAGCTTAACCGGACTCACCGACATTCCCGAAGAAGCAGGCTTGATCGGCGATCCAGACTTAATCTTACAATTAACAGGTTATCCTTGGGCGTATGGCGAGGCCGTCAGTATGGCGATTGGGCAGGGCTTTGTGGAAGCCACGCCGCTTCAAGTCGTGCGCGGATTAGCCGCCATCGCTAACGGCGGGACGCTCTATCGTCCGCAGTTGGTGGATAGCGTCCGGTTGATTGACGACATCAGCTATCAAATGACTCCCGATGCAATGGGCAGCATTAATATCCGGCAGGAAGTCTTGGATGTGGTGCGCGAGGGCATGTGCAACGTGACCACCGCCGCCAACGGCACGGCTGAATTCGTTTTTACGAATTCGCCGCTGCAAACCATTGGTGTGTGCGGCAAGACAGGCACGGCGGAGGATCAGGGGCCGAATCCGGGAATCTCTCATGCGTGGTTTGCGGGCTACGCGCCGCGTGAAAATCCACAGATTGCCGTCGTCGCCATGATCGAAAATTCCGGGCAAGGCTCGGAAATTGGTGCGCCGATTGTGCGCGAAATTATGGAGTATTATTTCTTCGAGTCGCCCAGCGCCCCTTAAGACTCCTGTGTAGGAGCATGACATGTCATGCACTATGACGTTTTAAAGGCAGCTTTAAAAATAGCTTTAAAAGCACATCGAAGATAAGTTTAGGAAGCGTGAAATGGTCGTTTTAAGAAAACTCTATACGTATCACGAATTTGAACAGATCATCCACCTGCCAGAAAATGAAGATCGCTTGTTGGAACTCATCAATGGGGAGATCGTCGAGACTATGCCAAAACTGACACATGGTCTGGTGGCAGGGCGGATACAAGGCGAAATCTATATCTACCTGAAGCAAAATCCGATAGGGGAAGTTGTGATTGAAGTCGATCATAAACTTGTCGAGGATAATGAGAACATGCTTCGCCCTGACGTGTCTTTTATCAGCCGTGCCCGTCTACAGGAAGTTGATCCTGATGAGAATGTCCCGTTTATGCCTGATCTTGCCGTCGAGGTCAAATCGCCTTCCAACTATTACACGGGGCAGGAAGGCTTGCGCGAGAAAGCCGCCTATTATCTCGCACATGGTTCAAAGCTGGTTTGGCTGGTCGATACTGATAAAAAGCAGGTGGAAGTGCATGTCGCGGGACAGCCAACGCGTACAATAACGATTGACGCAACATTGGACGGCGGTGATGTGCTGCCGGGTTTCACTTTATCCTTAACAGAGCTTTTTAAATAAAGGACTCCTGATGACGCAAATTGGTTTGATGGTTGAAGGGCAGTTGGGTTTAAATTGGGCGCGGTGGCAGCGTATTTTACAAACGGCGGAAGATTTCGGGTATCAATGTGTGTTCCGTTCCGATCATTTCACGGATCGCAATCCGCCCGACGAAGATTCGCTGGAATGTTGGGTGAGCCTGACGTATGCCGCTAGCCACACCAGCAAGATCGAATTTGGGCCCTTGGTTTCTCCCACGACCTTCCGCCATCCGTCGATGACGATCCGCATGGCGGCGGCTGTGAGCGACCTCAGCGGCGGGCGCTTGGTTCTAGGCTTAGGCGCGGGTTGGCAGGAGCGCGAACATCGCGTGTTCGGCGTGCCGTTTTATGATTTTCCCACCCGCTACGACATGCTGACGGACGCGCTGGAAATTACCTCGCGTTTGATCTTCAGCGATGGCTCGGTCAACTATGCGGGTACACATTATTCGCTGGATGAGGCCATTTTGCTACCACGCCCTAAGAAACCGGGCAATCCTCCGATCTTAATCGGTGGGAATGGCCCCACCAAAACGCTCCCGCTTGCCGCCAAATATGCCGATGAATGGAACGGCGTTTTTATACCGCCTGCCCTCTATCAGGAACGCTCAAATTTGCTCAATGATCTTTTAGCCCAAAATGGCCGTGAACCAGACGACGTGAAACGCTCTATCATGACGAGCTGCACGTTCTTCCCCACCGACGCGGCGCTCCAAGCCGAAATTCAAAAGCGCGGCAAGACGATAGAGGAAATTCGTGAGCGCGGCGCTTTGTTCGGGACGGCCTTGATGATTGTCGATCAAATTGGGGAATTTGTGGATGCAGGTGTCGAGCGCTTTATGCTGCAATGGCTTAACTTGGACGACATTGCCGGATTAGAACAAGTGGCGAAGGATGTGCTGCCGCATTTTCATCAGTGAGTGCGCCATGCGGATTGACAACATTTGCCGATTCAGCGCATAATATTTCTGAAGTCGGATGAGGTCTAAGACGATCAATGATTTTGACATTCGGTGCTTGTCCCTTACTTTTTGACATGAGCGATGTCGCGGCGCATAAGATTGGTGCGCTCGCGCCTTTATAATATTTCGTTAAGTATTTAACTAGCATCTATCAATCGCACGGACGCATCATACGTCCGTGTTTTTGATTCTGTTATAGGAAAAGGGAATTTTGTGATGACGACAGGAATGCGTAAATTTTTCATCCTCTGGTTTGGACAATTAGTCTCACTTTCCGGCACTTCGATGACGCGTTTTGCCTTATTGATTTGGGCGTATCAACAGACTGGCAAAGTGACTACGCTGGCGCTGCTCGGTTTCGCGTCTTATATCCTATATTTAGTCTTTAGTCCTATCGCGGGTGTATTGGTGGATCGATGGGATCGGCGCATCGTCCTGCTGGCGGCTGATCTGTGTTCCGGGCTGACGACAGCGAGTATCTTAGTGCTTTATCTGCGCGGCGATTTGCAAATCTGGCATCTTTATATCGCGGAAGCGCTGACAGGCGCGTTTGATGCCTTTCAAATGCCGGCGTATTATGCCGCGACGACGGTACTCGTCCCTAAAGAACATTACAGCCGCGCCAGTGGAATGCGTTCTCTGGCACAAACCGTCTCACAAGTGATCGCGCCGCCATTAGCAGGTCTTGTTCTAGTGGGATTTCATCTGCCGGGCGTGTTGATAATTGATCTGGCGACGTTTGGTATCGCGCTGATTACGCTGTCACTCGTGCGGATCCCGCGCCCTATCCGATCTCAAGAAGGAAAACAGGTCGATCAAGTCTCGCTGCTGTCACAGATGGCGTTCGGATTCCGCTATATCTTCGCTCGGACGGGCTTACTGTATCTGATGATTTTTTATGCCGGGATCAATTTTATCGCCGCACTGACCTATTACGGTGTGTTGAACGCGATGATTTTAGCACGTACTGGGGGGAATGAATTGGCGCTGGCGAGTGTGCAATCCGCGCTCGGCATTGGCGGCGTTTTGGGTGGGATTATCATCAGCGTGTGGGGTGGCCCAAAACGCAAGATTCATGGGATTCTCGCTTTCGGCGCGATCAGCTTTTTGCTCGGCGATTTCATGATGGGCGTAGGACGCGGCGTACTCGTATGGACAGGCGCGGCGTTGTTTTCGGCATTTTTCATCCCGTTTATCATCTCGGCAGATCGCGCCATTTGGCAGCAGAAAGTCCCCGCCGATATTCAGGGGCGCATTTTCGGCGTACAGGGATTGTTCCGTCAGATGGGGATGCCGCTCGGATATTTGTTGGCGGGGCCGCTGGCAGATCGCATTTTAGAGCCGGCGATGATGCCGGGCGGGACATTAGCGCCTATCTTTGGTGGGTTAGTTGGTACGGGGCCAGGGGCAGGCATGGGCTTGATGTTCGTTTGCACGGCGTTGATGGGCTGTGCGCTGTGCTTAAGCGGTTACTTGATTCCTGCGGTTCGCAATGTCGAGCGTGATCTGCCGGACGCAGAGGTCGATTCAGCAGTAAGTGATGAGGAGCAAATAGTGAGCTAGGAGTTACCTTATGAGCGCAAGTATAACTTTATTTATCAAACTAAACGGATACTAGTGGAACTTCTGTCCGGCATTTCAGAAATCTTTCAGGTGGATGTCAATCATGTTGTTGTAGAAGATTACGATTATAGTTTTTTGGATTCGAAAGACCGATTTTCTTGTGTAATATACCGAGTTATAGCTAAAAACAGTAATCTTGCAAAATATGATTATCAGTTCGAAGTTTATTTAAACACGTACGCAACAAATATAATGCAACGTCGAATTGAGTTCGGACATGAAGTATTTGAAAAATTTAAAGCTACGAATAAATATGCCTTACTTTTAGTCAATACCTTGGCCAATTTTACAGTGAGCGGATGCAACCGTGTTCGCTCAAATACATTTAGCGAGTAACCCGACACAGAAACTAAATCAGCACGTGGAGCGAACGCTTATGATTTAGTTTTCGAACTCTCAAAAGCTATCAACTCTAGTTTCGCTCAGCCGAAGAAACACGATCATGAAATTTTGGCCAAGGTATTGTTATTCAATACCTTGGCCAAAATAGAATGTAGCGGAAAAGGGCTTTTTCAGTACAGTAGTAATTGTCAAAAAACTGCTGAACTGAGAAGCCCATATCTGAAATTATACCACTGCTGATCTGCCATAAACCCTACTTATCATCAAGCACATTGAGGCAATTGCGTCATGTGATATTTACCATGTTATGCACTCCAAAACGAGCAACGATGCTGGGATTGTCACGCTGGAGTGAGAAAAGGGGAAGCTATCGAACAGTGCAACGGTTATATCACAGTCCCCTCAACTGGCTCACGATTCACTGGATATTTCTCAAAGCCCACCTCATTTGGAAATGAAGTATGTTCAGAACAACCAGCGTCGCAATTCACGTTATAATTTAGCCAACAGAAAAATAGGGAGTGGTTTTATGAAGCGGTTCATTGTTGTGTGGATTTTGGCTTTTTTCATGGTCTCAGTTGTACAAGCCCAGGATGCCCCCACGCCAGCAGTCGTTACAGCAGAAGCAGAAGATGGCTTGATTTTGCAGGGCGATTTTTATATGCCTACCCAAAGCCCCGAATTGGGTGCGCCTGCCGTGATCTTGATGCACATGCTCGGCAGCAGTCGTCGCGGATTTGAGCCTTTGATTCCTGCTTTGTTGGAAGAGGGGTACGCTGTCCTGAATATTGATTTGCGGGGACATGGTGATACGGGCGGCAGTCGTGATTGGCAAGCGGCTACCACTGATGTACAAACGTGGCTTAATTGGCTGTATGAGCAACCGGACATCAGACCAGATTCTGTATCCCTTATCGGCGCAAGCATCAGCAGTAACTTAGCGCTGATCGGCTGCGCGAACGATTCAACCTGCTTAACTGTAATTGCGCTTTCGCCGGGATTAGATTATTACGGCTTGATGCCGGAACAGTTCATCATTGATGGGCTGCGTGAGCGGTCTGCGCTGTTGATCGCTGCTTATAATGATTTTGAGAGTATAGATTCTGTCCGTCAGATGGCTTCTAATGCACGCGGCGAGATCGGCTTGCGCTTGTTCACAGGCAGCGCACACGGCACAGAGTTTTTTGGGCGATTACGTGAACGCACTACAGCCATTATTATCGCTTGGTTAAATGAGCATCAACCAGAGGCATAATACAGGGCTATTCTACGCCTTTTTCATTTGACCCATCAAAAACAACTTCCGCATCATACAACGCGAGAGATGGCGGTATCGGTTAAGGCGCTATTCCGTCACTGCTCGGATTAAAGCGTTTACGCCAGCATTCTTAGGAATTTTGCCTATCGTTTTGACGATTAAGCCATCGCGCACAAAAAAATCAAAGTATTCATCCGGGAGTTGAATGAATCTCCCTGTGGGTTGCACAACCGGAATGCCACGTAATATCCCTGTATAATCAATAACGCCCGTATGGGTGCCAGAGAGATTCACTTGCAGCTTGACATGATCGGGCGATTCTTCCAAGATTTTTTCATTAAACTTAAAATCAGGTAGGGCTTTTTTACGTGGATAGTGCATCCGCAGCGCATCCTTTTTCTTGATTTTTACGAATAAATTGATCGGAAACGGAATAGTACCACTCATAGAATAATCATCCGCGATACAAGCAATCGCGGTCTCCCAATCACCCGCTTCAACCGCCCGTAGATGTTTCTGAACAATGTCTTTTGCGTTCATCTTAACCTCCTATAACACCCACTTGATAAAAGCTGATTAGGCATCATCCTTATCCCGACACCTTATGGGGTTAGTTCCTTCAATACTGCCCAATACCATTAGCTAACTAACTAAATATCCAAAAAAACGCAGTCCGCGCTCAACGATACTTTTCCAAGTTCGCGTAGAGCTGCAATAACAAACGGCGCAGCAAAAGACGTTCTTCTTGGCTAAAACCTTCTATCGCAATTTGCTCCATCTCAGACCAGACCTTGCGAAGTGTTTGATGAATAGCACGCCCCTGTTCGGTCAAATGGATGCGTAAAAGACGTTGATCTTGCTCATCAGGACGGCGTTCTACAAGGCCATTGTTTTCCAGACGATCCACCATGTTACTGACCGTCGCGGGCTGAACCCCCAAAACTTGCGCGATTTGTGCCTGTGTTTGCCCTTCTTCTTCCCAAAGAGAAAACATAAACATATCTTGCCCCACATGGAGGCCGATCTCGTTTAAAAGATGCAGGACTTTCGCTTACCTCACCCCCCGGCCCCCTCTCCAATACTTGGAGAGGGGGAGAAAAACGCATCTTGAAGTCCCCTCTCCATGCAATGGGGAGGGGATTTAGGGGTGGGGTAAATGCGTGAGCGAAAGTCCTAAGATGATTTGAATGAGATCGATGTAACTTACCAATCTGAACAAGTAAGTAATTAAGGGTCTCATTGGGCGGTGCGCTAGACAATTTTTGTAGTTTGTTAGTTAGCTTATGAAAATAAGATAGCGAATCTAAACGCACTTGTCAATATGATGTGGCACAAAGGAGTGTGTATTTTCGTGGTTCTTGCGATACTCATTGATTTAGACTTTCATCGCACAGAATCGATTTAGTGAGATGAAAAGCAGCTTGATCTTCCCTCGATTTTTTAGACAGGAGAAATGTCCAATTAAATAACTTACGTTACGCTTGTGGAATACAGCGACGGGCGAGGAAATACGCCAGCTTATTGGTCATACCGATAATGTTACCAGTGTAGCCTTCAGCCTGGACGGGCGTTGGGTGATAACAGGTAGTTGGGACGGTACCGCCCGCCTGTGGGACACCGATTGGCATGATTTCGTTGACTACGCTTGTACACGAGTGTTCCGCGACTTGACGGATGAGGAGCGCCAGCAGTACGGCATCAACGACGATGCGCCGACCTGTGGCACAAATGTGCCTTAGCAGTTCAGCGGGGGCGGGTGAGCGCGTCGTGCTATAATGAGGCGTGAAGATGTTGTGGAGACAGTAAAATGGTCATCCGAGAACAAGCGCAGCTTATCAGCGCGGCAGCCTTTTGGGAATTGAGCCACCAGCCAGAATATGCCGATAAAATGCTCGAACTGGTCGAAGGAGTCGTTGTTGAAATGTCACGTCCGGGCGGTGAACACGGTGTTCTTCAGTCGCGAATTGGTGCAGTCATTTTATCCTTTGTCGAAAATCATTCCCTCGGTCATGTGACCACTGAATCTGGCTATATTTTGTTTGTAGACCCAATTACCGGAAAAGATACTGTGCGCGGACCCTATGTGGGTTTCGTGCGGCTGGAACGTGCGCCGGATGGCCTGCCAGCGGGTTATATTCCTTTCCCGCCTGATCTGGCGGTTGAAGTCGTTTTGCCCAACGATATGGTCTATGACATTGACAAAAAAGTGGCGGATTATCGCAAAGCGGGTGTGCCTTTGGTGTGGGTGATTTACCCCCTTTCAAAGCGGGTGATTGTTCATACGCTTGAGGGCGATACGGTAGTCAATAGCAACGGTGTTCTTGACGGCGGCGATGTGCTGCCCGGTTTTACGCTGCCTCTTACACGAATTTTCCCCAATTAGCGAAGTCATTTGAGATAAAATCACGAGGATTGTGTGATGGCTGTCTTTACCCTGCCAGATGAGTTAAATATCGACTCAGGCTGAAACGACATTTCTGAAAACTTCAGTGCAACTGGGATGCGTTGGCATCTGGATAATGCCAACCGCATGTTGGTCATCCGCTCCGCTATTTTGGGCAATGATTTTCACCATCTATGGAAGGTCGCCTGAGTGGCACTAACTTGAAATGCACCCCTTAAGTACAGATGGAAAATGGTCAATGACGACGTATTTTCATCCACGCAGCAAAACCGCTATAATGTGCCGACGTTCATTTTTTTAAACATCTCCTTGCTTATGGATGTTTTTGCCACTGCTGAAATAAAGTAGGATGTGATTCTATGGTGCGTAATATCATACTTGGGATGTTGGTCTTTGTGCCGTTGGCGGTGTTGGGGAAATTTGTTTTCGATTGGTCACCAACGACGCTGTTTATCCTTTCGGCATTGGCGATTATCCCGCTGGCGAAATATGTGGGCGAAGGCACAGAAGAACTCGCCGTCCACATTGGCCCCAGTTTGGGTGGGCTGCTGAATGCGACACTCGGCAATGCTGCCGAATTGATTATCACCATTTTTGCTATTAACGAGGGGCTGCTTGATCTGGTACGCGCTTCGATCACTGGCTCGATTTTGGGCAATCTTCTGCTCGTCATGGGTTTGAGTCTGTTGGTGGGCGGCTTAAAAAATGGGACACAAGTCTTTAATCAGCGCAACGCCGGGTTGAATGCGACCTTAATGCTCTTGGCGGTGTCTGCGTTGGCGATCCCATCGCTGTTCGATGTCGCCATTCAGGAAAATCGGGCGGCTGAGGTCGGTTTGAGCGAAGGTGTCGCGGCGATTATGATCGTCCTCTATGGCCTAAACCTTTTTTATGGCTTCCGAAAGAACACACAAGATAAAGATACTGTCGTCACCCGCGAACCCGCAGCCGAAGAAATTCATCATGCCAAGTGGAGCGTCCGCTTCTCATTGGGTGTGCTGGCACTCGCCACCATCGGCATTGTGCTGATGAGCGAGGTCTTGGTGGGTTCGGTGGATGCCGTGACCGAAAGTTTAGGGCTGTCGGAATTTTTCATCGGCATCATCATCATTCCCTTAGTCGGTAATGCCGCCGAGCATTTAGTGGCGGTGCAGGTGGCGTATAAAAACAAGATGGAACTGAGCATGGCGATCTCGTTGGGGTCGAGCCTGCAAGTTGCGTTGTTTGTTGCACCCATTCTGGTTTTTATCAGCTTGTTGTTTGGTGATACACTGCTGCTGGTCTTTAACAGCTTTGAGTTAATCGCGCTGCTGGTGACGGCTGCGGTTGCGGCCTTTATTGCCCAAGATGGCGAAAGTAATTGGCTGGAAGGCGCGATGCTTTTAGCCGTTTATCTGATCCTTGCGCTGGCATTTTTCTATATGCCCGCTGTCGTGGGCGCGGCTTAACAGAAGGTTTGGCGCTGCACCCGTCAGGTCTAAATAACTGACCTTACGCAGCCGCCTCTGTTTCTGCCCTCACCCCCGGCACCTCTCCCTCAGTGCGAGGGGAGGCAAACGCACAGCGTGTGTCAAAGTCCTTCTCCATGAGGGAGAAGGATTTAGGATGAGGGCTAACTGCATCAGGTCAGTTAGTAATTAAAAAAGTGAAGTGGGAATACCCTTTAAAGAGGGTACGGGTCGCCTAAATATTGGCTAAATATCCGCTTTGGCAGGGTCATATTTAGGTTTTTTTGATGCAAGATAAACCACGATATACAAAAAGGCAATTACACTGAGACCAAAAACAACATGCACCCACGACAAGTCTTTACGAATACCCTAGTTGTGCTTGGAACCCTGATTACAGCGTATGTGTTGTTCAGAGGAATCCGCATTATCATCATCTTGATGCTTGCCATCATCATCGCCTCTGCGCTGCGACCCTTTGTCCTCTCGCTGACAAAACGCCGTATTCCAGACGGATTAGCGATCCTTTTCGTTTATGCCATTATGGGCTTTGGAATTTTTACGCTAACGGCTGTCGTCATTCCGCCGATTGCGAATCAGGCAGTGGGTTATATTCAGAACGATAATCGGCTCGCTAATCGCATTATCATCGCCCAAAACTGGATTCAAAATACAATTTCTGATGCTACAGGTTCTGATGTAGAAATGGTTGATCCAGAGCAGATTCGTACTACCGTCGCCAGCGTGACAGAAAGTATTCGTGCTGGCTTACCTTCGCTGGCAAACAGCGCTGGCAGCACCCTCGGCGAGGTTATCCTTGTCTTCGTGATGGGGGTCTATTGGCTGACCTCTTACCAGAAGGCAATTGACTTTATCACCCAAATTGTCTCACTCAAACATCGGGAACGAAGCCAAAAGATCATCACTGAGATTGAAACTTCACTTGGGGCGTATGTGCGCGGGATTGTGACGGTAGCGACGCTGGTTGGCATTCTGACTTTTGTTATCTTACTCCTAATTAAAGTGCCTAATGGGGCGACCATCGGCTTTATCTTAGGTGTTTCGACGATGATTCCGCAGATCGGGAGCTTTTTGGGTGTCGGCTTATCCACCTTAGTCGCTATGTTGAGCAATCCGCTTAATGGTGTGTTGGTCTTTGCGGTAGTGATGGTGATTCAGCAGATCGAAAATTATGTGATTACCCCGCGTTTTATGTCACGCAGTATCGAAGTGGATCCGCTGCTGATTATGATGGCGGTCTTTATTGGCTTTGCGCTGTATGGGGTTTTGGGCGGCATGATCTCCGTCCCGATTTTGGGGGTGATCTCGATTCTGCTTCGCAATCTTGTTATTGAACCGCTTAAAGTGAACGTCAGCGGTTATACCCTAGAAAAGGGATTGATTTTGCTTAATCCCGACGAATCCACTGATATTACACCGGTTACCTCGCCGCAATCGCCGATTATCGTCACTGGGTCATAAAAGGTTGTTTTTATAAGGGCGAGGCGTGCCTCGCCCCTACGAAACATCGTCTTTTCCCCAATTCTTTACGTCTTGCTGGTGTCGCAGATAATAAGCGATAACGCTGTAAATATCTGCTAAAGACACTGCTGGATAGGCAATGACGATTTCTTCTGGTGTCGCGCCGCGATTAAATGCAGGACTTTCGCTTACCTCACCCCCCGGCCCCCTCTCCAAGTATTGGCTATGCATTACCCACATCTTTGGGGAGAGAAGGGTTAAATAAAATCCAAGCGTCAGAGATATCCTGAAGGCGTGTCCA
>Ga0335394_10002370_pt1 | contig 21174 bp, 15 predicted proteins | sample MAT03_FD_205741 | JGI IMG/M metagenome (GOLD analysis project Ga0335394, IMG submission 205741) | Freshwater microbial communities from Lake Fryxell liftoff mats and glacier meltwater in Antarctica - MAT-03 (spades assembly) (version 2) ...
CTGGTAAATTCACTCATGCAAAGTTGGGTGCCTTTTGCGATGGTGCGTGTTGCACTCTTTTTTGGAGGTGGAATTTTATTAGCGATCTATCAACCCAATTTATTAAACGGGCAAAAGGCTCTCTATACATTTTTCTCTTTATCGCTCGCATACCTGATTTCTTATTTTCTATTCAGAACCAATAGATCGGCTAAAGTAATTATTGGGACTCTTGGATTGCTTGCCATTTTTGTTTTTGGCTATTTCCACTTGCAGCTAAACACTGCGCGCACACAGCCCAATCATTTACTTTATGAAGCCGAACCTGTCATTGCGTACGAGGCAATCGTGCGAAGTGCACCCGAATCAAAAGCAAAATCGTGGAAAGTTCAGGTAGAAGTAATTAGAGTAAGGACAGATCAGTGGCGGGAAGCAACCAGCAAGGTGATGGTTTACTTTTCTAAAAAATCATTCGATCAAATTCCCTGGCTATATGGCGATCGTTTATTAATAAAGGGTGTTCCTAATGAGTTAAGTCCCCCTGCAAACCCTAACGAGTTTGACTTTAAACGCTTTCTCACGTTTAAGAATATTTATCATCAACAGTTTGTGCAGGCCGACCAGGTTAAATTTCTGGAAACTGCGCAGCGTAAAGGTTTCATTTACTATTCTCACAAGGTAAGAGCTTGGGCTTCTGGAATTATAGGACAGAATATTCCAGGACTACAAGAACAAGCTATCACAATGGCATTAGTACTTGGTGTTACTGAAGGTATCGATACAGATTTGCAAAGTGCGTATGCCGCCAGTGGTGCCATGCATGTGTTAGCTGTTTCAGGTTTGCACGTTGGGATTATTTATGGAATCATCCTTTTGTTACTACGACCATTGAATTCATTTGCATGGAGCCGATGGGTTGTGGCCGGCATTAGTATTTTATCATTGTGGACGTTTGCTTTTGTTACTGGACTTTCGCCCTCGGTGTTGCGCGCAGTAACCATGTTTTCATTTATTGCATTTGCGCGACCGCTAGGTTGGCGCACCAACATTTATAATACTCTCGCAGCTTCAGCATTCGTATTGTTTTTTTATAATCCCTACCTGATTATGTCGGTCGGGTTTCAATTGTCGTACCTCGCGGTGTTAGGGATTGTGTTTCTGCAGCAACCAATTTATAATCTCTGGACAATTGATAGCAGGATAGGAGATTGGGTTTGGCAGATAACGTGTGTTTCTATAGCGGCACAAATTTCTACATTTGCGTTGAGCATGTTATACTTTCATCAGTTTCCAGTTTATTTTTTGGTTTCAAATTTATTTGTGATTCCACTATCGACCGGGATATTGATAGGCGGGGTTTTTCTTTTGATAGTTGGTGGTTGGTCTTTTGCAGCTGAATGGGTCGGATACTTTTTGCAATATTTGATTAAACTACTCAATTGGCTTGTTTTTAAAACTGAAGAATTACCTTTTAGTTTAGTGACGGAGATTCACCTTACCACCTTTCAATGTTGGTTGATTATTGGAATGCTGATGTGTATTATTTTTATGATTCAGTATAGATCTATCCAATGGTTATATGCATCGGCTACAGTCGCTGTTATAGTTATTTTCACTCAGGCTATTCACTACATGCAGATGATTGATCGGCAACAGTTTGTTGTTTATAGTGTTTCGGGTTATTCGGCCATCGAATGGTTGGATAGGGGAATGAGTTATTTCCATGCAGATTCAGCCTTTACAGTCGATGCGGAAAGAATGCGGTTTCACATCCGACCAAACCGGTTGCAGCATGGAATTACTTCAACAGAAACAACTATTCCTTTTGCTAAATCAATTCAAGGTCTGCAAGTTTTTTCTTGGCAAGGGGATAAGATCGTTTTTGTTCAAAATAAGGAAGCGCAATTACCTCAATCGGCAGAAATCGATTACCTTGTTGTGGCTCAAAATTCGATCGAACCTAATGAGTTTGATTTTAATTCTGTCAAGCAAGTAATTCTCGATGGAAGTAATTCGAGGAGTTATGTTAATAAGTGGAAACAAGTTATCAATGATAAAAGTAAACTCCATTCCGTTTTAGAGGATGGCGCATTTGTGTTAAACAAGTAGTGTATGAATTTAGTTGAATACGAGGTAAAAGAAAGGGTAGGGTACATCACGTTAAACCGACCTGACAAACGCAATGCCTTAAGTCATGAGTTAGTGGCGGAACTAACACAAAATTTCGGAAAGGCAGAAGGCGATGCAACAGCGAAAGTAGTTGTGCTAAAAGCCAATGGCGAGTCGTTTTGTGCAGGAGCTGATCTGGCTTACCTTCAGCAGCTTCAAAATTTCTCTTATGAGGAAAACCTGGCCGACTCCAACCATTTGAAGGACCTATTTTTAAAAATCTATTCCCTAAAGAAAGTAGTAATCGCACAGGTGCAAGGTCATGCGCTGGCGGGTGGTTGTGGTTTAGCTACTGTATGTGATTTTGTATTTGCGGTTCCTGAGGCCAAGTTTGGCTATACGGAAGTTAAGATTGGTTTTATCCCTGCATTGGTTGCGGTTTTTTTGGTGCGAAAGATTGGAGAGCAAAAAGCCCGTCAACTCTTATTAACAGGTGAAATTATTAAAGCAGAAGAGGCGTTAAATCGGGGACTGATTTCGTTTGTTGTTAATTCAGATAGTCTTGGTATATCTGTTTACGATTTTGCGCAGCGATTGATCAGTTCTAATTCAGCTCAGTCTATGGAATTGACAAAGCAACTTATAGCCGATATGCAGGCATTGCCTTTAGAGGATGCTCTCAATCTCGCTGCTACTATGAATGCAAAAGCGCGGGGTACAGATGATTGCAAGAAAGGAATTTCAGCATTCTTAAATAAGCAAGAGTTGCGATGGTGATGAAGGTGGATTGTGTGAACTAAAACTAAGTTTGAATGGGCCGATGAATACTTTGCTGTTTCGGTTAGTGAATCAGTCTTAGATAAAGTCCGTAACTATATCGCTGCTCAGGAAGAACATCACCGAAAGATTACGTTTATCGAGGAATACAACGACTTTATTTCTAAGTACAAACTTTGATGGTCATGGCTAAAGCCATAATATTTTCTACTAGTACCTCCACACTAAGGGTGGAGGTATAACCACTGCCTTAAGGTTGCGGTTATTACCATAGCATAGGAATGGGCTTTAGCAATGATAAGCATTTCACGTTCGCTTGATTGTTCTCGGTTCATGGCTAAAGCCATGGATAGACTTACTTCCCTTAACTCCACCCTAAAGGGCAGTGTTTTTTATCTGATTGACTAAATCTACTATCACCCTATTAAAGCGTGGTGAAAGTATTTTCTTGTTTTACTGAATTGTTAGGTTTCGTGCTTCAGTCATGGATGAGCTTTTTTAAAGTCTGACACTTTATGGCGCAGTTATAACCATGGCCTTTAGGCCGTGGTAAAATCGGAGCAGAAGAAAGGGCTTTAGCCCTGAAGCATTAGACAATTAATCCTGTATTTTTGAATTGTGACTTCTCTTGAAACACTCAAACATTATTGGGGACACACGCAGTTTCGATCATCGCAGGAAGAAATCATTCAGGCAGTTTTAGAAAAGCGTGATGTACTTGCTATACTCCCCACAGGAGGTGGCAAGTCTATTTGCTTTCAGATTCCAGCATTGATGCAGGAAGGTATTTGTCTGGTGATTACGCCACTCATCGCACTGATGCAAGATCAGGTAAAGCAATTAAAGCAACGCGGCATTGCAGCGGTTGCGGTGCATGCCGGCATGCATCATCGTGAAATTGATATCATGCTTGATAACTGTGTTTATGGAGATCAAAAGTTTTTATACTTGTCACCCGAACGACTAAGAACTGATTTATTTAAAGAGCGCGTAAAGAAAATGAATGTGTGCCTGGTGGCTATTGATGAAGCGCATTGTATTTCACAGTGGGGTTACGACTTCAGGCCGCCTTACTTGCAAATAGCAGCGTTAAGAGAAGTAAAACCTGAGGTTCCTTTTATTGCCTTAACAGCTTCAGCTACAAAAATTGTTAAAGAAGATATTGCCAACAAACTCAATTTCAAAAATCCAGAATTTTTTCAAAAGAGTTTTGCGCGCGATAATCTTTCGTTTGTTGTTCGCAAGACGGAGGCAAAAGAAAAAATGTTATTGGAGGTGCTTCGTAAAGTACCCGGTGCTGCCATCGTATATGTGCGGTCACGAAAGTCAACGCAGGCGATCGCTAATCTCTTAACTAAAAATGGAATCAAGGCAACGTATTATCATGCGGGCTTAACGCATCAGGAGCGCACAGCCCGACAAGAAGAGTGGATTACCAATCAAACCCGGGTAATGGTAGCGACTAATGCATTTGGCATGGGCATCGATAAACCCGATGTACGTGTGGTTGTGCATTTGGACTTGCCTGAAAACCTCGAATCTTATTATCAGGAAGCAGGTAGGGCGGGGCGCGATGGCAAGCGATCGTATGCAGCAATCATTATTCATGAAGTTGATATACAAGCACTCCAAAATAAAGTCTTGCAATCGCAACCTGAAATTGATTTCTTAAAAAAAATCTATCAGGCTTTAGCTAATTACTTTCAGGTGGCCATCGGCAGCAGCCAGGGTGAGAGTTATGATTTTAATTTGGAAGAGTTTTGTTCAAAGTTCAATTTCAAATCCACGCAAGTATATCCGGCTTTAAAAAAACTGGAAGAGTTTGGATTGCTTGAATTCAATGAAAGTTTTTATAGGCCTTCACTGTTGCATATTGCCTATGAGAAAAAGAAACTTTATGAATTTCAGGTGGCGCATGCCCGCTTCGATGTCTTGATAAAAGCCATGTTGCGGTTGTATGGTGGGGAATTGTACACGGATTTTGCAGCCATCTCGGAAATGCAACTCGCCCAAATGATGAAGCAGTCAGTGGCAACCTTGAAAATTGAATTAGAACAATTGCACAACCTGCAGGTAATCGTTTATGAACCTGTGAATGAAAGTCCTAAAATTACTTTTGTGCTGCCACGGCAAGATGCCGAGCGATTACCAATTGACAGAAAAGAATTTGACCGCAGGCGCGATCTTCATCTAACTAAGATGGAAGCGATCAAAAGTTATGTGAAACAAACTCATCGCTGCCGCATGCAGGTAATACAAGAGTATTTTGATGAAGTTACTTATGAAACTTGTGGTATGTGCGATGTATGCATCGGCAAGCGTAAGAAAGAAAACCTGGCCGAACTAAAGGATTATGAACAACAGGTTCAGTATTTACTAAAACAAAAATCGATGACCGTTGAGGAATTGGAAGCCGCAGTTGATCCTGCCGAAAAAGAATTATTTATTGAAGTACTGCGCGAAATGGTTGACTCTGGCCAGATTGCATACGATGAGTTTTGGGTACTAAAAGTTGTAAAGGAATAGTTTACTCGCTTTAAACTCTTAGCAAACCACGGAAGCCCCGCGCGGCATAATACGATTCGGCTCCGTTGTGATACACAAAGACATTGCCATACCGAAAATCACAAAAAATGGCGCCACCAAGTTTCCGAATATCAGCCGGTGTTTTCACCCAACTGGATGTTTTCGTATCGAACGTTCCGAGTTTCAGCAGCGCGCGGTATTGTTCTTCGGCTAACAGCTCAAGGCCCATGTCCGCTGCCATCTGAACTGCGCTGTTCTCCGGCTTATTTTCTTTCCGTGCCTCCAGCGCTTCATGATCATAACAAAGGCTTCTTCGCTCTTTAGGACTTTCTGCTGAACAATCACAAAAAGTATATTCACCTGACTTCTTATCGTTCCCGATCGCTATCGGGAATATTACATCCGGTTCACCGCCCGTTTTTTCCATTTCGTTGAGCGACCACAACCTTTCTGAATTGGCTTTCAACTTAGCCTCTACAGTTGCCCATTCAATGCCTTTATGACGATTCATGTTTTTCTTAAAACGCGTCTCCAAGATGCTCATTAGTTCAACTTCGTGCGCAGGTGATAATTTTCTTTTGATTGTTCTTATTTTGCTCATACTTAAATTATTTCTGGTTACTAAATGGACTTATGCAGCTCAGGGGTCTGACCGCTTAGAGCCTGCCTGCGTGAAGCTTCGACATAGGCAGGCGGTCTGACCCCTTCAATTTGTTTACGATTTTAAACACTACGGTAACTTCAGTTTATTAATTGAATCAAGTGGTTTATCTAAACCATTATTCCTCTAACCTCTTGTCTTTTAGAATTTGAGGGATGTATTTCTCTATTCGTGACTCCCGGGTTTTCAATTGTTTCGCTGAAGAAAAATAAAGCAGATAGCCCCGTTGCCTTCCTGGTGTTAGTTCATAGAATGCTTTCTTTAAGCGTGGGTTTTCTGCCAGTATGTTTTTGAACTCAACAGGCATCTCAAATTCTGCTGTCTTTTTTAGAGGCATAGTTAAACCTGCTTTCTCTGCTTTGACGGCTTCTTTGATATAAGAGTTCATAACCGCTTCACTGATTTCATCTACACGCGTGAACCGTATCTGGCTGGCCGCCTTTACATTCTTTGTTTGCTGAATAAGTGTGTGCTTAGGATCTTTTAACAAAGCACCTTTCATAAACAGAAGCTCATAGAAATCTTTAAATCCGTGTATCAATACGATGTTACTATCCGCTAACGTATAGCAAGGGCATCCCCACTTCAATTCTTCGGTAAGCCCACATGAAAGAACGATTTTACGCAATCGATTATATTCTTCCTGCCACTTAGTGTCTTTAGTAAAAAATTAATCAACCTTTAGATTAATTTTATAAAATTATGCATTTAATCAAAACTTGTTGAGTACAAGGTCTTCCAGTTAAGCACCCAAACGACCGCAAATAATGCCTGCAGGCTGATCAAAATTAAAACAGTAAAACTGCTGGCATGACTTACGCTGGTGTTAAAGGCTTATTATCCTGACGTATAATTCACTGCACTTGTGTGCGTGGCGTGTGCCACTCTTCATAGGTAACGATGAAACGCAGCTAAGGAGTGCTGTTTGATGAACAAAAAATAATTGGGCTAATTTTTTGAAAGAAGTATTTATTTTTCAACCACTTTAACCAGCGTCCCTGCACTAAGCTTATCGCTCAGCTGCATCCCATTTAGTATTGCCAACTCTTCAAAACGGTTTGATGGTACATTAAAATTCTGAAAAGCAGCCTGTACAGTCATTTGTTGGCGCACTTTTTTTATTCGTATCACTTCCGGCTTTCTATTTAATTTGTCGCTATCTGTAAGTGTTTTAAAATTTCTTATGGTGGAAAGGAATGCGTCCTGATAGGCTGCGAATTTTGATAGTTCTGAAATTCCCATCAAACTAAAAATATTGCCATCATATTGAATCAATGAGGAGAGTACCCTGATGGTACCGGTTTCCTGTTTCTGATCAGCAATCATCAGAATAGAGTTGAATCCATTGATACTTTCCTTTTTCGACTCGACCAATGTAAGTTTAAATTGCTGCAACATTTTGCTTGCCGTTTCATCCAACGAACCATTCCCCACAAGGGTAAGCATTAGTAATGCCTCACCGTTTTCAGGAGCCATTTGCACTTGCTGTGGTGTATTTTGAAGTTTCCAGTTACTGGGAATTGTAAACTGGAATTTCATCACAGGATGATAGAAAATATTATTTTCAACAAATCCTTGCTTTGGATCTTCTCCTAAAATCAAACCATCAATTCTCTTTAGATAGGCGTCTCTGTTGATTTTTGGATTTGTTAATTTTAATTTAGTTTTCCATTGGCCGGCCAGTTTAGTCACGGTGATATTGCGCTCCTCCGAAGACGGATGTGTGGAGAAGAATTCGGGAATTTTCTCACCACCCGCTGCCTGCGTTTGTCGTGACAGTGTATTAAAAAATTTAGCCATTTCAGAAGCGTCATACCCAATCCGGCTTGAATATTCCACACCTAATTCGTCAGATTGTCGCTCTGCATCTCTACCAAAACTCATCATGGCCAACTGCATTCCTGCCGAGAGTGGTTCTACAAATTCGGAAAGCTCTGGCACCAGAATCACTCCGGCAATTATTCCAAGCTGGCCCAACATTGAATTTCTTTGTTGAATTACTGCGTGCCTGGCGGTTATATGACCTATCTCATGTCCTAAAACTCCGGCAAATTCCGCTTCGTTGTTGAAATTGGCCATGATGCCACGCGTGAAATAAACATAACCCGGAGTAGCAAACGCATTAACCACAGGTGAATCTACAATGGCAAATTGATAAGTAAGTTTAGGGCGGTCGGAAATCTTAACCATTGCCTGACCTTTTTCCTCGATGAATTTTTGCAAGCTCGGATCATCATAAGATCCAAAGAAGGCAATGATCTGAGGATCGGATGCTTGACCCATCGCGATTTCCTGCCGCTCTGACATCATCACAAACTGCTTTTTTCCTGTCACCGGATTCATGGCGCAGCTGTACAAAAACAAGAGAGCCAGCGCAAAGCCAATGTTCGTTATGTATTCACATGTTCTCATGTTAGGATGATTCTAAAGCAAAGCGATAGTGCGTAGCTATTTATTGATCACTTCACTCAATGTACCCAATTGATACCAGTACTTAACTCGACTTCTCACTAATATTTTTGAACGATGGAAAAGTGTGAATTGTGTAATACGGAGTCGAACATATGTAACACTTTACTGATTTGAGTAATGCAACTTTGGGCGATTCGATAATTAATTGCATGTGGCCACTATAAGTACCCACTGCTAGCGACCTCTTTTTATTTTATTGTGCTTCACTTTTCTAAAGCTAAAACATGAATCTTAAAAGAATTTTTGGTGCACTACTTACTGTACTTGGAATAGCAGGACTAATTTATGCCGCTGTATTGTTTGTAAACAATTCAGGAACCGGTAACGTGAAAGTTCTCCTCATTTATGGAGGGCTGGGTCTTCTATTTTTTATTTCTGGAGTTAGCTTGGTGCGCACTACGAAAGACGAATCATAAACAAAGCCCCTTGTTGTAATCATTCCTGAAAATAGGAAGGGTTAGGAGTATAAAATGAAAGCCTTTAAATTGTATAAAAATGTAGAAGAGCAAATCCAGTCTAAGTCGGATTGCCAGCCTACTCAAGCAGTTTCATGCAGGCAAAAAGTTGCAGATTTGTGCCGCGAACACAGAATCAACAAAGCTTCATTCAAGCCGTAATCGAAAAAAAGTTTTAATACCTTGTTGAATGATTCACGCATGGGGGAATTGAGTCTGTTTACTAATTGCACTATTGGTCATCGCAATTCGTCCGTAATGACGCAAAGGCTGCTATGCCTCCGTGCCGCTCTGTCTAGTTGATAATTTCTGAAATTTCATTCAACATTTTTCTTTGCTTCGTCCAACTTCAATTCCTCAATATCGGCATCCATCTTTTCTTTCTTCATTCCAACCCTTATAAAGCCAAATAAACTCATGTAAACATTGGCAATCCATACAAGTGAAAAACCTCCAAGTAGGTATCCGCGCCAGTCAGCAAACATCAGATGGTATCGAGTAAGAATTAAAAAGGCAAGGGTAACATAATGGCTGAAACAATATTCGCAGGTAAATATATAGTAGAATTTTCGTTGTAATATTGTTTTACTGGATTTAGATTTTTGCACACAGAAATCTCTTGGCTCCTTAAATAATTCTTCATGCGTTATTGTCCAGGCAATGCAGGCTATGGGTAGTGCAAGTAAAAAAAGATAAGCAACCTGTTCTGATAATTGCATAGTGTATAAGATTGAAGTGTGAATTTACAATTTCTATTTGTCTGTTTAAGGTTTGCAATGTTGACAAGCATGACTCTTAGCAATCGAGTACACGCAATGTTCATATATTCCTTATGTTGTCATCTCCTAAAAACTTGTAAATCGGTCTGATTTACCTGAAAATCAACGAGATATTTTTTGTTGCTTTTGATAATCACAAACATATTGTAATGTCACCTCTTCTTGCACCCAGCCAGAAAAGGGCATTAAGATTTTTGTTTAGCCCGCCTTCTTTTAATCCACCAGAAAATAATAACTCCAATACCTAACACGAATGGCCAAAGGCTCACCACCCCAATTAAAAACGAAAGTAGGTTATCCCAACCATCTTTCAGGGATTGAACAAACTTGGAAGCAAATCCAAAATCAGTTCCTAGTACCTGATAGTAAGAAACGTTTAGTGTACTAAACGAAACCTGGTTCTTTAAATAGTTTAGTCGGCCAGTCATCGATTCAATCTCAGCCCGAACATTGGCCAGCTGACTTTCAACTTCTAAAATCTCGGAAACTGTTTTTGCTTGCCTAAGAATTTCGCTGTAGCGAGTTTCTAATTCTTTTTTTGTTTTCAATCGGGCTTCAACATCAATAAACTCTTCCGTTACATCCTGTGTATTGATGCCTTTGTTTTCAACTTTGTCCGCCAACTTTTCAATACTGGCTATCAGCGCATCAAACTGGTCGGCTGGTACACGAATCGTTTGGTTGTATTGCACTCGGGCATCGTAGTTGTTTTCAGTTTCATCAGAAATATAACCTTTTAACTCTTTACTGATTTTTTCAATCTCTGCTTTTGCTTTCTTAACGTCATCTGTTTTGAATTCAAGATGCCCGTTGCGGATTAGCTTGCGATCGATGGTCACTACATTATCTGACGCTGCTTCATTTGCAGGTGCCATTCTGGCTACTTCTTTGAAGCTGGATTCAGATTCATTTGGCGTTCGGGATTCATTTCTTCCATTATTACATGACGATAGAAGGAATGCAAATAGGAAAATGAGATTGTATTTCATGGGGCTTAATTAGTAACACAAGGTAAATAAAAAAGTCAGGCTTGCTACCTGACTTTAACGAGAGTTTGAATGCTTTTATTATTCAAGAGCCTTTACTCCTGGCAACACTTTTCCTTCAAAGTATTCGAGCAAGGCACCACCGCCTGTAGATACATAGCTTACTTTTTCTTCGAACCCAAACTTGGCGACCGCTGCTGCGGAGTCGCCACCACCTATTAACGAGAACGCTCCATTGTCAGTAGCACGTACTACTGCTTCTGCAATCGTCTTTGTTCCTTTCTCAAATTTCTCCATTTCAAAAACACCCATCGGGCCATTCCATAAAATGGTTTTTGAGTCTTCCACTACTTTAGAGAATACGTGTGAGGCTTGCGGGCCGATATCCAATCCCATCCAACCATCAGGAATTGAATTGCTATTTACTATTTGCGTATTAGCATTCGCATCAAACTTATCGCCTGCTATCGAGTCGATTGGTAAATGCAACTCAACACCTTTTGCTTTTGCTTTTTGAATTAATTCTTTGGCAAGATCTAATTTGTCAGCTTCCACCAGGGAGTTACCAATGTTACCACCCAATGCTTTAAAGAACGTGTAGGCCATGCCACCTCCAATAATCAAGTGATTTACTTTGTCTAATAACTTTTCAATGATCAGAATCTTATCAGAAATTTTTGCGCCACCCATAATAGCTGTAAATGGTCGGGCAGAATTTTCTAGTACCTTTTTGGCATTGGCTAATTCGGCAGCCATTACAAGGCCAGCACATTTCTCAGTAAAGAATTGCGCTACAATAGTGGTAGAAGCATGCGCACGGTGTGCTGTTCCAAAGGCATCGTTTACATAAATGTCGCCATGCTTGGAAAGTTTTTCTGCGAAAGCAACATCGCCTTTTTCTTCTTGCTTATAAAAACGCAGGTTTTCAAGTAACAAGATCTCGCCCGGTTTTAGCGCAGCTGAAAGTTTGAAGGCTTCTTCACCGATGCAGTCTGGCGCGAATTTTATTTTTGTACCGAATAGATTTTCAGCCGTAGCAAGTGTGTGCCTTAGTGAATATTTATCTTCGGGTCCGTCCTTTGGGCGGCCCAGGTGCGACATTAAAGTGCAACTGCCACCGTCAGTAAGTATTTTCTTTATGGTAGGCACCGTTGCCCGAATCCGGTTATCGTCAGTTACCTGAAAGTTTTTATCAAGTGGAACATTAAAGTCAACGCGGATGAGTGCTCGTTTTCCTTTGAAGTTTAGATCGTTTACTGTTTTCATAAGACGCAACTTTTTTTAAAGAGTTGGCGAAGTTAATGATTCCATTTAAAGGAAAGGCTGAATAGTTAACCCATTTTTTCGTAAACGATTGCAGGCTCGCTAAAAGGAACGGGTATAAGATCAACCCATTTCTCTGATTCAGCGTATTCTTTAATTACAGTGTTTCGTTTAATTAAGAGATTGGTAAGGTATTTCTTTAGAAATATTAAATCGGCTAGTTCGCCAAGCAGGCCAAGTGGTGATTCAAAATAGAAATGATCAACCATCATGGTATCGCCATTCATATCATAGAAAAAATGGTCGTGAATCATGGTTTTGAAAACTCCTTTCTCCATTTCATCGGCAAAGAAAAACGGCCGAGTATATTTTGTGATTTTAGTTTCTAACGTTTGTTGAAAACCAAAGTGTGTTGCTTGCCACAGTACCGTTTGATTATAACCAATCAAACCAGTGGTAACCCCACCAACAGCTTTCTCGTGCGTATAATGTACTGAAATTGTATGCAAGTCGATGCTGCGTGCGAGGTCAAAACAAAGTGTTATCGGTGCTTGTATCAAAGTGCTTAGTTCAATTTTGTTCATAGTCTACCTGTTAGTCGCCAAAACTTATTCCCAAACCCTTGGCGGCTTGCACCAAATAGGAATCGGGTTTTAAAAAATTATAATCTGTAATTGCTTCTTTTAAGGATACGGATGTGATCGTATTATTTTTATATGAAACCATGCGACCAAAGTTTTTCTTTTGAGCTAGCTCAAAAGCTTTTACGCCAAACAAAGACGCAAGTACCCGATCGAAAGCGATAGGGGTGCCCCCACGTTGCACATGGCCTAATACAGTTTCTCTGATTTCTTGTTTGCAGCCTGCTTCTTTCAATTGTTTGGAAAGTTGAAACGCAACGCCACCCAAGCGCACATGTTCCGAGCCCTTTTCTCCAGCACTGGCTGTGATGGTTCCGGCTTTAGGTTTGGCACCTTCAGCTACTACAATATTCACAAAGCCTCTTCCATTTTTATATCGAAGGTCAATCTTCTTTACTAACTTGTTTATGTCGTAGGGAATTTCAGGAATTAGGCAAATTTCCGCACCCCCTGCAATAGCTGTATGAAGGGCAATCCATCCCGCATCCCTACCCATCACTTCCATAATCATTACCCGATGATGACTCTCCGCTGTAGTAACAAGTTTATCTAAACTATCGGTGGCAATTTGCACGGCTGTCTGAAAACCAAAGGTTAGGTCCGTTGCAGAAAGATCGTTGTCAATTGTTTTGGGAACACCCACCATCGGCAACCCTTTTTCAAAAAGTGACTGCGAAATTTTTTGTGAGCCATCACCGCCTATATTAATGATGGCATCGAAGCTTAAGTCTTCTAGTTTTTTAACCAGTTCGTCTGACCGATCGATGAATTTAATCGTTCCGTCTTGCTGTGGAACCGGAAATTTTAGTGGATTTCCTTTGTTGGTGGTTTTAAGAATTGTACCACCCTTTATGTGAATACCCGCTACGCGCTTGCTTGTCAACTTGATTATTTCCTGCGGCTCGTTTAAAACCCCATTGAAGGCTTCAATACTTCCATAAACTTCCCAGTCTTCACCTGCTGATTTTTCTTTGCGGGCGCGCTTACAAATTGCACGAATTACAGCGTTGAGTCCAGGAGCATCCCCGCCTCCCGTTAGCACAAGTATTTTTTTAGCCATCCTTTTTAATTAACTGTAAGTGCACAAATGTGTATCCATAGCGCAATACAGTTAAGTAATATCTAAATAACTTTTAATAAATCTATAAAATGAGTGTTAAATTATTTACTCAGCAGATGCTCTATTCAAGCGGTCATTTATAGCTTTGCCAATACCAAAATCGGGAACAGGTTCTGCCAGAATAATGTCCAAGTCTTTTTTGTCTAGTTCCCGCAGGGCAGCAAATAGGTGCTGAGCAGCCTCATCCAAACTTCCATTTGGAGAAAGCACACGTTGGTGATCAGGATTTATTCCTTCAATTTTTTTTGAAAATGCAAGAACCCCAATCTTTGAGTTGGGATATTCCTTCACCAATTCGTCTAACTGACCCACCGCTACTTTCTTACCGGGTGCGTAGTGACTTTTTAATTGACCCGGAGCTTTTGGATTTGAAGATGTATTTAAGTGGACTGAGACTGAGCCAATGGTTTTTTCGATTAACTCGATACTAAATCCACCTAACCGATACACAGTCGTTTGAGCATTTTCAAAACCGATGATGGTAGATTCAAGACCTATCCGACATTCGCCACCATCAAGAATATAATCAAGCTGAGGGCCAAGTTGATCATTAACATGCGCTGCACTTGTTGGGCTTACATAACCAAAGGGGTTGGCACTGGGCGCTGCCAATGGAAAAGCTAAAGATTGAAGGAGGGCTTGAGTAAGTTGATGATCGGGGCATCGGATGCCCACAGTATCCAGCCCTGATGTAGTCAAATCCGGGATGACGCTTTTTCTTTTCAATAGCAGCGTAAGCGGGCCAGGCCAAAATAGTTGTGCCAGTTTTTCTGCTTTCGCAGGAATTTCTTCAACCAAATCCCTTGCTTGATCCAAGCTGCCAACATGGACAATTAATGGATCGAAGTGGGGTCTGTTCTTTACCTTAAAGATTTTAAGAATTGCATTGGGATCGAGCGCATTGCCGGCCAGGCCATAGACGGTTTCTGTTGGAATGGCGACTAGCTCACCCTTCTCTAACAATTCTTTTGCCCGTGCTATGTCCTTTCCAATCTCAGCCATACGGCAAAGCTAAAATTTATTTGCCATGTAGTAAGAAAGGCCGTATGTTGAATTAAATTTGACAATCATGAGTAATAAAACACGTTCGATCTTAAAAGGTATTGCAGTCATTCTGGTGCTGCTTGCCGTGCTGATGGAGTTGAAGATCATCATCATTCCGGCTTTGGTCGTTTATAAGTTATGGATCGTGGTGATTGCCTTTGGGCTTTTGCTGATTGGATCTAAATAGCATTTTAAAACACATAGGCACATAGAACACATAGTATAGCCGTTAAAAAAAACGCTACGTTCCTTATGTGCTTATCTCCTTTGGGGTTTTATTGATAGGATCGAGTAGAATTTTAAACACACAGGTAAATAGAACACATAGGAGATTTGGTTGGAGAAAATCTGAGTTCCTTATGTACCTATGTGTTTATTATTTTCAATTTCTTCTTCATTCGCATAATTGATTGCTCCTGATTTAGTTTCTCAAGCGTGTTCAGCGGAACCCATTTTACATCGTGCGATTCTTCACTTACAATGATCGGTTCATTGACATTGGCTTCAATTAAGAAGCGAATATCAAAATGAAAATGTTCAGGAAAATCCTTGCGTTCAGGAATGGTGTGAATGTCTACATCGAAAGGCAGCTGACTTACTACCTTTAAATTTGTTAATCCGGTCTCTTCTTCGCCTTCGCGCAAAGCAACGTGCAATACATTTTCATCGCCATCGGCATGGCCGCCTGGTTGAAGCCACTTATTTAACTTGGCGTGATGAACTAATAGAGTTTGTTGGCGACTAGAATCAACAATCCAGGCTGAGCCTGTAATATGCCCAGGTAAATGTGTTCGCTCAAAACAATCTTTGTGAGCAAGCAATTCTAAAAATCTGGAAATAAAAACTTCTTCTTCTGGATAGGATGTATGATAATCAGAAAAGAAACTTACTAACGAACTGCGATCCATCTATTGAATCACAATGGTTACTTTATTGAATTTTCCGTCCTCCAGTTTACCAATGATTTCACCGCCTCCGGAGTTGTCTTTATCCGCTTTGCGCACGATCACATAATACGACACGGCCTCCATCTTTTTAAATTTCACAACTCCTTTTGCATCCGAGATTTCTTCCATCACAATATTTTCTTCTTTCAGATAATCTTCTTCCGATTTAAAAAGCTTGACCTCAGCGCCTGCAACCAGGTTGCCCACTTCATCGCGAACGGTAATGGTTAAAGAAGTATTAAAAAGTTGTGCAGACACATTCGAATAGGAAAATGAAACAACTGCAAAAAAAAGAATGGCAAATAAATTTTTCATAGGAATAAAATTTTTAAAAAGTTATTGATAAATCTAATTCGTAAATCGTAATTCTAAAATATTAACTCAAAATTATCGTATCAAAGCTACTCCCCCGCGTTTTTCCTGCACACCTTTTTGCGGGCGGAATGAACTTACATATTTAACTACGTATGCGTAGGTCCCCGCTGGCGCAGGTTGCCCGGCATTATTATTATAACCACCGTTCCATTTAAAGTTCCGGTCAGTTGAAGTAAAGATTAGTTCACCCCAGCGATTGTAAATGAAAACTTGGAAGTTATCTGTGATAAAGAAACTATACACAAAGAAATCTTTATTCGGGCCAACAGCACTGGTAGGGCGGAAAGCATTCGGTGCGACAATTTTGGGTACACAATCATTGAGTACTTCTGTTTGATCGCGCGCTACGCAACCAAAAGAGTTTGTAATGTCAACTTCATACAAGCCCTCGCTATCAGCATTAAGCACTTGCAGTGTATAGCTTAATGTCACCTGATTTTTAAACCAATTGTAGGATGTAAATACACCTGGGTCTAAATCAATCGAAGCTGTGGTTGGGTCATTGTTATCAGGGTCGTTACAAATGATAACTCTATTAGGCAAGCCGCCTTCCGGCAGTGGCGCTTTAATAACTTGTATTTGTGCGGGAGTTGTACACGTTCCTCTAGTAACATCAACCCTATATGTACCTGCGGCAGTTTGATTGGTGGTGGCCGTGCTGACTCCGGCAATTTGTACATTATTAAGAAACCAAGTAAAGGAAACTCCTGTGGCATTGGTGGTGGCTGTTAACGTAAAGGGCTGACCATCGTCACAGGCCGGAGTGCCTGAGATGCCAGCGGTAATTAATCCAGATACTTCTACAAGTTGTGATGGTGAGCGAAATGCACAGCCATTCAGTGTGCTAACAACCTCCACCAAATAGGAAGCACCATTATCGGCTGTGGTTAATGCAATTTGTCGACCTAATGCTGCAGGTGTTGCACCCCCATTTCTATACCAGCGATATGTAAAACTACCAACAGGTTGTGCACTTAAAATTACCTGATCGGCACAAGGATCACTTTGTGTGAATGTGGCTGCAATTGCTGCGGGCACATTCACTGTAGTACTTTGAGTGGTGGGGCATCCCGCAGGTCCGGTTGCAGTAACGGTAAAGGTTACATTGCCAGCACCTGCTAGTAATTGAATTGTTGCTGTGCTGGCTCCACTCACAATACTGCCCGGTAAATTAGAAGTCCAGGTGTATCCTGTGCCTCCAGAAGCTGTTAAAGTTGGTGGTGAAACACATAAGTTTGGTGTGAATGAAACCAATAGCGGTGCTGCTGGCGTGACGGCAAAGTTGTTGATGTTAAAAATACAGCCTGTGTTATCACGAACTCCAATGGTATAGGTTCCAGCAGCTAAGCCAGGGGCCATATCAAAAACTGCAGTTGCAGATGAAGTTGGTCCTGTTACTTGTCCTGTTCCGTTATTAGTAACGGTGTACTGAAGTGGTAATGTAAAACCTCCAACAGTTGTTACCCGCACCGTTACCGGATCGCAATTTGGTGCTTGAGCCAATGCTGTGGCCGTGAAGGTTGCATCCGTTAACCCAAAAGAACTTGAAAGCGTACACCCGGAAATTTGATCGGTAACAATACCTGAAAAAGTGCCGGCAATCTGTCCGCCAATTGGGCCGATAGTTGAAGGGGCTAGTTGATCAATGCCTTGCTGATTAAAACTATTTGGTCCCGTAATGAAGAATGAATATGGCCCGGCAGGGGGAACAGAAGTATTTAATTGCAGTGAAATAGATCCAGTTGCAGTGCCGCAACCAATTGGGTTTGTTCCTGATAAAGCAAAAGCTGGCGATACATTGACAGTATAAACTTTATTATCGGTGATGGTACAGGTTGTAACCGGATCGGTTACTGTAACCTCATACGCAAATACACCTGGATTAGAAGTATCAACAGCCTGAGTTTGAATAGTACTTGCATTTACCCCATCAATCGTCCATATAAATGTGGCGCCAGTATTTTGCGCGTTTAGGGTTGGTGTTGCATTGTCTTCGCAGATGGTTAAATCCGGCCCCAGATTGACTTGCGGTCGGTTATCAACAACAATGGATTGAGCAGTAGAAAAACATCCGTTCACATCAGTGTTGGTAACTGAAATATTTGTTTGCGTGATGATAGTAATAGTTTGCGTGGTTTCACCTGTGCTCCATTGATAGGTGAGACCGGGAAGATTGGCAGAGTTAGCATCAAGCGTTACAGCGCCCGTACATAAAACGGCAGCACCGGGAATTGTAGGTGCTGGTGGCGGACTAAAAATCCGTACCTGCTGAATAAGGGTTGTATCTAAATTACAGCGATTAGTAAGTCGCATCGAAACGGTATACAAACCGGGGGCAGCGTACAGGTGAACAGGCGCTGAGTCTGTGCTACTTCCACCATCACCAAAGAACCATTGGAAGTTGTCGATTGCATCTGTAGCCTGACCAGTAAATCGAGTTGAATCACCAAAGCACACACCTGTAAAATCGAAACCCGGCCCGCCAAAAGCGTTGCTTTGTTGTTGAACAAAATTTGGTAAGCCAAGGCGACTATTCGTTCCTGCTAACAAAGCAAACCCTGATGGATTATAAGAAGAAAGCTGTGTAGTATCTTCCGAAGCCTGAATCAGTCCTAAATTATTGCTGCCATTAACCGCTACATAAATTTGTCCATCGGGGCCAAGTTGAATGGCACCTAATTCGGTGGCCTGATTAATTCGTTGCTTGAAGAATGGTCGATCCAAAGAATCCAGAAAATATTCAAACACCTGCGAAGGAGAGGGTGATCCTTTTACTGTAGCAAAAAGTTTATTTCCAGCAGGTGAGAATTCAATTCCATAAACCTGCCCGTTCGGTTCATTTAAATCAATCTTTCTGTAATTATCTAATTGACCTGTTAGGTTATCGAAGGTGAATAACTCAACCAGGTTTTCAGTACCGGGAGTCGAGAGCGCTACGGCCAGATTATTGCGCGGCCCAATTTTCATATAGCCTTCACCATTTTGTGCAAACTTAAACGAGTGATCAGATCCTATTTCAGAATAAACGGGTTGACCAATGCCATCCGGTGAAATTGGATAGGCGCGGAATGTATTGTTTCCATACTCATGAAAAATTACCCAATCCGTTGTGGCTGTAACTCGCTCCGTACTTTTGGAAAATAGTAGCACATTTTTTTGTTGTAAGGCGCCTAATCCACTATTGAGTTTTAAATCAAATAACGAGTAGCGCACTTCATAGGGAGCGGTTCCATTAATTGCTTGAGTTGTAAATATGTAGTACAGTGTCTCATCCCCGGGCACGGGAACAATAATAGAAGATTGCGAGGCAACGGGATCGCCACCGATTCCATTATCAATTTCTGTATCAGTTTGATCAAATACTTTGTCGCCATCGGTATAGAAAATTACATCGCCATTGCGATCGCAAACTATAGCGCAACCTTCGGGCGCATTCATAATACTGTTGTCTAAGGCAACCGGTGGAGTTTCATTAAAATCAATGCCTGCCGTGTTTCCAAAATACCATACGTTGGAACGTTGATCTTGCAAGCCATATTCTTTTACGTTTACTCCTACATAAGCCGAACAACCCGTAGCATCGGTAACCACAACATAATAGTAACCTGCCGAATCAGGGGTAAGGGTATCACCTAAATCTCCATTCGACCAAACAACGGATGCCGGTGTACCGCCTTGAATCGTAACTGTTACCGAGAACTGTGTTGGTGTAGATGTGCCCCGAGGTGGTGGAAACTCACCGCGGCAAGCAGTTGTGTCTTGAACAAGTTGTAGTTGCAATGCAAATGGATTGATGGTAACGGGCAAGGTTGTGGTTTGTGTTTGGCCACGATAAAAAGCGTTTAACGTTACGTTAAAACTTCCTGGATTTTCATAAGTATAAATCGGACTCCAATTGCCTGAACCTGATCCATCACCAAAATCCCATCGCAAACTATCGGCATTTGGAGTAACAGTAGGAAAAAAACTTGTAGGTGAGTTTTGACAGGTGCCCTGCGCGATAAACGAAACATTCATGATCACGCTATCCTTAGGCTTGAATGCTGGAAACTGTTTGCTATTAAAATTGGCAGCCGTAAAAAGGGCTTGTGTATTTATTATGCTGCTCGCTACCGTATCGGTATTGGTTAAGGTTCCTACTAAAAAAGGTCCACCCGAAATACTTTGATATAAATGGTAGGTGGCGCTGTCGGGTGCATGCTGTAACCCAAAACTTCTAAACACGGGCGCGGCCAAAACCGGAGCTAGCGTAAAGGTTGGATTTAGGTAATCGTATTGAAGCACATTGGCCGTAATGCCCGTATCGCCATGGCGAGAAAGGTAGAGGTAGCGACCTTGTGCATCCCATTCTATATCATAAATGGACTGACTGTTGGAAGCTGTTGTAGCTGAATTAAAAATGAACCGATCAAATGAAAATATACCGGTAGCGTTATCAAAGTTTATAATCAGCGCATCAGTATTTGGGCCTTGTGGCGATACGGCAATTTTTCCAGAAGGCTGATGATATGAAAAGTTGGCAACTGAAACGGGAAGACCAATGCCTGAAGTTACCGTAGTGGGAAAAGCAGCAGCGGCATCAATTAATGTGGCTGCATAATTTTGTGAACCATTTTGATGCGTGATCAACCAAAAGTCGGTACGGTTTGCATGTGGAATTACAATCATTCCTTCCGATCGATTTGATAATCCGACAACGGCATTGTTTATTGGAAGTTCTACAATACCTAAAGCTGGTGCTGGAAACACCGCGTTTCCAAATTGATTTAAGTCAACGGAGCTGCGGCTAATAGAGCCACCGACATTAAAATTTGCTGAGTTAGTAAATATATAATAGCGATTAGTTTGCCCGGGCATAGGTGCAAGAGCAACGGGCTGGTTTGCATCGAGCTGCCCTGTTAAGCCAGTTCCATTTGGCATGGGCAAATGGCAAGCGTCATAAACACGGATTCCATCGGTATAAAAAAGTAAATTGGCTGTGGCTGGATCAGTTGCTACGGCAGAGCCTCCCGCACCAAAGGGGAGGGCTTGATTAGTAAC
>Ga0335394_10002373_pt1 | contig 21171 bp, 19 predicted proteins | sample MAT03_FD_205741 | JGI IMG/M metagenome (GOLD analysis project Ga0335394, IMG submission 205741) | Freshwater microbial communities from Lake Fryxell liftoff mats and glacier meltwater in Antarctica - MAT-03 (spades assembly) (version 2) ...
AATAATTCGAGAACACAATCGCCCACGAGCTCTATCACGCCGGGCTGGCCAGCCTGGTAGAAGCAGCCAACCAGATGGGTTCTTCTCCCGCAAATGTGCGGCAAGCGGTGAAGTGGATTGGAGCTTTTGGAGAAGGCCTCGCAATGCTGGCAGCCGCCGGCGGGCCCGATATTCAGCCTCAACTGAACAGTTCCCCGCAGGACCGGGCTCGTTGGGATGCCGATCTCAGAAACGTCGGTCAAGAGATGCATCCGTCGAGGCGTTCCTACTCGATACGATGGCAGGCAAGCTAGCTGAAGAGCAGCAAAACGAAAAAGGGATGTCGTTTTTTGGGACACAGGGTCCGTGGTACACCGCCGGTTGGACCATGGCTGTAACCGTCGAGAGGGTGAAGGGGCGCGCCGCGCTCATCGACTGCATGACCGACATGCGCAGACTGTTGCGCTAACAACAACGCGGCAAGCCAATCACAGCCGATGTGGCCGGAGGACCTCTTGCAGGCCTTGGCCAGCCCATAGCGTCGCTGGCTCGGGCGATTCGGCGGGCGACAGCACCCATAATACGGCGATTGCGACTGCGATCCACTGGGCACCGTCGCGGCCGGTAGAGGTTGTCTCCCTTGGCGACATGGCCGCGCAGCAGGAAGGTCTGAGCGAAGCCAGAGGGAAACCCGCCGGGCCGCAAACACGGCTTGGTATCATGAAGTTCTCGAATGATTTCTTCCTTGTTTGGCTCAGGTGAGGGTGGCGGCAGCCTGTTGGACAGGCTGAAGCAGGGTATTGAAAAGACCCGCGCCGGGCTGGTCAACCGGATTGAGGATGTGGTTCACGGGAAGAAGCAGATTGATGCGGATCTGCTGGACGAATTGGAGTATGCCCTGATTACGGCCGACGTCGGCGTTGGCACGGCGACCGATGTTTTGGAGACAATCCGGCAGCGCGTGGACCGGAATCTGGTGGCCGACGCGGGCGAGTTGCGGGCGCTGATTCGGCAGCATTTGCTGGAGGTTTTGCAGGCTTCGGAACGGCCGGACGCGAGGGTGGCGGAGCCGCCGCTGGTGATCATGATGGTGGGCGTGAACGGGGCGGGGAAGACGACTACGACGGGAAAGCTGGCGCGACGATTGCAGGAGCAGGGGCGGACGGTGATTATGGCGGCGGCCGATACGTTCCGGGCGGCGGCGATTGAGCAGTTGGCGGTATGGGCGGAGCGGGCCGATACCGATATCATCCGGCAGAATCAAGGCGCCGATCCGAGCGCCGTGATTTACGACGCGCTGCAGGCGGCGCGGGCGCGGAAGGCCGATGTGGTGATTGTGGACACAGCCGGGCGGCTGCACAACAAAGAAAACCTGATGCTGGAACTGGACAAGATGCGGCGGACGGCCGGCCGGGTGATCCCGGGTGCACCGCACGAGGTGTATTTGGTTCTGGACGCGACGACGGGCCAGAATGGCTTGGAACAGGCTCGCAAGTTCACCGAGGCCGGAGGCGTCACGGGCATTGTGTTGACCAAACTGGACGGGACGGCTAAGGGCGGTATTGCCATCGCCATTTCGCGCGAGTTAAATCTGCCGATCCGGTACGTCGGTGTGGGTGAGAAGGTGACCGATCTGTTGCCGTTTGATCCGGAACAGTACATTGCATCGTTGTTTGACTGAACTCCATTTATGACACTGGACTACATGGCCGAGGCGTTTGCGGAGGCGAAGAAGGGCCTGGGGCGGACGAGCCCGAATCCGGCGGTGGGCGCGGTGATTGTGAATCAAGGCGAGGTGGTGGGACGGGGATTTCATGTCTACGCCGATCGCGACCACGCGGAAGTTGCGGCGCTGGCGGAGGCGGGGGAGCGCGCTCGCGGCGGCACGGTTTATGTGACGCTGGAACCATGCGCGCATGATGGGCGGACGGGCCCGTGCGCGGATGCGCTGATTGCGGCGGGCGTGAGTTCGGTGGTGGCGGCGATGGAGGATCCGAATCCGCTCACCGGCGGGCAGGGCCTGGCGCGGCTACGGGCAGCGGGAATCGCGGCTAAGGTGGATGCCCGGTATACGGCCGAGGCGGAGGCGCTGAACGAGCCATTCTGTTTCTACATGCGGGAACGGCGGCCGCTGGTGACCTTGAAGAGCGCGTTGACGCTGGACGGCAAGATTGCGGCTCCCGACGATAACGAAGGCTGGATCACGTCCGAGCAGGCGCGGGGGCATGTGCAGCAGTTGCGGCACATGACGGACGCAATCTTGACGGGGATCGGTACGGTGGAGTCCGATGACTGTGCGTTGACGGACCGGACGGGATTGGCGCGCAGCCGTCCGCTGTTGCGGATTGTGCTGGATTCGCAGTTGCGGCTGCGGCCGGATTCGCTGATGGTGCGGAGCGGCCCGGGAGAGTTGCTGGTGGCTTCGACATCCGCGGCGAGCGCGGAGCGGCGAAGGGTATTGGAAAAGGCCGGGGTGGAAGTGGTGATCCTGGATGGCTCCGACGGGCGGACGAATTTGCGGGCGCTGGTCGAGTTCCTGGCGAGCCGCCAGTATCAGTCGCTGATGATTGAGGCGGGCAGCAAGGTGAACGGCGCAGCGCTGGATTCGGGGATTGTGGACAAGATTTTCTTTTACTATGCGCCGAAGATTTTCGGCGGGTTGCAATCGCTGCCGGTGGCGGGCGGGCGCGGGCGGCGGCGGCGCGCCGATGCGATGCTGTTCCGGGATGTGCGACTGCACCCGATGAGCCGGGACGAATTTGCAGTGGAGGCATGGGTGGCGAGGGGAGCGCGGGGCTGATGTTTACGGGAATAGTGGAGGAGTTGGGAGCGGTGGTATCGATGGAGCGGCGCGGGGAGGGGGCGCGGCTGCGGATTGGGTGTTCGACGGTGTTGGGGGATGCGTTTACGGGGGCGAGTATTGCGGTGAACGGGGTGTGCCTGACGGCGGTGGATCTGCGTCCGGACAGCTTTGCGGCGGACGTGGCGCCGGAGACGATGGCGCGGACGAATATTGGAGATTTGCGTCCAGGCAAGCGAGTGAATCTGGAGCGGCCGATGTCACCGTCGGGCCGGCTGGGCGGGCATATCGTACAGGGGCACGTGGATGGGACCGGGGAGTTTTTAGGGTTGGCCTCGATCGGGAACGACAACTGGTGGCTGCGGGTGGGCGTGCCGGAGACGTTGGATAAGTATTTGGTGTGGAAGGGGTCGGTGGCGATTGACGGGATTAGTTTGACAGTCGCGTCGATGGAGAACCGGGTGATGAGTGTGACAATTATTCCGCATACGTACGAGAAGACGACGCTGGGGGCTTATCAGCCGGGAGACCGGGTGAATGTGGAGACGGATGTGCTGGCGAAGTATGTGGAGAAGTTGATGACCTGGCGGGGTTCGGATTCGTTGCATCTGGAGCGGTTGAAGGAGTTAGGGGATTAGGGGTTGTCGACGCCGCTGTTGTTCAGTGCGCCGGCTTCGGCTTCTCGACTTGAGCCGTTGGGGGCATCGCCGATGGTTTTGTGCGTTCAGGCGGGGGTTCCGCCTTTGGTTTGGACGGTGGCCGGGGGGTGATGGTGACCTTGGGAAATGGCAGGACGCGGGACCGGCCGGGACCGGCCAGGCCGGAATGCGAGGATTTCGCGGCGGTACCGGATTTGGGTTGGTGGAGGGGAAAGCGAGGGGGATCGGGCCGGCTGACGGGCGGCAAGGTGATCACCTGGACTTGGGGGATCTCGACGAGTTGATAAATGATCTGACTGGGCGCGAGCTTTGGCGTGAGGGGGGCAAAGATCGTTTGCGGGGAGTCGACCCGCAGGCGGAAGAGTAGTTCGGGGGTATTTGCGCCTTGCCAGATGGAGAGGCGCAGGCGGGCGGTATAGGCCCCTGGCGCGAGTTTCGCGGGGTTGATGGAAAGGCGGACGGTGTCGGCTTCGAGCGCCGAGTTTTCGGGCGGGAGAATGCCGTCGCGCATCGTTGCCTGCAGCCAGGGGCCTTCGAGAATGTCGACCGAATAGGCGTGACCAGGGGTGGAACCGGAAACACGGACGATTCCGGCGGAAAAAGGGGGGGCTCCCTGCGGGCAGTTAAATTCGAGTTCCTCCGCTTCGGCGGTAAGGATTGGGGCCGGAGCGACGCGGATTTGACGTTCCTCGAGGCGGCGGGAACAGCCGTCGGAAACTTCAACGGTGAAGCCGTATTTTCCCGGCTGGGTGGGCACTCCGAGCATTTCCCCACGATCGGTGAGCTGCAGGCCGGCAGGCAAGGTCCCGGCAACGACGCGGGTGGCGGGAATGGGCATGGCGCAGCGGCTGCTCACACGCACCCAAGGGGAATCGTAGGTGTAGGGACGGTTGAGAAGGGCATCGGGGAGAGAGAGGGCGAGGGCGAGGAGGAGCACGGTATACATATCGGAGAGAAGGGGAGATGGGTTAAAGGAAAAATGGGTGTGTCCGATGAGCACCTCATGCGGATACTTCTAAGGAACACGCGCACAACGGACACGCTTCGGCACGGTGGGATGGGCGAGTTATTCGCCCGTTGGCGCCGTGCCTGCGCGGCCTGTGTGCTTTTGAGGAACACGCGCACAACGGACACGCTTCGGCACGGTGGGATGGGCGAGTTACTGGCCCGTTGGCGCCGTGCCTGCGCGGCCTGTGTGCTTTTGAGCATTGTCTTTGCCGCCGCAGGTCTTGCGGCGGAACCGGAAGCGGTCGCTCTGCCGCGCCACATCCTGACGAACGATGGGCTGGTGGTCCTGGCCCGCGCCGGCGTGGGCGACAGCCTGTTGGTGGATCTGGTGCGCAACAAGCGTACTGTGTTCGATACGAGTGCCGATGCGCTGGCGCTATTGGCGCGGCACGGACTTTCGGAGAATGTGCTGCGCGCGGTGGTGGAAAAGCAGGAACAGGTTCAACTGCGGAGGCCGCGCCTTACGGTACGGCCGATGACAGAGCCAGGAGAACCAGATATGGACGCCGGGCACATTTTGGTAGTGGCGGCGCCCGGCGCCCGGCGTGGAAAGGCGGAGCCGGACCGCTGGTATAGAGTTTCGATGCGTTAGGTGTGCAACTCGGCGACGATCTCGGCGGCCGCTTTGCGGGCCTCATCGACGGCTCCGACCGGGAAACTGATGGCGCCGACCTTTGAGTGCCCGCCGCCGCCATAGCGCTCACAGATGGTGGCTAGATTATGCGTCACCCTTTCCGATTGCCAGGGGTTGGAGCCGACGCTTACCTTTGTACGGAACGAAGAAGTGCTGACGGAAACGGTATAGATGTTATCGGGGAAGAGATAGTAAGGGATGAACTTGTTGTAGCCCTCCATGCCGTCGGCGATCAGGTCGAAGAAAACTACCTTGCCGTCGGCTCGCGAACGCTGCCGGATGATGTCGATGGAGGCGAGGTGGCGCTCGTGCAGAGGGCGGAAGAGCGACTGGATTTCCGGGAGCGCGATGATTTCATCGAGGGGCAGGGAACGCATGTGTCCGATAATCTGCTGGACGATTCCGGAACCCTTGGCTGATTCGATAACCAGTGTCAATTTCATGGCCGCGGCGCCGAGGCCGACTGCTTCGCCGGCGCTTTTGTACTGGGCGCCGTCGATGATGTCGGCCCAGTGGACGAGTTCGTCGAGCGCGGCGTTGTGGTAGCCGAATTTCTCCTTGGCAACGCTAGCGATGAAGAGGGTACAGGAGCGGAAGGTGGGATCGAAAAAATAGTTTCCGTGGCGCTGGGTGCGGAAGTGTTCGGCGTCGGCGGGGCTTAGGAATGCGCTTTGATGATGGTCGAACCACCAGGTTAGGGCGGGGTGCGGTGAGTACTTGAAATCGACGATGGCGTTCTCGTCGCCATCAAAGAGGCTGTCCTCAAACAGTTGATCGGCCTTATGAGCCATGCCGGTGTAGGCGAAGGCGGCGAGAGGGTCAAAATGGTCGTGATAGAACTGGCTGAAGATTGCCGCCGAGGCCGAGCCGTCGAAGCAATGGTCATGGTAAAGGACGCGAACACGTTTAGGCGGCATTTTTGTTCAGGAAAACTTAACAGGGTGCCACATTCGAGTGGTTCTTTGCAAGTTTGCCATTGGTTGTTCACATTCTTTCCCTACAATTATTCCATGTCATTCCGGTACTTTTTCCTCCTTTGCGGCGTTGCGGCAGCGCAGACTATCGAGCGTCCGACGCGGGCAGTGACCGATCCGGGCGTGGTGACGACGCGCCAATCGATCACTCCGGCGGGTACACCGAGCGTGTTTCAGGGGCGTGTGTATGGTGTTCAGTTCCGGTCGGCGACGGAACTGCAGGTGTTGACCGGAGTGGGCGTTTACCGGATGGATTGGCAACAGAACAAGGTGCTGCGGCACACCGCGGCGCGGGGACGGGGCGGTATACAGGCGATCGATGGCGCGGATCCGGTTTGGCTGTTTCAGCGCGAGAGCAAGGTTTGGCTGCATCGCGGGAACGACACGCGGGGGGTGGAGTTGGGACGCTATCAGGCGGGGGCGGTGAGGGAGCGCGGGGGACGTGTGTTTGCCGCGTTGGCCTTTGAGAATAAGCTGGCGATTGTCGAGGCGAATGGGGCGGTGGCGGCGAAGATCGATACGGGGATCGCGCCGATGGGACTGGCTGTGGATGCCAAGGGAACGGTGGCTTATGTTGGCAACTGGGGAGGGCGTGTACCGAAGGACGGCGAGATAAGCGCTCCGACGGGTGTGGCGCCGACGGCGGACAAGGTGCTGGTGGACGCGCGCGGCGTGGCATCGAGCGGCACGGTTTCCCGAGTTGATGTCGCCTCCGCGAAGGTTACTCACACGATTGCGGTCGGTCTGCACCCGACGGCGTTGGCGTGGGACGAGACTCGCGGCCGTCTTTACGTGGCGAACACGAATTCCGATTCTGTGAGTGTGATCGATACGCGTTCGCAGCAGGTTGTGGCGACGTGGAGATTGCAGCCGTTCGCACGGAAAGCGTTTGGTGTTGCGCCGACAGCATTGACGGTTTCCGAAGACGGCGCGCGGCTGTTTGTGGCGTGCGGCGGGATTAATGCGGTGATGGTTTTGAGGACGGCGACGGGCGTCGCGGAGGGTTCGATTCCGACTTTTTGGTATCCGAGCAGTATTGCGTTGAGTCCGGACGGGAAGCGGTTGGCGGTAGGTGCGCTGCTGGGAGTGGGGTCGGGTTGGAGTGACAAACCCGACCGGCGGTTTGTGCATGCCAATCGCGGCGCGGTGCAGGTGATCGACGTGCCGGCGGTGACGCAGTTGGCGTCGTGGACGACGGCGGTGGCGGAGAACAATCACATGGCTGGGGCGGCGATGCCGGTCGCGCCGTCATCCCGCCCTGTTGCCTTGCCGGCGCGGAGCGGGGATCCGTCGAAGATTGAACATGTCGTATATATCATCAAGGAAAATCGCACGTACGATCAGGTTTTTGGCGACATCGGGAAGGGTAACAGCGAGCCGTCGCTGGTGATGTTTGGGCGCGATGTGACGCCGAATCAGCACAAGCTGGCCGAGCAGTTTGTACTGCTGGATAATTTTTACGCGACCGGCGGGAACAGCGCCGACGGACACCAATGGGCCACTCAGGCCAATGAGACGGCGTACTGCTTGTGGCCCGGATACGACGGGCGCAGCTATCCCTATAACGGCACGGACCCACTGGCGTACTCATCAAGCGGCTTTATCTGGGACAATGCGCTGGCGCGCGGGAAAACGGTGCGCGTTTATGGCGAGTATGCCGGGGCTTTACCGGATGATCACAAGGTGCGGCAGGAGTTGTTGGCAGGTTGGCAGCGCGGAGAAAAGTATCGGGGGCGGTGGAATATTAAGGCTCCGATCGCCAAGTTGAACACGATACTGGCGCCGTACTTCCCCAGCTATTCGCATGGGATTCCCGATGTGGTGCGGGCGCAGATTTTCCTGGAAGATGTCGCGCAGTGGGAGAAGGACGGGAAGATGCCGAATCTGACGATCATGTTGTTGCCGAGCGATCATACGGCGGGTACGCGGCCGGGCTCATCGACACCGAAATCGATGGTGGCGGATAACGATCTGGCGGTAGGGCAGATTGTGGAAGGGCTGACGAAGTCGCGGTTCTGGAGCAAAATGGCGGTTTTTGTGGTGGAAGACGATGCGCAGAACGGGGTGGATCATGTGGATGGGCATCGAACGACGGCGCTCGCGATCAGCCCGTATATCAAGCGCGGACATATCGATTCCACGTTCTATTCGCACCAGAGCATGTTGAAAACGATAGAGTTGATTCTGGGCCTGCCGACGATGTCGCTTTTCGATTTGATTGCCAATGAAATGCGGGATTCGTTTACCGAACAAGCCGATCTGGCAACGTTCACGGCGGAGACGCCGAAGCAAACGCTGTTCGAACTAAACCCGCCGCTCGCGGCGCTGCGAGGCAAGGCGAGGGAAGGGGCGAAGGCGTCCATGAAGATGCGGTTCGATGTGCCGGACGCGGTGCCCAGCGAGAAGTTGAACCGCATTTTGTGGGGCGACATCCGGGGCTGGAAAACTCCGTATCCGGTGCCGCCCACAGCGGTATTCGCGCCTATTACCGTGGAGACGGATGAAGAAGAGGAAGTAGCGCGGAAGAAACGTTAGTTCCGTTTTGCCTCAATATTCAGCGTGATGGTAACTTCATCGCCCACCACGGCGCCGCCGGCTTCCATTAACCTGTTCCAAGTGAGCCCGAATTCCTTGCGGCTGATCTTGGTGGCGGCGCTGGCGCCGATCATCATTCCTCCGCCCGCTCCTTTTACTTCGGCCGTCGGGCCTTCCACATCAAGGACCACCGGTTTGGTGACTCCATGGATGGTGAGGTCACCCGCGATTTTGAGTTTGCCCGCCGGGTTGGACCACTTCGTGGAGCGGAAGGTGATGGTTGGAAACTTGGCCACGTCGAAGAAATCGGGCGATTTGAGATGCGCGTCGCGCTTCGGTTCACGAGTGTCGATCGTTGTCGCGTCGATGGTAGCTTCCACTTTGGCGGTGGCGAGGTTCTTGGGGTCGTAGCTCACGGCGCCGGTGACTTTGGAGAAGTGGCCGGGGACGGTGGAGACCATCATGTGACGGACACCGAAGCCGGCCGAGCTGTGAGCGGAATCGATTGTATATTCGGCGCCGTAAGCAGCGGCCGAAAGGAGAATTATTGCAAGGGTGCGCATGGCGGTAATCATCCTTTGTTGTAGTAGAAACGCTCACGGACAACCTGGCCGTCATTCCAGGTTCGCACGGCGATCTGGGCCAGTTTGTTGCGGGCGCCGCCCTTGAAAGTGACGTCCATTTCCCATTCGCTGAAGCTGGTGTTGCCGTTGGCCGCGGATGAGAGGACGCTTGCGCCGTGGAACTGCCCGATCGAGTTCACGAATTGCAGTTCGCGTTCGCGGTTGGCGGCTTTGCCTGGAATCGGATCGGCCGAATTCTCCTGCATCACAACCTCTTCGGCGTAGTATTTTTCGAAGGGTCCCATGATGTCGCCCCCGAGAATCTGCTGGTTCAAAGCTTGGTCTAGTTCTAGTGTCGTCATTTTGCTTACTCCTTACTTTCTGGGTACCGGACGCGGTCGAGAAGTTCGATCAACGTGTCGATCTGGATGTCCGTTAGCCCGCGGAATAGTTGATGGTTTTGATGGCTGGCGGGTTCGTCGAGACTCGCAACGAGATCCGCGCCGGCCTTGGTTATTGTGCAGAAAACCTGTCTCCGATCCGTTTTGCAACGGTTGCGGCAAACCAGATTTTTGGTTTCCAGCTTGTCTATCAGCCTGGTGATTCCCGGGTTGTTTTCCAAGAGGCGTGCGGCGATTTCCAATGTGGGCAGGCCTTTGTCTCCGGCGCCGCGAAGGATACGCAGGACGTTATATTGCTCCGCCGAAACACCCGTGGGAACGATCACCGTACCGATTGACCGGCGTAGAACGTCGGCCGTTCGCAACAGGGCGATGGCGGCCGCATGCGACGGATTCTGGAACGGTTTGTTCTGTTGAATCTCATCTCGCAAGCGGCGAATGGCGGGCCGTTCCATGCTTTTACATTACATGTAAATAGTTTACTAGTCAATCAAAAAGTTCGAACGAATGAAAAAAGTTGTTGGCGGCTTCGCTTGTGTAGTCAGAGGGATAAAACGCCATGAGAACGTTGGATTGCAGCCGCTGCTGGTTTTCAAGACGGAAGCGCGTTGCCGCCGGGCCGGCGACGGACATTCAGTACGATTGCGCCCATCCGGATCGGGCTCGCGCGGTGCAGCGGCCGACGGCGATGCTGGGTCCGACGGGGCTGGTTCAGTTGGCGTTCTGCCCGCGAAACAAATAGATTTTAGACATCGATCGCGGCGCTGGATTTGACGCGTTCGCGAAGAACGAATTTCTGGATTTTTCCAGTAGATGTCCGGGGGACGGGTCCGAACACGACGCGTTTCGGGGCTTTGAAGTGCGCCATATTTTCGCGGCAGTGGGCAATGATCTCGGCTTCGGTCGCGGCGGCGCCGTCCTTCAATTCGACAAAGGCGACGGGCGTTTCGCCCCACTTCTGATCGGGCTGGGCGACGACGGCGCAGGCCATCACTTTCGCATGGCGGTGGATGGCGTCCTCGACCTCGAGCGAGGAGATGTTCTCGCCGCCGGATATGATGATGTCCTTGGAGCGATCCTTGATTTTGATGTACCCGTCCGGGTGGAGCACGGCCAAATCGCCGGTGTGGAACCAGCCGCCGGCGAAGGCGGCATCGGTCGAGGGGGCGTTCTTGAGATACCCCTTCATGGTGATGTTGCCGCGAAACATGACTTCGCCAATGGTCTCGCCGTCGGGCGGGACCGGGGTCATGGATTCAGGGTCCATGACGGTGAGGCCTTCCGCCACGGAAAAGCGGACGCCTTGGCGGCCATTGAGACGAGCCCGTTCGTGTCCGGGTAAGTCGTCCCACTCGGGCTGTTTGGAACACATCGTCGCCGGCCCGTAGGTTTCGGTGAGTCCATAGATGTGGGAGATGCGAAAGCCGCGGCGCTCCATGGCTTCGATGACGGCGACCGGGGGCGCGGCGCCGGCGATGTAGCAGTTAACGGTGTGATGGATGCCGGTGAAGCACTCGTCGGGCGCGTTGAGGAGCAGGCTGTGCACGATGGGCGCGCCGCCGAAATGCGTGACGCGATGGCGTGCGATCAAATCGAGCATGACGAGCGGGTCAACCTTACGCAGGAAGATGTTGGTCCCGGCCCGAGCCGCAACAGACCAGGCGTGGCACCAGCCGTTGCAATGGAACATCGGCACGGACCACAGGTAGACGGGAAACGAATTCATGTCCCAGGCGAGGATGTTGCCGATCGCGGCCAAGTAAGCGCCGCGGTGGTGGGTCACGACGCCTTTGGGATCGCCGGTGGTTCCAGATGTATAGGAGAGCGCGATGGCGTCCCATTCATCGGGCGGGGCTGTCCAGGTGAACGACGGGTCGCCGCTTGCCAGCAATGATTCATATTCGAAATTGCCGATACAGTCGCCGGGACCGTCGTACTCCGGGTCATCGACATCAATTACCGTCAATGCGACGCCGGCCCGTTCGACAGCGACCGCCATCAACGCCGAAAAGGACCGATCTGTAATCAGAATCCGCGCCTCGCCATGGCGCAGCATGAACGCCAGGGCGTCCGCGTCGAGCCGTGTGTTCAGTGTGTTGATCACGCCGCCGGCCATTGGCGCCGCGAAGTGCGCCTCGTACATTTCCGGCGTGTTGGCGAGCATCACTGCAACCGTGGTGTTGCGGGTTACTCCGAGCGCTTGCAGCGCCGACGCCAATCGCCGGCAGCGTTCGTACGTTTCGCGCCATGTGAACCGGCGCGCGCCATGAACTCCCGAGACGCGATCCGGATAGACGTCGGCGGCCCACGCCAGAAAGCTGACCGGAGTCAGGGGTGCGTAGTTAGCGGCGTTGCGATCAAGATGGGTGTCGAAGGGGCTCAACGTTTTGTGTCTGCATCCTTCTTCTTCAAATTGGCCGCGTCGAGGACCCAGCGGCGGAAGATTTGATAGCCGCGGTCCTCGGGATTGTAACGGCGCCCGCCTTGATGCCCGTCTTCTTTTCCGGTCTGCACGTTCAGCGGTTTGCGGAGAAGCTTCGAGTTCTCCACATCGGCTTCATTGACGCGTTCGAGCAGGATTTTGTAATTCGCCCAAACGTCTTTGGTGTGGAGATAGCCGCGGTTGTCGGCGGGCTTAAACTCCATTGACGGAACGCGTCCGGCGACGCTGTGGCAGGACATGCAGGCGAACTCGTCGTCACGGTTCGGACGCAGCATTTCGGGTGTGACCCAGTCGCGGAAATATTCGTAATTCTGCCGCCATTCGGGGCTCAGCGCTCTGGCGCCGGCGGCATCGTCTTCGTACAGATCGGGCTGCCGCTTCTGGAGAATAGCTTTTACCAGAGGATGGTTGCGGACGATCGTGTTCGACGCGGCCACGCCCGTCGCTCCGGAGCGCAACCGGCCGTCAACTGGTTTCGTCAACTGCGCGGCAATCAGGGCCGCCGACCGGTCCCGCTGGGCGCGGAAGGGATCCTGGGCGGGCGCGGCGCCACGCACCTCCGGTAGGGGCGTCTGCCACGTCAGCATCCATTTGGCGCTGTCCAGCCACAGCATTTCCTCCATGGGTGTCTTGTATTTCGTTGGCAAGCGACGGACCAGCGCTTCGGTTTGCAGATCGGGATTGCCATGAATAACTCGCGACATGCTGCGGGCGAGGAACCAGTCGGGGCTGTCCTTGTCCATCTGCAATAGCGCTCGGGTGTTCTCTTCTAACTTGCCGCGTTCTTCGGGGAAATCGGGGAGGATCAATTTGTAGAAAATACTCTGTTGTTCCTCGATTTTGGGCATGTTCCAGCGGGCGCGTGCGAATAGTTTCAGTATCGGATTGACCAACTCCGCGCGCCGCTCCGGCTCGCTGGCGCCGCGAGTAACTTGCTCCATCAAAGGCTCGACGAATTCCTGCGCGGCGTTCAGCGTGATGACACGCGGATCGGCTATCGAGGTCGCGGCCAGGGTCCGAAACTCCTGTGGGCCATTGGTGGAATAGTCGAGGAGTTTCTTCTGCAGCGGTTCGTAGATCACGTTCGCGGCCGACTCCAGGGCCAGCTTCAACATATCCTTCGGGCCTTCCGGCGCGAGCCCATTCCAATAGCTGTAGACGGCCTTGCCGATTGCATCGCTGGCCTTCGGCGTGATGTAGCCCATTTGCCCCGGGCCGCCATCGCCGCCCGCTTGATTGTAGAAAGTCGAGGCAACATTGACGATGCGATTCATTAGTACGGGGTTCGGCTTGTCGAGCCGCTGGCTGAGTGTGTCGAAGAGCTTCGTCAACTCAGGATACTGGTGTTCTTTGCTGCCGTTTGCGCGATGCCCGTTAGCGATGAAGAGCGCTTCCGTCTGATAGCGCTTGGCGTTTTCGGCAAGCGCGGAAGTTTCTTCGCGTTCGAGCATCGTCAGAAACGCGTCGTTCAAATCCATGCGCACCGGCGGATTCCACACCCACCAGTTCCATGCGGCTCGGGCAGACCAGGCGCGGACCGCTGGATGCGGATCGTCGATCATCATTTTCTTCAACGCCGCGGTGAGCCGCGGCCACCCGACCGCCGAGTGCGGCATGACCGTGTCGGCGCGCATCACCAACGCGCCAGCGGCCCACTCCCGCGTCAGATCGTCGGCCTTCGCCAGGGCGGGGAAGAGGTGGTCCCAGCCTTTGTCGTCGAGTAGCGTCTGGCGCATCCCCCAACGCGCCGCTTCGCGGACCATTTTCACGGGGTCGCCGAGTCCGGCGATCTGTTGTTGCGCGGCGCGTTCATCGTGAATAGCGCCGAGGGCGATATAGGCCCAATACCGGACGAGCGGGCTAGGGTGTTTTGCGCCTGTCTCGGCGATGTCAAGGAATTGTTTGTCGTCGGGCGACAGGCCGAGCTGCGCCAAGGCACGGTACCGGGCGATGGTATCGGAAAGGGTCTCACCGGCTCTCGCTTCAAAGTCGGCTCGGGCGGGCTTGGCATCATTGACGGGGAACAGGCGGGCCATGGCTTGCAGCGTATAGGCAGTGGTTACGAAGCCGGTTAGCGCATGTTCATTCCAGCGGCCGAACGGATCCTGCTTCCGCAACATGGCGGCGACGGCCTTCTTAACTTGCGGGTCGTTCTCATTCGCGCCAAGGGCGTGGAGCGCCATGATGGCGAGGGCGGTAGGCGCCGGGTCCGCGTCTTTGTCGTCGGTCTTGACGCGCCATTCGCCGGACGCGGCGTCGAGCGTGCCGGGGTCGAACTGCCACATTCCGTCCGGACGCTGTGTCTGGCGCAATCGCTTGGCGTCGACGGCGATCTGGTCTTCAATTTCCTTCCAGAACTTCTTCGCATCGTCGGTTTCGTCGCGCAGTTTCACGTAGTTGGGCGGGAAGACTTCTTTGAAGAACAGGATGCGGTTCGACATGTCGTCAGAGAACCGGGGCCGTACTTTTAGACTCAATCGCGCCTTTTCTTCGAGGGCGTCCAGATACTTGGGATTTCGCGTGTTGAGCCAGGCGCGTTTGAGAATTTCGCCGGCGAAGCGGTAGACCAGTGTCTGGCCGATGTTTGAGCCGGGACCGGCGGCGTTGATGCCGCTGGGGTCGCTGGATTGCAGGACGAAATTCGCGGCGCGGATTTGCTGGGCCGAATGAAGGCGGCGCGGCGGCACCAGGTCTTCCAGCGTCGTGACGTTGAACCCGGCGACGCGGGTCCCGGCGGGTCCGTCGCCCAAGTCGAGGGGCGCAAGGCTGGTGTTGTTGGCAGCCTCGGCTAACTCGTTCGTCGGGCGCATGGACTCGTAAGCGAGGTTGGAGAGATGCCGAAAGTTGACGACGTTCTCGATCCGGTAGCCGTATTTCAGCGGACCGGATGGCCCCCAAACGCCAGACTGCGTGTGGCAGCTCATGCAGTGTGTTCCCAGAAGGCTGCCGGTGTCGCGAATGCGGCGATCGACGGCCGCGCCGCGAGGCCGGTTCATCAGCCAAGCGTCCACCTGGCCAAGGTGATCGTACATCGCCTGGCGGATGGCGACCCGGGGATCGGTGTAGGGCGCCGGTCTGCGGATGCGCAGTTCCACTTCATAGCCAGGCGAGTTAGATTCGACTTTCAGGAAATAAACGCCGCCCGGTTGCAGCGTCCGTGTCATCGCCGTGCGGTGCCCTTCGGTTTGCTGATGGACGCGTTCATTGGGGTTGGCGCCGTCGCGGAACTCTTTGCCATCGGCGGTATAGAAGAGCAATTGGGCGACGACGAAAGGATCGGGCAGGCCGAGATTGGCGGTGAAGAGGCGGGGTTCCTTCCCCTTGTATTCGATGCGGAACCAGTCCAGGCCGCTGGTTCCCACATCGCCGTTGTCAAAATACTCGGCGTCGTCCGCGCCGCCGGTGATGTGCAGATTTTCGTCTTTGCCTGACGTGCCGATTTCGATCGGCTGCGCTTCGGCAATTGAGTCGTTCGGCTCGGCTTCCACGAACATGCCGCGCGCGGATTTGCCGGGATCGACGGGTTTGATCCAGGTCCGCAGTTTTACAGCTTTTCCGGCCGGCCAAGGGGTGCTCTTCGGAAACGGCGTTATTTTCTCTATCGTCCCGGTTTCACGCCAGCGCGGTTTGTTGAAGGCCGCGTCTTCGTTTTCCAGCTTCGTCAATTTGAGTGTGTAATTGCCGGCTTTGGGGGCGCGGTAGACAATGAAAAAGTCGGGATCGAAGGCGTGCAGTACCTTGCGGTACTTGCCCCATTCCACGGTAATACGGCCATTTGGCGGGAGTTCGGAGGGTGAAGGGAGCCCCGCATAGACTTCCACGATCTGCCCCGCTCTCAATTGCATCGACTGCGAATGCGCACCGGAAAATGACGCGGTTTGCCCAATCGCGACCGCCGCCACGAGAACGAAAAGAATTGCCTGTATCCGCATGATCCTTCGCAAATCGTATCAGATGGCATCAACATTGCGGCATGTGAGCGCGTATACATTGGTGGCAGCGGAAATGAGCGTATCGCAAATCACAATTCGGCTCCCGGAGGTGCGGATGGATGACCGCGATCTCATCGTGCGCGCCAAGGCCGGGGACGAGCGGGCGTTTGAAGGGTTGATGCGCCAGTTTGAGCGGCCAGTACTCGGGCTCTACACGCGGCTTTTGGGCGCGGGCGGAGAAGCCGAGGAGGCGGCGCAGGATGTGTTCTTTCGTTTTTATAAGAAGCTCGGTGAATTCGATGAGGAGCGGGCCGTGGAGCCCTGGCTGTTCCGTGTGGCTTGGAACGCCTGCCGGGATCGGCTGCGGCGGCGCAGGCCGTCGGAAGAGTTGACCGATAGCGCGGCGACCGTTGCCGCCCATGGTGACGCCGGACTCCTTCTTGCCGAGTTACGCGATGCCATTGAGCGTCTGCCCGATAAGGAACGCGCCGCGCTGTTGCTGCGGGAAGTGGATGGATTGGAAACCGAAGAAGTAGCCCAGCGAATGGGTATTTCCGCGGTTACGGTCCGTTCCCAGATATCAAGAGCCCGGGCCCGTCTTCGGGAATGGCCGGGAGGCCGCAAATGAATGAATGGTTGAATTCTCCCGTCTCGCCGGACGCTTCCGAGCGTGTCCACGGCGGAGTGATGCAGCGGATACGGCGGCGCCGGCACATGCGCCGCGGAGCTGGAGTGCTGGCGCTGTTGGCGTTGCTCACGTTGTTTTTGCCCGCTACACCGGACTTGGAAACGCTCACGTTGACTGCGCCGACGCCGCCCGGCGCGCCCGCTTGGGCGCCGCCGCCAGCTCCCAGGAAGTTGCCGGTTATTGTGGCGAAGGCCACATCCCGCCCCGCCGAACGAATCACAATTTATACCGACGATCCCGATGTTGTCATCGTGCTTGTCGCCGATAGAGGAGACGAATGAAACGATTACTGCTGACTCTACTATGCGCCGCGGCGTTGTTCGGCCAGGAGCCGGTCTCGCGAGTTGTACCGATCAAACACTTCCAACCAGACTTCGCGGCGCCGGTTCTCGATATTCTGTCCTCCGGCAAGGTTAAGTGGCGGACAGACAATCAACTGAAGAACATCGCCCTCCACGGCCCCGCCGAATTGGTGGATGCGATGGAGGCGGCTATTAAGAAAATGGATGTCCCGACGCGTAACATTGAACTTACTTTCCATATGCTCCTCGCCTCGCCCCAAGGGGATAGTGGCGCCATACCGCCCGATCTTGCGGGTGTAGTTCAACAACTTCGAACGGTCTTCGGGTCGAAGGCGATTCGGGTGTTGGAGACGGCTGCCATCCGCGCGCGGGAGGGGAGGCCTGTCAACACGAATGGCAGCATGGCTCCTGTAGCGAAGGTGGAACTAAACGCGAGCTATTCCATCGAGAGTGAAGAACCTAGCCGTGTCTGGCGCGGAAAAGGGCGCGAGTATTCGACTGGACGGGCTCCGTTTTAACATGCGGCTTCCAGTGATTATGCCCGGCGGCGGTACGCATTACTCCGAGTCCGGAATCAGCACGGATATTGATATCCGCGAAGGCCAAAAAGTCGTGGTGGGAAAGTCCAGCATTGACAGCGGATCCCAGTCCATCTTTCTGGTCGTGACAGCCAAGGTCGTCGACTAAGCGGAATACTTCGCGCAAACCTGCCGCAAATGAACCAAGTGGCCGGGAATCGCCGTCGCGGCGTTTTCGGCCGCTTCGTATTCCAGGGCCAAATATCCGCGGTACTTATTCGCAACCAATATCTTCGATACCCGGTCCCAATCGGAAATCCCCTTCTTACCGTCCTCGGTAATATCCACCTTCACCTGTACGTTCACCGCGTGCGGCGCGATCGTCTCAATCTGCTCATAGATCTTCGTCTTGAAGTTTCCGGTATCCAGATTAATCGCCACCCAGGGCGAATTGACGCGCTTCACAATATCAACAATCGTTTCCGCTTTGTCCGTAATCCCGCCATGATTCTCAAGCCCCAGAATGATTCCCTTGCTGCCGGCATATTCAGCACCCTGTCCGAGTACCTGGACCACCCATCCGGCCGCCTCCGCCGGGTTAGAATCCTTGGGAATCGCGCCGCCAAATACGCGGATGTGCCCCGCTCCCAACTTGGCGGCCACGTCCACCCACTTTTTCAATTCAGTCAATTCTTTAACCGCCGCCGGGCCGGGCCGCTTGCACATGTCGGTCCGGATCGAGATTGAATAGATCTCTACGCCCAGCTTGAAGGCCAACTGTTTCAAGCCGTACAGGAACTTGTCCTCGGTCGAGGGGAACCAGTACACCGTCAGATCCACGCCATCCAATTTGTGTTCCGCCGCATAACGGATGATGTCCTCATACGACATCTTTTTGCTCTGCAGATCCGTCCGGAACGAATAGGCGCAGAGCGCCGGACGCAAGCGGGGACCGGGATCACTCGCCAACAGGGAGCTTGCGGGGATTAGGGAGAGAAAGTGACGGCGTTGCATGACTGCCGCCATCATACATCAGTGTCCGGGCCATTTCGAAGGGAACTTTTGCTAATGCCAATGAACTTCCGCCTTTATAGGTCCACGCCGCCGTTTCGTGGTACAACATCCCAAAGGCCATTCTGCAAATGCAACGCCCGCTGCTCCTGCGCGGCGCCCGCCAACTGCTTACGTTGCGCGGACCCGAGGGACCCCGCCGCGGCGCGGACTGTCTCGACCTAGGCGTCATTAATGACGGATCCGTGCTGATTCGCGATGGGCGAATCCTTTGTGTTGGCCAGTCGCGCCGTATCGACAATCTCGCCGAAGCACGGAACGCCGTTGTTCATGAAGTAAATGGCGCGGTCGTCATGCCTGCGTTCGTCGACGCGAGTTCCTCTATTCCCGAAAGCGCCCTGCTTTCCAGCCGGTTCCTTGACATTGCCTTCGCTCATGGTTCCGGCGCGATTTCCGGCCGCGCCCCTTACGGAGTGTTTCGCGCACTTGCCGCCGCGCCTCCATTTCGCGCATCGCTCGTTTCGGTTCTTGATGTGAGGACTCAATTCGACGAGGCCCAACTTGCCCGCGCCGCTCGAAGAAGACTGGCCCAGGAACTTCGAATCGAAATCCTGGCCCATACCCGAGCCGCATTGCATTTTTTCCATTCGCTTGCGCTCCCGGTTCGCGCCTATTCCGCGCCGGCGTCTAATCCGGATTGGATGGGGTTGGCCCTCGCCTACGGGGCATCCACTCTTGAAGTGAATCTACCGCTCAACCGGGCCCAAATAGCATTGCTGGCGGATTCGCCCGCATGCGCCATTGTTACCCCCGCGGCCGCCGAAACCGCGCGCGGCCTGATGGATTCCCACGCCGCTGTCGCGCTCGGCTCCGGCTTCGGAACTGGCGCGGGCGCGACATGCAGCATGCAGGCGGCGGCGCTTGCGGCCGCCTGCGAAGGAGGGCTCGATCTCGCGGAAGCAATTACGCTGGCCACGATCAACGCGGCGCACGCATTGGGTATAGCTAACGATTTCGGATCCCTGGAAGCGGGAAAACGGGCGGATATTCTCGTCCTGAATCTCTCCGGATTTCGCGAAATGAGTGACTACAACGGCGTCAACGTCGTCTCAAAAATCTATCAGGCTGGTACCCTGGTGGCATGAGCGGCATTGATCTTCTCGTCGAATGCGTCGCCAATTTTTCCGAAGGGCGACGGCCCGAAGTGGTCGCCGCCATTGCCCAGTCTATTCGCGATGTTGAAGGGGTCGCGATCCTGGATATCGATAGCGACCCCGATCACAATCGCTCAGTTATCACTTTCGCCGGCTCCCCCGGAGATGTGGGCGAGGCCGCCGTGCGATCCGTTGGCGCCGCCGCTGAACTCATCGATCTGAACCGGCAGGAGGGCGTCCACCCGCGCATCGGCGCTGCCGATGTCATTCCCTTCGTTCCCCTTCGCCGCGTCACGCTCATCGAATGCGGCTGGATCGCCCACAACGCCGGCGCGGAGATCTGGAACCGCTTTCACGTCCCCGTTTATCTCTACGGCGAGGCCGCCGTCCGCCCGGAGCGGCGCCCCCTTCCCAACGTCCGCCACATCGGGTTTGAGCGCCTTCGCGACGCTGTCAAAACCGACATCCTGCGCTTCCCCGACTACGGCCAGGCGGAACTCCATCCCACCGCCGGGGCCGTCGCGGTGGGCGCCCGTAAGATACTGATCGCTTGGAATATTGAACTCGAAACGGCCGATGTGTCGATCGCGACGGAAATTTCCGGCGTGATTCGCGAGGCCAACGGCGGTTTCCCGGGTGTGCGCTCTCTCGGCTTATCGCTGGCCTCTAAAGGCATCACGCAGGTTTCCATCAACCTCACCGACTATGAGGCAACTCCGCCCCACATCGTGCTCCTTCGCGTCGAAGAGCTGGCTGCCAAGTACGGGGTCGCCGTCCGCGGAACGGAGTTGATCGGCCTGATTCCGCAAAAGGCTTTGGAGATGGCCGCCGAAGCTGGGGTTGATCTCCGTATCGCGAATCTGCGGCCCGATAGCACCATTGAAGCGCGGCTTGCGGCCGCCGGGCGGTAGAATCAAGATAGTGCTAGTCAGCATACAGTCCAAGCCGGAACGTCCCAAGTGGCTTAAAGCCCCAGCCCCCGTGGGCGACAATTATCGCCAGTTGAAGTCGCTCGTGCAGGAGTTGAAACTCCATACGGTGTGCGAATCCGCCGCTTGCCCGAATATTGGCGAGTGCTGGAATCAGCGCACGGCTACCTTCATGATCCTCGGGAACATGTGTACGCGGCGGTGCGGATTTTGCGCCGTGCAGAAGGGCGCGCCGCTGGAAGTTGATATGGACGAGCCGCGACGTGTCGCCGAAGCGGTCGCACTGATGGGGCTCAAACACGCCGTTATCACGAGCGTGAACCGCGACGATCGCAAGGACGGCGGCGCTGAACTATTCGCCATGACCATTCGCGCCATCCACGAGCGCGTGCCCGGGTGCCACGTCGAGGTCTTAGTCCCCGATTTCCAAGGGAATTATGACGCGATGCGAATCGTCATGGATGCGGCCCCGGAGGTCCTGAATCACAACACCGAGACGGTTCCGCGACTCTACCGCACCGTCCGCCTGGGGGCCGATTACCCCCGCTCGCTTGAGATGTTGGCCTATGCGAAGAGCCTGCGTCCGGAGACGCCGGTCAAGTCCGGCCTGATGTTGGGACTCGGTGAGACGATCGATGAAG
>Ga0335394_10002376_pt1 | contig 21146 bp, 16 predicted proteins | sample MAT03_FD_205741 | JGI IMG/M metagenome (GOLD analysis project Ga0335394, IMG submission 205741) | Freshwater microbial communities from Lake Fryxell liftoff mats and glacier meltwater in Antarctica - MAT-03 (spades assembly) (version 2) ...
ATTAACGCAGCTTGCGAATTGCTGATTTTGGAAACAGGTTTATTGAAATATTCCTTTGTTGCCGCCTCTGCACCATAAATTCCATCACCCATTTCAATTACGTTCAAATAAACCTCCATAATTCGTTCCTTACTCCACAAAACTTCAATTAAAAAAGTGAAATACACTTCAAATCCTTTACGGATGTAGGAGCGATGCGGCCAAAGGAATACATTTTTAGCAGTTTGCTGACTGATCGTACTGGCGCCTTTTACCTTTTTTCCTTTATGACGTTCGTTATATTTCTGTGCTTTTTCAATAGCCTCCAGATCAAAGCCAAAATGCTCTTCAAATTTCTGGTCTTCGGAGGTGATTACCGCCAGTGGCATTGAGGGCGACATCTCCACCAAGGGAACCCAATCTTTGGTCAAACGGACATTTCTATTCTCGTCAAAAGCCTGATCAAACAGCCTGATAACCATTAAAGTTGTTAACGGTGGCGGAACAAAACGGTACAAAATTGTTACGCCAATGGTTGAAATAAAAAACCATAGAACAGCCTTCAGAACAATACGGAAAATTTTTCTGATCATTTTTTAATGCTGATACAATTTATTTCAAATTGAAAGCTGTATCAACAGTGTTTGCTTTAGCTTTTTTGTAACTACCTTTTTTAGACTTGATAGTAGTACCAACAGCTATGTAAAACATGGTGCTTTTTTCAGGTTTATAAATGTAGGGTTTGCCATAAATTTTGATATCCTGCTTATCCTCCACAAGGAAGTCAAGTAAATAATACTTAAATCGCAGATAACCGCCTTTTCCGGAGTTGATATCCAGAAAAACAGAAGGGTTAAACAAATTTACTTTATCGGAAAACCATTCCGATTTTTTGAACTTTTCATCATCATAAAAAACCTTTTGTTTGTAATTGAAAAAGAGTTCTGCTTCAGCACCGGCAGCAACATAAAATCCATTAGGAAGGTTTCCTACTTTAATTGCCAAAGGAATTCCTAGCGAATATACCCTTTGTTTTACTTTAATGGAATCGTTCAAATCATTAATCATACCTACGTTTCTTACACCAAGTCCGGTAAACATACCCACCCGATTACTAAAATCGTAGTGAAGTTGTTGCTGCAAATGGAAGAATAAGGTAAACCTTACAATGGGGTTGATATCCATTTTTTCTATTCCAAATCCACTTTGTGTTGGCCCGATAGCTTCCACATCACCGAAAGAAAAAATAATTTCAGATGCCGACTTCAAGTAAGCTTTGTTGGTAGGAGTTACTTCCTGTGCCAATATGCTTCCTGATAAACAGATTGAAAATAAAATCAAGCTTATTTTTTTCATAAGTTCTTTTTTTAAACGTTAGTTCATTTTTTTGGCAATTGCCGAATCGTATATACTTCTGTAATCTTCAAGTAAACCAAATGATTCATCATCAATAATCAGATCATTTCCGCCTGTAGAGCCTAAATTGGTAAATTCAACATCAGAGTCGGCAAGAATCTCAATAAATCCATCCAGCTGTTCAGGGCTGACCGAAACCACTATCCTGCCCTGAGCTTCGCCAAACAAAAATGCATCTTTTCTGATGTCGGCATCACTCTCAATATTAAATCCAATATTTCCGGCCATAGCCGACTCCAGCAAGGTAATAAATAAGCCACCATCCGATACATCATGAGCAGCATTGATAAGCTGATTATCAATTAGCTTTCGGACGAGAGTTTGAACCTCAAATTCTTCATTAAGATTAAAGTAGGGAGCAGGTGAATATTTCACTTTGTGATGAGAATAAAGATATTCGGATGATGATATATCTTCTACCGACTTACCAATCAAAAACAGGAGATCTCCGGGATGCTTAAAATTCAGCGTCATCAATTTGCTTTTATCTTCCAGAATTCCAATCATGCCAATGGTAGGAGTTGGAAAAACCGGTACTTCCTCATTGTTGATCACAGACTGATTGTAGAAGCTCACATTTCCACCGGTTACGGGTGTTTTAAATTTAATACAGGCTTCGCCCATTCCTTTAATTGCATTTACAAACTGCCAATACACCTCAGGATTATAAGGATTTCCGAAATTCAAACAGTTGGTAACGGCTCCCGGTAAGGCACCGGTGCAGGAAATGTTCCGTGCTGCTTCAGCCACAGCAATAGCACAACCGGTGAACGGGTCGGCATGAACATAACGAGGGTTACAGTCTACAGTCATGGCCAACCCTTTTTTTGTACCCCGAACATCAACCACTGCGGCATCTGAGGGGCGGTTGGTAGTCATGTTGATGGTGCCTACCATGGAATCATATTGGTTAAAAATCCATTTTTTGGAAGCAATATTGGGGTGGGCAGCAAGTTCTTGAGCAACAGTTTTAAGGTTAGATGGTTGCTTGATATTTTTAAATGAATATTTTTTTATATTTTCAAGATACTTAGGTTCCTTAAAATCGCGCTTATAAATGGGGGCGCCCCCACCAAGAACCAGTGATTCGGCAGGAACGTCAGCAATCATTTCATTGTGCATATAAAAATGCAAACGTTCACCCTCCACAACTTCACCAATTTGGGTACAATTGAGATCCCATTTATCAAAAACGGCTTGCACTTTATCTTCCGATCCTTTTTGAGCAACTACGAGCATCCGTTCTTGAGATTCGGAGAGCAAAATCTCCCAACCTTCCATATTTTTCTGACGGGTAGGAACTTTGTCGAGATGAATAATCATACCGTGTTCCCCTTTTGCCGACATCTCCGAAGTAGAGCAAATAATTCCGGCTGCTCCCATATCCTGCATGCCAATAACGGCACCGGTTGCAATTACTTCGAGAGTCGCTTCGAGCAATAATTTTTCCTGAAAAGGGTCTCCAACCTGAACAGCGGGGAGATCTTCATGTGAATCGTCGTGCAAATCGCCCGATGCAAAAGTAGCACCATGGATTCCATCTTTTCCGGTTGCTGAACCTACAATAAACACCGGATTTCCGGCACCGTAGGAGGTTGCTTTCACCGTTTTTCCGGTTTCAACAATCCCAACCGACATTGCATTTACGAGGATATTCACATTGTAGCAATCATCAAAAAAAACTTCTCCGGCAACTGTAGGCACGCCAAAAGCATTTCCATAATCACCAATTCCTTTCACTACACCTTTTATGTGCCAGCGGGTTTTTTCATTATCAATATTTCCAAACCTTAGTGAATTGAGCTGCGCAATTGGACGTGCTCCCATGGTAAAAATATCACGATTGATCCCTCCAACGCCTGTAGCAGCGCCTTGATAAGGCTCAATAGCAGAAGGGTGATTATGCGATTCTATTTTAAATGCACAGGCAAGTCCTTCACCAATATCCACCAAACCAGCGTTTTCTTCTCCGGCCTTGGCTAACATGTGAGGGCCCTCTTTGGGAAGTGTTTTGAGCCAGGAAATAGAATTTTTATAGGAACAATGTTCCGACCACATGACGGAATAAATACTCAATTCGGTGAAATTTGGGGTTCGTCCTAATATTTCTTGAATTTTCTCAAATTCCTCAGGCAAAAGACCTAATTTTTTTGCAGTTTCAGTGGTAACAGCTATAGCTTCTGCTGTGTGGCTCATTTAATTAAGATTAATTTCGGTTATTTGCATGCAAAAGTAATCAATATATCCGCAAATTTTCCCGCTCGGAAGAACAATCACATATGAATTAATTTCTTTAAGGGATAAAAGTGGAACTACTTCTCACACTCGCTTATACAGCCATATTTGTTTTCCTTATCGGGAAGTTAAAATTCTTTGATCTGGATGGTATTTCACTCAATACCATTAAAATAGCATACCTTTTAAAAATAGCTGCCGGTATTTCTGTCGGTCTGATTTATACTTATTATTATACGGATCGGCTTACTGCGGATACATTTAAATTTTTTGACGACAGCAAAATTTTATTTGATGCTGTTTATTCTCAACCATTTGACTTTCTGCGAATGGTTTCGGGCATTGGTGCCGGTGCGGCAGAACTACAACCCTACTACGACAAAATGACCAATTGGTACGATACTTTTTCACCTTACAACGATAACAGAACACTGATCAGACTAAATGCATTTTTGAGGATTTTTTCATTAGGAAATTATTACGTTCACGTGGTTTTCGTTTGTTTTCTTTCTTTAACAGGAATAATTGCTGTGGTAAAAGTTTTTAGCAGAGAATTTCCATTGAAATCACTCGAAATTTTTGCTGTGTTCCTGCTCTTACCTTCGGTACTTTTTTGGGGCTCAGGATTATTGAAAGATTCGTTGGTGATTTTTTCGCTGGGGCTGGTACTTTATTGGTTCGATAAATTCCTCTATTCCGGTCAGGTTAAAATTAATCAACTAGTATTGTTGATATTATCATTGTTTCTGTTGCTTATTTCAAAGTTTCATGTCTTTGTTTTAATCTTGCCACTTCTCACCGCGTGGTGGATTTGTGCAAAAACCGGATATAAACCCTATTGGGTTTTTATTTCCTCCACCATATCTTTCTTTATGCTTATTGTTCTCATATCCTTCCTAGCTCCAAATTGGAATATGGCTGCTCGTTTGGCACAAAAGCAACAGGCTTTTTTTAATCTGGCTACCGAAACAACAGCAGGTTCATTCATCTCCATCCCTGTTCTGGAACCCAATTTTATAAGCTTTATCTTGAATGCACCTGCAGGTTTTCTGTTTTGTTTAACACGACCTTTCATTACGGACGGTGGATCGGTATTGATTTTAATATCGGCAATCGAAAATTTACTTATCTTGCTTTTTTGTGTTTATGCATTATTCAAATTCAGATTTAAACTGATACAAAATAAAATTATGCCGTGGCTTTGCATATTTTACACCATCACATTCTTCGTTTTGATTGGCGTGGTAACACCGGTTCTTGGCGCAATAGTTCGGTACAAGGCACAGGCGCTTCCATTTTTGGTGGTGTTTTTTTTAATCGCATCAAACACAACCTTCCATAAAAATGTTATTAAATTATTCTCTAAAAATAATTCCTGATCTATGGAAATAATCCTCACCATTGGCTATGCATCGGTATTTAGTTTTATGATACTGAAATGGAAATGGTTTATCGATAATCAGGTTCACAAATTTCTTTTTGTTTCACTCTTTGTTTTAAAGATCCTTACCGGAATTTTTGCCATGGAACTTTATGAATACCGGTATCAAGGTGGGGATGCCATTTCTTTTATCCAATTCAGTAAACCCATCACAGAAAGCTTCTACAAAAACCCTGTCGATTTTTTAGGAATGGTAACAGGGGTTGGTGATGATGAAGAGTTTATGAAAAAACATGGTGTCATTTCAGGATGGAACAACATGGACGTGGTTTATAACGACAACAGAACCATATTGCGAATTAATGGATTTATTGGTTTGTTCAGCATGGGGTATAGTTACATTCATATTGTATTTTTTGCATTTATTTCGATGATGGGGTTAATGGGTATCTATAAGGCTTCGCGTTTGCTTACTACTCGTTCCCCATACTTATTGGTGTTAGCGGTGTTTTTGGTACCCGGTGTTATGTTTTGGCTTTCGATGACTGCAAAAGAGAGCATACTCATTTTTGCGATGGGAATGTTTTTTTACCATTGTATCCGACTGCTTACAATTAGTAATTCTTTCGGAAATATGGCGGGTATGTTTCTGGCCGGATTTTTATTTATTCATATCAAGGCGTATTTACTGATACTCATAACACCATGTTTGCTTGCATTTACCTGGGTTTCGGTAACTAACAATAAATATTCTTTTATCAAATATGGGATAGTATATGTTTCCTGTCTGATGCTTATATTCAATGCCAAATATCTTCTAAATGGTTTTGACCCAATGGAAATTCTTTTTATGAAGCGTTTAAATTTTGAAGCTTTCGCAGATGCATTCCCAAAAGACATGGGCAGTTATATTGAATTACCCTATTTCAATGCTAACTGGGGAAGTATATTAACCGCTGCCCCTGTTGCTGCCTTCTCTGTGCTGACACGACCTTATGTTTGGGAATCAACCAGCATTCTCATTTTATTATCGGCGCTCGAAAATATTGTGCTGATGCTGGCATTGCTATGGGGATTGAAAAATGTAAGCTGGGAGGGAGTAGTTAAAAATAAAAACTATCTGTTCTTTTGTATTTATTTTGTTTTGAGTGTGTTTATCCTTATTGGATTAACAACTCCTGCGATGGGTGCCATAGTTCGATATAAGGTTCCTGTTTTGCCATTTTTATGTCTAATTCCTATTCTTATTTCAGGTAAAAGGAATCCTGTTCCAAAAACTTAATATTACACAGAGTTAGACCTTCAATTCAGTTTCATTTGAAGTGTACGTTACCGATAAAGCATAAATACTTATTTTTGATTTCAATATCCATCTAAAACACCCGGTATGAATTTATTCCGTAAAAAAACAGTGCATCAAATCCTGGATCAGGTGAAACAGGGTGAAGGCCAGATAAATGGTGGGTTGAAGAAGCATCTTGGCGTGCGGGATCTTACTGCATTTGGTATTGCAGCCATCATAGGTGCCGGTATTTTCAGTACTATCGGAAAAGCTAGTGCCGACGGAGGCCCTGCGGTTATTTTGTTATTTATATTTACTGCTGTTGCCTGCGGATTTGCGGCCTTTTGTTATGCTGAATTCGCCAGTCTGCTCCCGGTTTCCGGCTCTGCCTACACCTATTCATACGTTGCGTTTGGTGAACTTTTTGCCTGGATCATTGGATGGGCATTAATTATGGAATATGCAATTGGAAATATTGTAGTGGCTATATCGTGGTCCGGATATTTTTCATCACTCCTTACCCATTTACAACTACCGGCATTAGGTTTTCCGGATGGAATACATTTGCCGGATTGGTCAGGGATTGATTATTTCTCAGCAAAAAGAGCCTGGGTTGCATCACAAGTTGCCGGAAGTGATCCGTCGATATTAAACAGCGAAGCCTACAAAGCATGGATGTCGGCACCTATCGTGGCTGGAATTCGAATTATTATGGATATTCCTGCATTAGCAATTAATGTGCTCATCACATGGGTGGTTTATCGGGGGATTAAAGAATCGAGAAATGCCAGCAATATTATGGTAGCTATCAAAATTGTGGTGGTTTTAATGGTTATAGGCTTAGGAATTTCTTATGTAAATACCGACAACTGGACGCCATTTATGCCGGAAGGATTGGGAGGTGTTCTGGCAGGTGTTTCAGCAGTATTTTTTGCCTACATCGGCTTTGATGCCATTTCAACTACCGCCGAAGAATGTCATAACCCTCAACGCGATTTGCCTAAAGGTATGATGTATTCAATAATTATTTGCACCGTGTTGTATATTCTCATTGCGTTAGTACTCACCGGAATGGTGAACTATACCGAACTTGCAGTTGACGATCCGCTTGCTTTTGTATTCAGTCGCTTAGGTCTTGATTGGATAAGTGGTATTATTGCAGTAAGCGCTGTTGTAGCAATGGCAAGCGTGATGCTGGTTTTTCAGCTTGGACAGCCAAGAATATGGATGAGCATGAGTCGTGATGGTTTGTTACCGAAAGCATTCAGTAATGTGCATCCGAAATTTGGTACACCCTCATTCGCAACAATAATCACAGGCGTGATGGTAGGAATTCCAATCTTCTTTATCGATATGAATACCGTTGTTGATTTGTGTTCCATCGGTACTCTATTTGCCTTTATTCTGGTATGTGGAGGCGTGCTGGTTATGCAAAACAAAACAGGTATTCACCGTAAATTCAAAGTGCCATACTTTAATGGAAAATTTATTATTCCGACCCTATTCATAATCACTACATTTTATGTTGGTTTTTATCAACGTGAATGGTTGCATGAACATGTAAATCCGCTTTCAAATATTGATGCTGTACCTATGTTTATTTTTTTCATTGTATTTGCAATTATGTCATTTTTAAGTTTTATAAAAAATTTCTCCATCATTCCTGTATTCGGAATATTGACTTGTCTTTATTTAATGGCACAAATTCATGTCAAAAACTGGATTGGTTTTACTATTTGGCTAGGAATAGGACTTGCAATATATTTTACATTCAGTTACAAAAACAGCAAATTACAAAAACTATCAAACACTAACTAACATATGCTTAAAGCTTTTATCACAGGAGCAACTGCAGGTTTTGGAAAAGCCATTGCCATAAAATTCGCCGAACATGGCTGGGATGTTATCATTAACGGAAGACGCAAGGATCGTTTGGAAGCACTGGAAAAAGAAATCACTTCCACCTTCGACACAAAAGTTTTCACATTGCCATTTGATGTAACTCAACCGGAAGAAGTTAAAGCAGCAATTCAATCACTTCCTTATGAGTGGAAAAACATTGATGTGTTGGTGAATAATGCCGGTTTGGCTTCAGGACTTAATGTAATTAATGAAGGCGACATCACAGATTGGGAAATTATGATTGATACCAATGTAAAAGGATTGTTGTATGTTTCAAGGGCCATTATGCCGGGTATGGTGGATCGTAAAAAAGGACATATCATTAATATTGGCTCAATTGCAGGCAAAGAAGCTTATGCAAGAGGGAATGTGTACTGCGCAACAAAACATGCTGTTGATGCAATTTCAAAATCAATGCGGATCGATTTACTTCCTCATGGAATTAAAGTAACTTCCGTTAATCCCGGTGCTGCCGAAACCGAATTTTCGCTCGTACGCTTCAAAGGTGATACCGAAAAAGCCGCTCAGGTATACAAAGGTTATGAACCACTCAGGCCGGGTGATATTGCAGATGTTGTTTATTTTGCTGCCAGCCGTCCTGCACATGTTGTAATTAATGATGTTATTGTAACACCTATTGCACAAGCTAATACCTCCTATTTTATAAAAAATAACGATTAACAATATAACATACAAAATGAAATTTTTAAAATATTTCTTTATCGGTCTTATCTCAAAACCTGCCAATTCCCCTCTCCTTTGGATAGGGGTTAGAAGTGAGGCAAAAAGAACCCTAGGTTTTGAGAGATGCCCTATCCATATTAAAATTAAAGTTTTCATACCAATTCTATGTCTAACTTTACTGTTTGCAGGATGCAAAAACACTTCTAAAACAGCTGATCAAATTTACTATAACGGTAAGGTATATACGGTAGATAAAGATTTTTCGGTTGCCACAGCATTTGCAGTTAGCAATGGTAAAATTGTGGCGGTTGGTACCGATAATGATCTCGAAAGTTATGATGCATCTGAACGGATTGATCTTCAAGGAAAATTTGTGTATCCAGGATTTCAAGATGCACATTGTCATTTTTATGGCTATGGCGAAGACTTAAATAAAATCTGGCTCACGGGCACCAATTCATACTCCGATGCTCTTGACACAATTGTTAAATATAAAAATCAACAAATTGGCGACTGGCTTTTTGGAAGAGGATGGGATCAGAATGACTGGGAAGAAAAAACATATCCTGACAAGACGCAACTGGATAGTCTGTTCCCTAACACTCCTGTATTTTTATTACGTGTTGATGGTCATGCTGCACTGGTAAATCAAACTGCCTTAAACATTGCCGGCATTACGACATCTACAAAGGTACAAGGTGGAATTATTGAGCAAAAAAATGGAAAGCTGACAGGCATTTTGATGGATGCTGCGGTAGATATTGTTTATCATATAATACCTGAATTTTCGAATATCGAACAACAAAATGCATTAATTAACGCTCAAAAAAACTGTTTTGCTGTTGGACTTACTTCAGTAACAGATGCCGGAATTAAAAATACAGGATTGAAAATTAAAACTATTTTATTAATTGATTCCTTACAAAAAAATGGTGCTTTGCAGATGCGAATTAATGCGATGGCTGCTATTGAAGAAGTTGCGTATTATGTTGAAAATGGAAAAATAAAAACTCCTGCATTAAGTGTTCACAGTTTTAAGCTGTATGCCGATGGTGCTTTAGGATCTCGCGGAGCGTGTTTACTGGAACCCTATACCGACCAGCCCGGTCACTATGGTTTTCTTAGCCACTCTGCCTCCTATCTTGATAGCGTCGCAGCCAAAGTTGCAGCTATGGGGTTTCAGTTAAACAGTCATTGCATTGGTGATTCATCGCATCGTTTGATGCTTCAGATTTATGAAAAATACATTTCAAAAACAGACAATCATAGGTGGAGAATAGAACATGCTCAGGTAATAAATCCATCCGATTTAATTTATTACAAAAATAACAAAATCATTCCCAGCGTTCAACCAGTGCATGCCACTTCCGATATGTATTGGGCAGAGGACCGACTTGGACCTATGCGAGTGAAGGGTGCCTATGCATACAAAGAACTACTAAATCAGAATGGAATTATAGCTGCAGGAAGTGATTTCCCTGTAGAGCATATTAATCCGTTGTTTGGTTTTTATGCCGCTGTGGCGAGAAAAGATCAAAAGAATTTTCCGGAAAATAGATTCCAACCCGAAAATGCATTGACACGCAAAGAAGCACTACGTGCAATGACAATTTGGAGTGCCTATGCCGCTTTCGCAGACTCCGAAACAGGAAGTCTGGAAAATGGAAAGTATGCTGATTTTGTAATTCTGGATGAGGATATTATGCAAATACCTGAAGAAAAAATATGGAATGTTAAATTGGCTGCAACTTATTTGAATGGAAAAAAAGTTTATTCGCATAAATAAATGTCGGAATCAGATAATAGCGGAATGTGCAGATTTGTATAGTTTAGGGGGTAGGATTCATCCGAAAATCATCCATAAAATAATCCTCTCTTTTCTCATTCCAGGTATATATATTTAATTCTTCGTCTCCAGATAACTCATTTGGCAAAGTGACGGTGAGAAATACACGAGTCCATTTATTTTTTTCTGTTAGATACTTATCCAGGTTGGTAGCTACCCATATTAAAGACTTACCATTTTTATCAACACTTAAAACTAACTTAGCATTATTAACACTACCCGATGAAAAGAAGGCTGCACTTATTTCGATTTTTGAACCCGGAATTAGATTCAGTTCCCGAATATTTTTTTGGTATGAGGGACCGAATTCCTTATCTGCAGATAAATGAACAGAATACTTTCCTTCATATTTATAAGTTGAATCTCTGAATGACAATTCATTCTTCCATGCTTCTGTCTCGAATCCATGTTTGTAGGTGAATGCGGGCAACCTATTTAGTGCAGAATCTTTGCCGACTTTACCATATAATTTCAAGCCTGAATTCAGCATTGACTCTTTGACCAGAAGCCATGGGTACTGAGCCCTGATGATCATATCCAAATCGGGATCATCGTAGACATTTGAATAAGAATAGAAAAAATAGGGAGTTGTAGATTGTTCCACCAAATTATTGAAATTAACAATTTCCTCTTTGGTCATGATGCTGGTTTGCTCAAAATTAACAGGATGCTTGTAATAGTCGAGGTAATACTGAATATAATAAGAGCTGAACACGCTGATGGTTCTGGTGATGTTTTCACTTCCCAGTTGGTCATCGAGCTGCTTTACCCGTTCAGCTATACCGCGGAATTCTGAAAAGTGTTTTGTTTTATAGTATTTTTTTTCAGTTACGGTGCTGTATAAACCGCCGGCTAAAACCGCAAGCAGAAGTAAAGAAAGGGTGGTTCCGGTTCGTTCTTTTGGAAAAAAGGAAAATATAAACAACAAAAGGTAAGGGAAGGAAAACAATAGGACGGAATGTTGGAAAACAGGATTTTTCCAAATGGAATAATAATAAGCTATGAAAAATGGAAGAATAAAAAGTAAAATAGAAAAAGCATGAAATTTTGAAAACTTAACTTCCTTTCTGAAACTCAAAACGATGCCTGCAAAAAGAATGAAATAAATGATCTTTAACTGATAAGAATCATTAAAACAATAATCAATGAACTTCGAAAATGCATCTTCACCCGGAGGCCCGAGCCATCCATCGGGCCCTCCTACTCCACCTTTCATCAGTTGGTGAATAAACAAATCCTGATGTGGAAGATATAATAACAAAATCAAAATGCCGGATAACATGTAAGGCGCAAACGTAGTTCTCTTAAGGAAAAACAATCCTGTTAAACATATTAATCCTGCTAAAATAAAACTGAAATAATGAATGTACATGCAGGCACTCACCGATAAACTGAATCCAAGAAAATTCAATAGTTGTTGTTTATCAAATACTGATTTAGCATTACCATTAAATATCGCTCTGGTCCAGAAAAAAACTGTTAATAAAGTAAAAAATAATCCCGGACTGTATGGCCTGGCAATTTGACTGTATAACAAAGGAAACTCCAACACAGCAAGAGATGCTGCAGCAAGAATGCCGGTGCTATAGCCAAACCATAATTTACCAACCCTGTAAAGCAAATACACCGAACCTACTCCGAGCAATGCAAAAGGTAATCGTACCATAAATTCCGAAAACCCGAAACAAAAGGTCCAGAAATATAAAAACAATTGCACACCGGCAGGATGAAAATCCGGATATACACCTAAAGTAATTACATCATGTACATTTGAAAACTGCAATCTCGACAAAGCACTTAATTCATCATTGGATAAAGAAAATCCGGTGAGGCCAAATAAACGAAGTCCGGCAGCAATCAATAAAATCCAAATTATAGTGGAGTTGGTTCCCGGAGGTTTAGTGGAGTCGGATGTATTGAATCGCAGAAACATAATTATTTCATTCTTTGCCGGGTGATTTCATAGAGCACTATGCCGGCTGCAACAGATACGTTTAATGATGATGTTTTTCCTGTTAAAGGAATTTTGATTAATACATCACAACGCTTTAAATACTCAGGAGAAATACCATCTTCTTCGGAACCCATTATCACACATAATGGCTGATCGAGCTGAGCCTGAAAGAGTGCATCGGTAGCTTTTTCGGTGCAGCCGGCAATAATAAAACCCGATGCTTTTAAATACTCGATGGTGAGCTTGAGATTGAACTCTCGGCAAACTGTGATACGGTGCAGTGCTCCTGCCGAGGCTTTTATTGCATCACCATTCACCGGTGCGCCACCTTTTTCAGGAACTATTACCGCATCCACTCCCATACATTCTGCCGAACGACAAATGGCTCCAAAATTTCTGACATCGGTTATTCTGTCGAGGAGAACTACCAATGGAAAATTTTTATGACTAAAAAGATCAGGAACAACATCTTCAATTTTTTGATAGCTGATGGCACTTAAAAAACATACTACTCCCTGATGGTTTTTACGAGTGAGACGATTGAGCTTTTCAATGGGCACCGATGAAAATGGAATATTATGTTTTGAAAGCAATTGTTTCAACTCCCTCCCCAACGTATTCGTTAGATCACGTTGCAGAAATATTCGCTCAACTTCTTTACCTGCATCAATGGCTTCCATTACAGGACGAATACCAAAAATCATGGTATCATCTTCTCTGCCGGAATTGTCTCTATCAAATTCCTGTCTCATAATTATTCATCATTTACAACTCTTCCATCCCTCCACGAATCAACGGCTCTGTACCAGGGCATCTCATAAAAGTTGCTCCTGCGTAACTGGTAATCGTTGGAGGAAAAAGGATTTTTTACTTTGTCAAATGTAAAATTTAATGGCCCGTAATTGTAGGTTTGGCTATAATTCCAGTTTTCGGTGTCATCGGAACGATACACAGTGGAGGGCGGACCGAAGATTATATATATCAATCCCCTATCTGACTTCCATCCTTCAAGGTAGGAAGTAAAAAGCAAATTGGTAGTTTGAACACGAGAATAATAACTTCGTATTAAAACACGTGCCCGCTCTCTGTTCCCGGCCATTGTCATCCAGTAATTGTCTACAGCATCCTTTTTATCTGAACTCTGCATAATTTTGTTGTACTCCTCGCGTGTTGTCAAAAATCGGATAGATTCAATTAAACTTTCAGCAGATGTCAGCCGAGGAAAATCTTCTTCAAAGCGAAACAAGGTTAAACCTTCTTTTACGAGCGTATCAAATTGAAAATGATAGATACCGGGTTTATCAAGAGTCACCATCACTTCACTACTAAAGTCGAAAACCTGAACCTCATCTGCTACATAACTGAGAGGCTTCAAAGCAGTATTCGAAAATGGTGGTGATGATAATGGGTATCGCATTTTGAAGTAACGTACATAAATTTTCGAGCGGGTCGAATTTGGATTCTGTATTTTAAAAACACTGTTTCTATCTGTGTAATTTTTAACATAAGGCTGACTCCATTCACCATCCAAAACCATAAAATCCTCCGCCGGCTGAATTCCTGTTCTGTCGATTGGTAAAAAAGAAGCAACAGTTTGATTTCTGTTCAAATCAGTTAATGTAACTTGCAAAACATATTCATTGCTATCCGGTGCATGAATATCAACATAATCAAGAATAGTTAAAGTAGAATCTTCAAACATTTCAAATCCAAAATACCGGGTTCCGGTGTCGAAAGCAATTTTCGATTCATAATTACGCATCAGTTGATACTGAATTGCAAAAGTAGCCATAAAAACATCTGATGAATCTGATTTCTTGAATAATAATTCATTGGGATTAACAGAGAAAAAAATTCTAGATGTGTCGGGTGAAATATTACATACTCGATATTCAGGATAAATAAAATTCAATCCTGTGGAATATAAATAAGCCACGTTTTGATTGCTGAGTTTACCGGGACCTGAACAGGAAAGCAGTGAAAAGAAAAATAAAATAATCAGTAAATATCTCATTTGCTAATAATATCGGTTTCTGTATCTGTATCTGTATCTTTAGATTCCTGTTCATCAGAATTATCCTGTTGATATCCAACAGGCAATGTTTTGGATGCATTAGCACCAAGTTTTTTCAGCTTTTGAACTGAAGTAACGAGATTACCTTTTCCAACGGATAATTTATTCTTGGCTTGCTCCCACGATCGATGGGATGCATTAATACTATCCCCTACTTTATCGAAATCAACAAGCAAACCAACAAATTTATCGTACAAAGCTCCACTCTGACGTGCAATTTCCAGAGCATTTTTATTCTGATATTCGAGTTTCCAAATACTTGCAATGGTTCTGAGAGTTGCGAGAAGCGTAGATGTGCTAACAATTACAATGTTGCTTTCAAAGGCTTCATTAAAAATCTCAGGATCGTGCTGGATAGCAACAGAAAAGGCAGGTTCAATAGGGATGAATAGCAGCACGAAATCAAGACTGTTGACTGCATACAATTGCTGATATTTTTTTTCACCCAATCCTCTTATGTGTCGCCGGAGTGAAGCAATATGTTCTTTTAAGGCAATCAATTGTTCCTCCTCTGTTTCGGCACTGCTATAACGTTCGTAAGCAAGAAGTGACACTTTAGAATCAATAATTATTGTTTTGTTCTCAGGCAATTTCACCAATACATCCGGCTGATACCGTTTACCATCTTCGGTGGTCATGCTGTTCTGAACAAAGTATTCATTGTCTTTAACAAGCCCGGATCTCTCTAAAACTCTTTCCAAAATCATCTCCCCCCAGTTCCCTTGTGTTTTCACCTGTCCCTTTAAGGCTGTGGTAAGGTTTCGGGCTTCTTCACCAATAGATTTATTCAGTTCCTGTAATGATTTGAGTTGTTCCTTAAGCGATTGATTATCGCGAATATTTTCTTTGTGAGTGAGATTTACAGTATTTTCAAATTTTTCAATTTTCTCTTTAAACGGAGATAAAATATCGGTGAGCTTATCGGAATGTTGTTGCTGAATCATTCGGGAATTATCGAAAATGATTTTGCTGGCAATATTTTCAAACTGTTCCTTAATTTTTTTGTGGAGATCCTCCATCTCCTGTTTTTGTGTTTCCAGTTTATCAACGAAGCCTTTGTTGATAGTATCTAACCTTGAAATTTCAATATTAAGGGTGTTAATCCTGTCCTGGTTCCTGTTTATCTCGCCTTTGCGTGTATCCGATTCAGCACGTAGATCGTTATAGCGCTGTTCAATCAGTACCTTATCATTTTGAAGTGTAAGATATTCCTCCATCGAGAACGGCAAAGGGCTATTAAATTTCGACTTGGCAATAAACCAGGCAATCAGTGCTCCGGCGAGGAGACCGACAATCAAAAAAATGATGTAAAATGTTGCACTCATAAGTATTTCAAAATGGGTTTAAAGTTAGTGATTATGGCTGACATCAAAAATAATTTATCAATCCGAAATGTATTTTAGCTGCTCTGAATTTGACAGGGTTAGTAAATTCCTTTCCCAAAGCATAGTTGAAAGAAAATATTCCCAATTTTGTTTCAAAGGTAATTCCGGCACCAAAACCAATCGGGGTATCAGTAACATATTCATCCTGCGTGTTTCGCTCATACCAGGCACCATTCACAAACACGAATAGAAATGAATTTTGCTCCAATATATAACGAAATTCCAGTTTGCTCATAGTGAATACCGAAGTAGTGATTGATTCTTCATCAAAACCCCGAAGTGTTTTAAGTCCGCCAAACCGATAAAGTTCATTATCAAATATATTCTCACCTTCAATTGCCGCTGCCATAAAACCCAAATTGATCACATTTCGGGTAAAAACCGGGAAGTAAAAATCAACAAATCCCTCACCGTTATACTGAACCGATTTCAAATCAAGGCTGTCGTAAACTACCGGATTTAATGATCCGTTTTTCTCAATTTTTTTGTTTCCAACCGCTGCCGAAACTTCCAAACTGTACCCTTTGCGTGGATTTAAACGGTAATCGAGTTTCAGTGACCTGAAGCCTAAACCGTAAGAGGTTAAACGGATGTCGGCGTAAGGAGGAAGTACGGTAAGATTTTCATAGACATCGGTGGACAACAGGCTCGATTGCTTGTCGTTGATAAACACTTTAAGATAATTACCACCTTTGAGTAAAAACTGAACACCTGCTCCCAAAATCACTTCCAAATAGGAAGTATCTTTTTTATAAATTCCCAAATTCAAATCAATCCCAAAGGGTGTTGAAAAAAGGAAAGGATAATTGAGTTTCACTTTCAGATCCTGTGTTTTTGATTGAGGTTGTTTCCAGTTGAGATCAAATAACTCACCTTTTCCGAATGAACTCAGCAACCTTATTCGCAAATCGCCGGTGACTTGCACCTTTCCTGTTTGTGCATTGTCGGGCAAAATTCCAATAATACCATCCACCTGACTGGCCTTTTTATCTTCCATCTGCAAAATCACTCTGGCAGTTTCTTCCGTAAAGGCGATATTAAATGGTTTTGTTTCAGTCACCATTGGAAGTTCTTTCAAACGGCTCGATATTTTTCGAATCACGCTCTCATTGTACCAGTCACCGGGCTTTATTGAAAGATAGTTGTATAAATATGTTTTCGACAATTTAGAATTTCCTCTTACAATAATGCTATCAATGGTGATTCTTTTGTCGGTAGTTAGATATAAATTAGCTCCGATTTTTTGTTCGTTGAAGTTAAAATCACGGTATTGTAAAGATGCAAATGGATACCCATGATCTTCACAGTAACCAAGAATTTTTTGATTCAGTTTATTGATGGTTGAGAGCCTTATGGGTTTGCTTTCATAAAATTTTTCTCTGAAACCTGCCTCAGAAAGAACGCCTTCATCAATGTTTCCGTTACCCAACTTCACCCATTCATATTTTTTTCCGGTGAACACATAAACCTTAAGGGTATCTTTTGTTCCCGTTACTGAATCGATTGCTGCGGAAAGAAAACCCTCATCAAAAAATGTAGCTGTTAGTTTGTTCAGGTTCCTAAATGCTGTTGTTGAATCTGCTTGTTTTCTATCGGGAAGCAGTTTCAAGTATTTCTTGTCGAGAGGTTCGGAGAGCTTAAATTCCAGAATAGTTTGCGCATGCATCTGATTCATCCCCGCAAAGGAACTGATACTAAAAAACAACATCAGGAAATGTCTGTTACGGATGTTTATCATTCAACTAAAGTCTCCAGTTAATGGGTTTCCGTTTCGTTTGTTTTAATATTTCATTCACTTTTGAGAAATGTTTGCATCCCATAAATCCATTATAAGCCGAAAATGGTGAAGGGTGAGCAGCTTTGAGTAGAAAATGTTTTCCTGAATCAATTATATCTTCTTTAGCCTGCGCAAACCTTCCCCACAGAAGAAAAATAATTCCCTCATTTTCTTCAGAAACTAAACGTATAACTGCATTAGTGAATTGCTCCCATCCTTGATTTTGATGAGATCCTGGTAACCCATTTTCTACGGTGAGAGTGGCGTTTAACAGTAATACACCTTGCTTAGCCCAGTTCTCCAGATTGCCAGAAACGGGAGGTGCAATTCCTAAATCTTGATTTAGTTCTTTAAATATGTTTTTTAACGAAGGAGGCTGAGGGATCCCATCCGAAACCGAAAAGCACAAACCATTCGCCTGTCCCGGCCCATGATACGGATCTTGTCCGATAATCACCACCTTTATCTTATCAAAAGGTGTATGATTAAATGCATTGAAAATGTTTTTTCCGGAAGGATAAATAACCTTTCCGGCAGCTTTTTCGGTTAGCAAAAACTGCTTCAACTCGTTGAAATAATCTGAATTGAAATCTTTAGATAACCTGTTTTTCCAACTTTCTTCAATTTCGGGACTCACTGGCGTGTTTGTTCGTGTTGACTTCATTTATCAAAGGTGAAAATTATCAAATTATCGTTAATTAAAGGTTCCCTAGGGGCAATTACCCCGGTTTTATTTATATTTGGCGTAATTATTGACGATTTTCGGCGTTGTTAGTAACTATAGTGAGTTATTAACAAGAACACCATATATTAAAAAAAATTTGTTAATTTGCAACTATCCAATTCATTATCTGTTAAGAACTAAAACCGTAAATCATAAAAAATGAAAAGAATAACATCAATACTCCTGATCATCGTGGCAATTGGTTTGATCAGTTCCTGCAAGCCTAGAGAGAAATGTCCGGCTTACGGTAAAAATCTTCCAAAGAAGCATCAACCTGCTCATTCCTGAGCAGGCATCTTAAAATAATACGATCCGCTTCCTCAAAGGAGCGGATTTCTCATTTATATCATACTCATTTTCAAATATTTAGAATACTTACTGCATTAATTTCCTGGTATCGACACTATAAGCATTTAACTAATTAGAACTCCTTACCAGGAACAAAACCAAAATATCATGAAATACGCCTTAGCGGGAATTCTCGAAGCTTTAAAAACGCAGTGGAACATGAAAATTCATGTGTTGGCTGCAACAGTAGTTGTTGGGGCTGCTTTTTTTTTTGAAATCAGTTTAATAGAGTGGATCATCATTGTGATATGTATTGGCATGGTTTTCATTTCCGAAATAGCAAATACTGCGATTGAATATCTGGTTGATTTTGTATCACCTGAGATTCATCCTGTTGCAGGGAAAATTAAAGATTTATCGGCTGGCGCTGTGTTAATAGCCGCCATTACATCTGCAATTACAGGCCTACTAATTTTCGGTCCAAAATTGTTAGCAATTCTACCTTAGCAGATGCGGTAAAAGTTGCTTGAAAAATCATATGTAAGGGCTGCGATTTTAATAAAGTTTTTTGTCAGGATTTAATAACCATTCTTTAAATACCTCTTTTGCTTCCTCCAGAGGTTGATGAACCATTGGAATTTTTCGGAGTGCAGGCTGGAGAAGAATTTCTTCATAAATAAAAGCATCATCAAAACCGGCATCAGCTGCATCAAAACGTGTATTAGCGAAATAAACTTTTTCGGGACGTGCCCAGTAAATAGCGCCCAAACACATAGGGCAAGGTTCGCAGGAAGCATAAATAATACAACCGGTAAGTTGAAAATCACCAAGATAATTACATGCCTCCCGTATAGCAACCACTTCGGCATGGGCACTGGGATCTTTGGATGAGGTCACACGGTTGAACCCTTCACCAATAATAACTCCATCCTTCACCACTACTGCACCAAATGGCCCCCCATGACCGGCATTGGATCCCTGCTGTGATAATTCAATGGCTTTCTTTAAAAATATTTCATGCTGAGGATCGGTCATCAAATTGCTATTGTTTAAAGTTAAAACTTACGTTCTGATGCATATCAGGATTCAAACTCAGCGCAACGGGGCAAGTGAGAGCGGCGTGCTGAATAATACGTACATGACTTTCGGTGTACCGGATGTCGGGGAAATTCAAAAGCACTTCAATTTCGGAAACTCTTCGGGGATTGGAAGCCATTATTTTGGTAATAATCACCACTGTCCCATCAATGTTAAACCCATGATTATCAGCAGCTATTCCAATTGTTGTAAGCATACAGCTTCCCAACGAAACAGCCAATAAATCGGTTGGAGAAAACGATTCACCCTTGCCTTTGTTATCCAATGGTGCATCAGTTACAATTTCTACTCCTGAGTGAAGATGTCGGGCCCGGGTCCGTAATTGGCCGGTATAAACGGTTTCAATGGTTGCCATGGTTCAAAATTAACAATAATGTGACTAAATTTCCATTATTATATAACTATCTTTGTTAGATATATCATTCCATGAACAAGCTGCTTTTTATTGTATTTTTATTTGTCGCCACTATTTCAAAAGGGCAGGAAAATCCATTTGAATATCAGGAAGAGAAACCTCCATTGCTCAAAAAGGAAGTTGTTTTTGGACTGACCGTTCACTCGAGTGGCTGGGGGATTGATTTCCGAAGAGGGAAAAATATTACCGGCTACAAAAAAAGGGTCATTGAAGCAGAAATTGTGAATATGAAACATCCCAAGGAAATACGTTCTGTTAATCCTTACTTCGACAATGCTAAGTCGTTTTTTTATGGTAAAATGAATACGCTCACAGTTTTAAGAACCGGCTACGGAAAACATCAGGTGCTATTTAGTAAGGCTGAAAAAGGAGGAGTTGAAGTTCGTTTAAATTATACCGCAGGATTCTCACTTGGATTTGCAAAACCTGTTTATCTGAATATTCTTTATCCAACAGCATTTGAACGCGAGTATCAAGTGGTAGTTGAGCGGTATGATCCGGAAAGACATTATATTGATAATATTTATGGTCGCGCATCTTTAACCAATGGGTTTTCGCAAATAAAAGCATATCCGGGCGGTTATGGTAAGTTAGGAGTGAGTTTCGAATATGGTACTTACTCTGATAATCTAAAACTCATTGAAGTAGGCATGACGGTAGACGCTTACGCTAAAGAAATTCCCGTAATGGCTTATGCCGATAACAA
>Ga0335394_10002377_pt1 | contig 21139 bp, 20 predicted proteins | sample MAT03_FD_205741 | JGI IMG/M metagenome (GOLD analysis project Ga0335394, IMG submission 205741) | Freshwater microbial communities from Lake Fryxell liftoff mats and glacier meltwater in Antarctica - MAT-03 (spades assembly) (version 2) ...
TTTCGATCCTTGAAAATGGATGGAGATGAGATTGAATTTAGTGATGGCTTTACAGAGTTACATACCAACAGCTATAAAGAGATTTTGGCTGGAAGAGGTTTTGGGCTAGAAGAGGCAAGACGATCAATTGAGTTGGTCCACAAAATTAGAAGCTTCAATAAATAGTTCTATTTTTGTCCTCGCAAAATGGTAGATTAATGAAAAAAGCCCTTATCACAGGAATTACAGGCCAAGATGGAGCTTATTTAGCAGATTTACTGATTTCAAAGGGATATGAAGTTCACGGCATCAAGAGAAGAAGTTCGTTGCTTAATACCGATCGGATAGATCACCTTTATCAGGATCCCCATGAAGATAAAATTAAGTTAAAGCTCCATTACGGGGATTTAACCGATTCTGTAAACCTGATCCGAATAATCCAGGAGGTTCAGCCAGATGAAATCTATAACTTAGGCGCAATGTCGCATGTGAAGGTTAGCTTTGACATGCCTGAATACACCGCCAATGCCGATGGAATTGGCGCATTACGTATCTTAGAAGCGATTCGAATTTTGGGTCTTACGGAAAGGACACGATTTTATCAGGCCTCTACATCCGAGCTTTATGGTTTGGTTCAAGAAGTACCTCAAAGAGAGACCACTCCCTTTTATCCAAGATCACCATACGCGGTTGCTAAACTTTATAGTTATTGGATCACTGTAAACTATCGCGAAGCTTACAATATTTTTGCTTCTAATGGAATTTTATTTAATCACGAATCTCCTTTGAGGGGAGAAACTTTTGTAACAAGAAAAATAACCAGAGCTGCGTGTAGAATTGCGCTCGGTTTGCAGAAAACTGTTTTCATGGGAAACATTGATGCAAAACGTGACTGGGGTCATGCAAAAGATTATGTGTATGCGATGTGGCTAATACTTCAGCACAACAAGCCCGATGATTTTGTGATCGCGACAGGCGTCACAACTACAGTACGTGAATTTATTGTGAAGGCTTTTAGTCGATTGGGAATAGTTCTTGAGTTTAAAGGAACCGGCATAAACGAGCAGGGCTGTATTTCCGAGATTCAGAATCCAGAAGTAAAAGCTAAGGTTGGAGATATTGTGATGAAAATCGATCCCGCGTATTTCCGCCCCACAGAAGTTGAATTATTGATTGGAGATCCAACCAAAGCGAAGACCGAATTAAAATGGGAATTGGAACATGATTTGGATAGTTTAGTCGATGATATGGTAAGCAGCGATTTGCAATTATTCAAACGCGATGAATACTTGACAGGAGGAGGGCATAAGATTTTTCAATATCACGAATAATGGAAAAATCTGCAAAAATATTTGTAGCCGGGCATCGCGGAATGGTAGGTTCTGCTTTGGTGCGCAAGCTACAAGTCGAGGGTTTTAATAATCTGGTTTTAAAATCTTCTTCCGAGTTGGATTTGCGTAACCAAGCAATCGTTGAAAATTTCTTCTCTACAGAAAAGTTAGATTATGTTTTTTTAGCTGCTGCCAAAGTTGGAGGTATTTTAGCTAATAGTATTTATCGTGCTGATTTTCTTTATGAAAACCTGATGATTGAAAGCAATGTAATTCATCAGAGTTATGTTAATCAAGTTAAGAAGTTATTGTTTCTAGGATCGTCTTGTATTTATCCTAAACTTGCGACACAACCGTTGAAAGAAGAATACTTATTAGCTGGATATTTAGAACAAACAAATGAGCCGTATGCCATCGCGAAAATTGCAGGCATAAAACTTTGCGAAAATTACAGAAGACAATATGGCTGTGATTTCATTTCAGTGATGCCTTCAAACCTTTATGGCCCTGATGACAATTATGATTTGAGTAATTCCCATGTACTTCCCGCGTTAATAAGAAAGTTTCATAAAGCCAAAACTAATAACGAATCTTTCGTTGAAGTATGGGGTACAGGGAAGCCATTGCGTGAATTTTTGCATGTAGACGATCTTGCCAATGGCTGCTTCTTTTTAATGCAAAACTACAGTGATGGAACCATGGTAAACGTTGGCACGGGAAAGGATCTTATGATCAAAGACTTAGTAAGTTTAGTCGCACAGGTATCGGGTTACACGGGTGAGATAAGATGGAATACGGAGAAGCCTGATGGTACTCCAAAAAAACTGTTGGATGTTAGCAAAATCAACAAGCTCGGTTGGAAATATGAAATCGAATTGGAAGTAGGTATTGCGAGTGTTTATCAAGAGTATAGCGAGGTTATATCAAAAAGTTTTAATTAACAGTGTGTCTTACGTTTGTCACTGACCAAAGATTAACGACTAAAATATGAAAGGTATTATTCTAGCTGGAGGCTCGGGCACACGACTTTACCCACTCACAAAGGCTGTCTCGAAGCAAATGCTTCCGATTTATGATAAGCCGATGATCTATTATCCCTTGTCAGTATTGATGTTGGCTAACATAAAGGAGGTTCTCATTATATCTACCCCTCAGGATTTGCCCTTGTTTGAAAGCTTATTGGGAGATGGCTCTCAATTAGGCCTCAGCTTAGAATACAAAGTACAACCTTCACCTGATGGGTTGGCGCAAGCATTCCTACTGGGCGAGACTTTTTTGAACGGAGGCTCGGCTTGTCTAGTTCTGGGGGATAATATCTTTTATGGCTATGGATTTTCTGGGTTGTTGGAAGAAGCTAGTAGAATCAACCAAGGCGCTACTGTTTTTGGTTACTATGTCAATGACCCCCAGCGTTATGGTGTCGTGGAATTTGATGAAAGCGATAAAGTAATATCAATTGAAGAAAAACCAACGAATCCTAAATCAAATTACGCTGTAACTGGCTTGTACTTTTACGATAATACGGTAGTTGAGAGAGCAAAGAAAGTGAGACCCTCTCATCGTGGAGAATTGGAGATTACAGATTTGAATAGACAGTATCTGGAAGGGGGATCTCTTAATGTAAAATTACTTGGACGTGGTATGGCGTGGCTGGACACTGGTACACATCAGTCAATGCTCCAAGCATCAAATTTTGTAGAATCAATTGAAGAGCGTCAGGGATTGAAGGTGGCATGTCTGGAAGAGATAGCATTTAGAAAAGGGTATATTACGAAAGACCAGCTGATAGATTTAGCAAAACCATTGTTAAAAAATCAATATGGCCAATATTTGATGAAAATATTGAACGAACGGAACATTCGATAAGATAATGAACATAATTGCGACTGATTTTAAAGGGCTGCTTATTCTTGAACCTAAAGTTTTAGGTGATGAAAGGGGATATTTTATGGAGTCATACAATCGCGCAACTTTATTGAAGGTTGGCATAGATTTAAATTTTGTTCAGGACAACCAATCAAGCTCAAAGAAAGGGGTTTTGAGAGGCTTACATTTTCAAAATGCACCCCATGCTCAAACTAAGCTTGTAAGAGTTTTGTCAGGATGTATACTTGATGTGGTGGTGGATTTGCGAAAACATGAAAAGACATTTGGCAAATACTTTTCGGTTGAACTTTCGGCTGAAAATAAAAAGCAATTACTTGTTCCCAAGGGATTTGCCCATGGTTTTATTGTGTTGAGCGAACAGGCAGAAGTATTTTATAAATGTGATGACTATTACCATCCCGAATCAGACGGTGGCATAATCTATAATGATTCCTCTGTTGGGATTGATTGGAGATTGAAACCAGACGAATTCATTCTTTCGGATAAAGACAAAAGGCACCCAAATTTATCGGAGGCTATTTATCAATTTTGATTCTTGAATTTCTAACAACAAACAACCGATAACGATCAACTATTTTAAGATGAAAACAATACTCGTAACAGGCGGAGCCGGCTTCATTGGCTCAAATTTCATCCCTTTTTTTCTAGAAAAGTATAGCAATTATCACGTTGTTAATCTCGATTTGCTTACCTATGCAGGTAATTTGGATAGCTTAAGGGAAGTAGAAAACCATCCGAATTATACTTTTGTCAAGGGAGATATTTGCGATCGGTCTTTGATGGAAGAATTGTTCGCTAAATTCAATTTTTTTGGAGTAGTCCATTTTGCGGCTGAATCGCATGTGGATAATTCTATTTCCGGCCCGGAGGCTTTTATAAGAACCAATATTAACGGTACCTTCACGCTTCTGGATGTAGCACGGAAAAGCTGGATGAATTCGCCATTTGAATTTAAGTCAGGCTGCGAAGGAAACCGATTCCTTCACGTTTCAACCGATGAAGTGTATGGCACTTTAGGGGAGACTGGGTTGTTTACAGAAGAGACTCCATATGCACCCAATAGTCCGTACTCTGCCTCTAAAGCTGCAAGTGATATGTTAGTCCGCAGCTACTTCCATACGTATGGAATGAATGTAGTGACAACCAATTGCTCTAATAATTACGGCCCGAAACAACATAGTGAAAAGTTAATACCAACAATTATACGAAAAGCCTTGGCGGGTGAACCGATTCCAATTTATGGGGATGGCAAGAATATTCGTGATTGGCTGTTTGTTTTGGATCATGCAAAAGGAATTGATTTGGCTTTTCACAAGGGAAAATTTGGAGAAACATATAATGTTGGCGGGAGAAATGAAAGAAGCAATAACCAAATAGCCAAAACAATTTGTGATATTTTAGATACAACAGAACCTCTATTAGACGGCAAGTCTTATAAAGATCAATTAACATTTGTTAAGGACAGAGCAGGGCACGATAAACGGTATGCAATTGATGCCAGTAAACTTAATCAAGAACTTGGTTGGAATGCGGAGGAAAATTTCGAAAGTGGGATTTTGAAAGCGATCACATGGTATCTTAATGGGATGAAATAATTGGGAATAGCTTATTTTCCCAACTCAAATAAATTTTGAATTGGTTAGTAGGAACAAAGTACCAATTGCTTGTAAGGATGGCGAATTAAAGAGCTTTGTTGACACGATTAGGATAGAAGGGCTTTATCAGAAGAAGACAGAAGGTTAGCTTTTAATATTGGAACTAGAGATAAAAGATATGCCATGAAACTAAGCAGGATTATTAAGAAAGTAAGAAGGGATGGTATACGTCCGATAAGTGATTATATCAAAACGAATATTTTTAAGACAAAGACCCCATTCTTTAAGCAAATTAAAAATCAATTTAGAGATAAAGCTGGTCTCGAAATAGGAGGCCCGAGTATGATTTTTAAGCCGGAGGGATATATTCCTTTGTACACAATTTTAAAACAAGCTGATGGCTGTAATTTCAATAATACAACTGTCTGGGAGGGTAATATTAAAGAAGGTATGACTTATGACGTTGGCGCTAGAGATGTAGGAATCCAATATATCAGGGATAGCGTAGATTTAAATGGTATTAAAGATGGAACTTACGATTTTATTTTGTCAAGCCACAGTTTGGAGCACATTGCTAATCCTATTAAAGCTTTGAAAGAATGGTTAAGGGTGCTTAAAAAGGGAGGAGGGATCTTATTAATTCTGCCGGATCAGAAGTTTACTTTTGACAATAAGCGACCTGTTACTGAATTTAGTCACTTGCTGATGGACTATGAGAAAGGCGCAACGGAAGAGGATCTTACCCATTTAGAAGAAATTCTGTCACTTCATGATTTGAGTCGGGACGAAGACGCAGGAACAGAAGCAGACTTTAAAGCAAGATCATTGCAGAATTTTAATAATCGATGTCTACACCATCATGTATATGATTTATCTTTATTGCGAGAAATATTCTCTCATTTAAATGTTGAGGTCTGTTTCGAAGAAACAACATCTCCTTACAACCATATAATTGTGGGAAAGAAAAGGTAAATTTTGAGCCATTTATTTTTAATAAAAAAATTACAAAAACTGCCGCCAGCCAACATTTTGTTTATGCTAGACCCTAATTCGATGTTTCGAACTTGCTAAATGTCGCCATTTAATTTTCTTAAGTTCTTGAAAAAATAAGGCAGCTATCTCATTTTGCTAAGTAATGCTTAAAAAACGCACACATTTTTTTTTAAATTCCTTTTCAAATAAACTTATAACTAATTTCTTATCCCTCACTGTTTTAAAAGGCTCAAATTTCCTAATTTCTCTTTTAATAACCCCATATATAATCAAATCAGTAGGCCTAGGCAATTATGGGTTAATCAGTGTCGCCTTTTCTTTGATGACTTTTTTTAGCGTAATTACTGAATATGGATTTAATGTTTCGGCCACTAGGCAGGTTTCAGTAAACCGAAACGATAAGGAAACACTAAGTAAAATTATATCAAACGTGCTTTGGTGTAAGCTCATATTGCTTGTGATATCGGTTTTAGTCTATCTTCTTATCGTATTCACTGCCGCTGCCCTTAGACAAGAATGGCAACTCTATCTTTTAAGTCTCACTATTTTATTAGCAAACGTATTGTTCCCAGTGTGGTTTTTTCAGGGAATTGAGGATATGAAATTGCTTGCAGTTTTATCGTTTATTAGTAAAATAGTATATCTAGTGACTATTTTCTCTTTCATAAAGGAAAAAACAGATTACAGATATGTCAATTTTCTCCTAGGACTGAGCAGTCTTGTCATTAGCTTTACAAGCTTAGCGATAATTTTCTTGAAACATAGACTTAGACTAATGCAACCAAAAATAAAATCAATTATTGTAGAACTTAAAGATGGATTTCTTATCTTCATCTCGAATTTTGCAAATCTGACCTATTCTTCATTAAACATAATATTGCTGGAGTTTATTACCAAGGATAAAGAACTGGTAGGGCAATATAGTGTTGCAGAAAGGGTCATTGATATCTTTAAACAAATATTGGGTATTTTTTCGCAGGTAATTTATCCTCAACTTTGCTTGATTTATATTAACGGACTTCAATCAGTGCTTAATTTCTTTAAGAAGAATTTTACCTTATTTTTTGTTGGAATTTTTTTTTCTAGTGCTTGTCTTTTTGTTTTTTCATCTGGAGTTATTTACTTTTTCATAGGTCATTACGATACGGCTGCTTCTTTGATATTGAAAGGCATGAGTTTTGTGCCAATTATCCTCGCATTAAATACTCCTTCATATCAAATTTTAATAGTATTTAACCTTAAAAAGAGTTTTTCCTCAGTTTTGGTAACTGGAGCATTTATTAGCTTAATTTCCAATGCTTTACTTTGTTCACAGTTTGGTGTAATGGGAACGGTAGCGTCAGTCATCCTTACTGAGACCTTCATAGCTGCTGCTCTCTTTTTAAGCCTTCTAAAGGGAATCCAAAAAGGGTATATTAAATAGTAATTCAGAATTACAAATTGCAATAAAATTTATTGACTATGAATGATCTCGAAAACTACTTTAAGCAAAATGATAAAAGACTTATCAATAAGTGGCTTCATTATTTTGACGTGTATGACAGGCATTTCTCTAAATATAGAAACAAGGAGATTGTTATAGTTGAAGTTGGGGTATCTCAAGGAGGCAGCTTACAAATGTGGAAGTCTTATTTTGGAGATAAGGCAAGAATTTATGGCGTTGATATAGATGAGAGATGTAAAGATTTTGAAGAAGAGAATGTGAAAATATTTATTGGATCTCAATCTGATCGAGCCTTCCTTCAAAAAATAAAGGGAGAAATACCTCCCATAGATATTCTTATTGACGATGGAGGGCATACCATGGTGCAGCAGATTGTTACCTTCCAAGAATTATTTGATAAAATAAAAGAAGGTGGGGTTTACTTGGCAGAAGATTTACACACTTCCTACTGGCTGAACTATGGAGGAGGCTATAAAAGACGGGGTACATTCATAGAGTACACCAAAGGACTGATTGATTCACTCAATGCATTTCATTCAACGCAAAATTCATTAAAGGTAAGTGAGTTTACCAAAACAGCGCAGTCTATTCATTACTATGATAGCATGATTGTTATTGAAAAAGCTCGAAGAAGTGCTCCGACAAGTGAAATGACTGGTGTGCGTATTTTTGAGCATGAACCTAGGAAGGAAGATGCTCTATCTTTAACTAAAGAGTTTTGTTCAAAAGTAATAAATAAGATTTTGCAAATTTTAAGACTCAAAGGATTCAGCTATTAAAATTACGTTTATGTTTTTAGCTAATGATCAAGAATCCTTATACCATAACGTTGCAGGAGTTGTTATAATTTATCATCCGCCTACTTCTATATTGAGTGGCGTGATGAGTTATTTGGATCAAATTCAAAAACTTTACATAATTGATAACTCTACTGCCTGTAATCAAGAATTAATCAATCAATTAATTTTAGTAGATAAAGTTGAGTATATTAGTAATTATGGCAATAAGGGAATTGCCTATGCCCTCAACCAAAGTTGCTTACGCGCTATACATGATGGTTTTACCTGGATCTTGACAATGGATCAGGACAGCTCTTTTGATCCCAGCAACTTTTCAAGATTCTTAACTCATTTGAAATCTAAAGAGAATTTGATTGAAAAAGTTGGTATTTTTTCACCTTATCATGTTATTAACGACAATGTTGACAATAATAATGTAGACTACGAGAAAGTCAAAGTTGCAATGACCTCAGGAAATATCCTGAATTTGAGAGCTTTTTCGATAGTAGGTAATTTTAAGGAGAAGCTATTTATTGATTATGTAGATCATGAATATTGTCTTAGACTAAGAAAGTTTGGTTACGAAGTTATACAGTGTAATAAAGTTCATCTTCGGCATCACCTTGGCAACTCACAACGATATACCATATTAAGAATGACAGCCACTCATCACAACTATATTAGAAGATATTATATCACAAGAAACCGACTTTATGTTATTTGGAGGTATAAGTCTTTTGATACGTTTTATTGCGTAAAAGAATTTTTTCTGCTTATGACTGACATGGTAAAAATAGGATTAGTTGAACGGGATAAACTAAAAAAAATTAGAAGCGTGATTTATGGCGTAAAGGATTTTTTAATAGGTAGATATGGCGAATATCACTATTGAGCTAACAAGTTTGTCAATATCAAATTAAGGATGCAGCAAGGCACTTTTAATTGAAGTTGATTTTGGATTGAATAGTAGCTTTAGCAGCATAGGAATCCGATTATACTGCTTTCTTCGGATTCTATTAGCAATAGTTAGTAAGAACGATAGGTATACCGTAGGAAGACAGAACCAATAGAATTTTTTGGTAAAGAGAATCTTGGATCTTTGATAGTAAAAATCCGAAAATAGAGTAGAGGAATTTTCTAGATAGGAGCCAGTTGTTCCTTTGGTTGTAGAAGCACCACCCTTATGGTAGATTACCGATCGATGAGCATACCCTGTTTTCCATCCCCTACGAAGGCCTCGTTTGCTCCAATCAAGTTCTTCGAAATATAAAAAGTATTCTTCGCTCATTAGACCAACATCTTTAATAAAAGAAACGGGAATAAACATACTAGCCCCGTGTACATAATCAATTTTGACAGGTTTGTCATATTGCCCTTCGTCTTTCTCTCCACCTAATAAATAAGAATGTCCTAAGATCTTTATAAACTTACCACCACCTGCAGCTTGAATAATATTTCTATTGTAGTATTCCATTACTTTACTACCAACTATACCTACTTTTTCTGAATTAGAATCTAAGTAATCAATAAAATGCTCTAGGCTAAATTCTTCCACTACAGTATCATTGTTTAACAACCAAATAAAATCTGCATCATCACGTGAAGTTGCAAATTGAACACCAATATTATTTCCTCCAGCAAATCCTAAATTTGTCATGGAGCGAATGAGTAATATTTTTTCAGTGGCGATTTGTGTTTCATTTAACGAGGTGCTGCTGGAAACAATTAAATCGAGAACACCATTGCGTCTTACCCAATCCTGTATCTGATAAACTGAGTCGTCTTGAGAAGCATTATCAATTATAATTATTTGAAAGTGGAGGTATTTTAAGTTAGCCAAGCTTTCCAGACATTCTATTGTATCCTTCCATCCATTGTAATTAACTATTATGATGTATACTTTTTTAAGATTCATTTGATTTCCTCGTATTGGTAGGTACATTTTCTTTAATGCCTAAACTGCTATAAGACATTTTTGCGTGCCTTTTAAACTTCGTGGTTCGTAGCTCTAAGGACGATAATGTCATATTTTGATTTATAAAGCAATAATTGAAAAAAAGTATAAAAAACTATGCCTTTCTGCACTTCAAAAATGGATTCTGTGATGCAAAACATCATCACACCTATTGTAAATATAATACCCAAAGTGTTCTTAGTCAAATAATGATGGCGTAAAAAGAAACCGAAATGAAGGAGCAGAAAAATCAAGGAAATTAGTCCTTGATTTAGCCAGGTGGTAAAATATTGATTATGGGAATTATAGTGTTCAGTGACAAAAAAAGAATCAGCCCCCAATTTGGCAGTATAGCAATTATCCAATAATTGCTGGGTATCACCTGTCCCAACACCCCACAACCAATTTTTATTTTGAGCCAATACCTCAGCCGCGCATTTCCATTTTATAAACCGCAAATTGACACTATTTACCCATTGTGGATCATAATTGATCCAATCGAATTCAGTGAAAGACAATGCCTTTGTCGTTATCTCTTTTCCCTTGCCCGTCAAAAATGCTCCGTAAGCCACCCCAGCTATTGTAACTGTCAACCCAATCCCTAGGATAAGATATTTTTCTCTTTTAAAAAGTTCAATTAACAGATAAATGAAAATTAGAGTCGCCAACGTAGCGAAAGCCATTTTCGCAAAAAGTGTCAAAAGAAAAAAGAAGAAAAAGCAAACTAAAAAAAAGGTAGCAATCTTCTGCCATCTGTCCTGACAAATTCTGAAGCACTTTAAGCAAAAGAATATGCAGAAAACACAATACATCCCTAAATAAGGCCTCCCAATGAGAAGATTTTTTTCCGCTATTTCTACTGGTGACGAGTATACCCAGTAAAAGCCATTCCTATAATTAAGGAGACATATGATCAAGGTTCCCATGACAAATGCCATTTGGATTTGACTTCTTTTTTGCTCGTCAATCATTGTTCCCATAGCAAAGATTAATGGAAGTGTCAACAATGGTAATTTTTGTTCAAAATCAAAGAACGCGGGAATCAAGTTTTGAGAGTTAAGGAGACCCACAACACAAAGTAAATACATTACGATAAAAACCGCCACGAACCTCACCTCTTTCAAAAGCTTTTTATTGGGCGTTAACAGGTAGTATATAAGCGAAAACGTAAAAATAATAATTATTAACGCGCTGTTTAGTTTTATCGAAAAAGGAATTGAAAAAGCGAAGACTAGTAGCAAGGCATACCAAATTTGTGGAGCCCTCGATAGGAACTTTTTCATAGCTAAAAAATAAATAAAATCAGCCCTATAGCAAAAAACGTAAGGGAAACCATGATAAATTAATAGATGCCAAATAGCAGTTTTGTTGGTTAACTTGTGATGTTGGTTAGATAACTTGCCGTCAAATTAAGCGAAAAAAGAACAACTATTAAAATAAGGGCATTCACCTTTTATCATCTAAAAATGGAGATTTACTTTTTAGGCTACTTAATAATTCCATTGGCTATCATCTTTTTTATATATAGACCAAAAAAGTTGTACGAGTTAACTGTTTTCTCTGTTCCATTCACAGGGACAGCTCTTTTTCAGATTTCCAATGAAGCGTTCAGTATCGAAGGCATAAGGCCTAGTATGTTCTTAGGGAGTTTATGTCTTTTACGACATGTGATTTTTATCTGTTTAAAAAGATCTATTCAAATTGAAAGTGGACTTACTTCACTGATCACCCCACTTTTCGTGAGTACGCTGGTGGCAGGTGGTTCTCTAATTATGCCGCTAGTGATAGATGGTGATTTAAATGTTCTTAACGCTCATGAAGTAGCTATCTATTTTGCCAAGCCACAACCCCTGTATTTTAGCTTTCAATATGTAACTCAATTCGCCTACCTGCTGTTTGGTTGCCTTTTGGCTTATTACGTTGCCGTTAAGAACAATTCACCTGAAAAATTAAAGAGAAGTATTCAAATCTATTTATACGCAACACTTTTTGTTTGTTGCTGGGGTATTTTTGAATTCATTTTATTTTATCTGGATATATCTTATCCATTTTTCATTTTTAACAGCAATCATAAGTCAATGAATTTCGGGGGTACAGTTTCGTATAATAGTACAGGTAGACCAAGGATAAGCTCTGTTTCTCTTGAGCCGTCTATTTTGGCTCAACAGCTACTGACTGCAATCCCATTCTTGTTTTGGCAAGTTTGGGAAAAAAGAAGGTATATAGTAAAACCTAATTCGAAATACCTTTTGTTTTTGATCGTAATAGTTTTATCAATATGCACAGCAGCATCGGCATGGCTTGGTCTTTTTATGTTTGTGTTTATAATAGTTATTCACTATTTGCATAATGAAAAAATCAATCGCAAAATACTTACTTTTATTGCTATAGGCTCGGTAGCAGCAATTTGTGTTACTCCTTTTGTTATATACGGATTATCAGGAAAATTATCCTCTTACTCAGGAATTGAAAGATCTATGGCATATACTGAAGGATGGTCGTACTTCTTCCAGTACCCTATTCTTGGAATAGGATGGGGTGTTTTTCCCGTGTGGGACTTGGTGACGTGCATAGCCGTAGCAACAGGAATCTTTGGATTATTAACTTTTGGGTGGCTGCTATTCGCCATATATTCTAAATTCAGAAAACTAAAGCAATCAGGAAATTATTTTATTGTAAACAGATCGGTTTGGCATTCATTTTTATTGTTACTTGCTATAAGCCAGGCAAGTGGTTTTATTTACCACTCCCAGTATTTTTGGTTTATCCTGGGTTTGGCGATGGCGGCATCAGTGACTAAGACATCAAACTGAAATGACTTTAGTATTAAAAAGAAAAGATTTTTATTACGTAGATAGGGAGGAGTTGTCGTTTTCTATATTGCGTATTTATTTATCCTTTTTTGACAAGACCTTATTATGAAAATTTTAATTCTCTCAGGGGCATTTCCTCCTGATAAATGTGGTGTAGGCGACTATACTTCCAAACTGTATGATGCTTTGCTAAAGACCAAGGTGGATGGAGATATTTACCTGTTAAGTTCTCATGAATTATTAAAAAATGGTAAACGGGTTTCTTTGCGACCCAAACCATTACTATGGAATTTCTTTGAGGTAAAACAGATCATCAGGGAGATTAAACAAATTAATCCTGATATCATTAATCTTCAGTTTCCCACAGCACGCTATAGAATGTCAGTCTCTATTCTATTTCTCGTTTTTTTTCTAAAACAACTTGGATTTAGAATCGTGACGACACTTCATGAATATTCTTTCAGCCCTAAACTTGCTCAGCTTCGAACCAATTTCATTATTATGTCATCCGATAAGTTAATTGTTGTTGATGAAAAATATAAAAGCGACATCGCAAACCGAAAACTGTGCGAGAGCAAAAGCATTTTATATATTCCTATTGGATCAAATATTGAAAGAAGTGAACTTGATGCTGCGGGTATTCAAAAAGTAAGAGGTCAATATTTAACAACGAAGGGATTGCTCATTGGATACTTCGGATTTATTTTCCCGGCCAAAGGAATTGAATCTTTCATTAAACTTGGAAAGTCCTTAAAGCAACAAAATAGGAATTTTAAAATAGTTATAGCTGCAGAGTTAAATTCAAAAAACAGCTATCATCAGCAACTAAAAAAACTTATCCAGATGAGTAATCTGGATGAGGATTTGGTTGTGACAGGCTATTTACCGGCCAACAAAATTGCAGATATATTAAAATCAATGGATGTGGTGATTTTTCCATTTACACATGGAATTTCTACAAAAAACGGAAGTGTTTTGGCAGCATTAAATCAGGGTGTCAATGTTATCTCAACAAAGAGTGATCGCGTTCAAGATTCACCATATCGGCAGTTGCACCTTATTGATCATTATATGAACAGCGAACAAATTGTCGATATTATTAATAATCATTTGGTATTTAATAATAGCGAAGATGTTATAACGTGGGACGAAATCGGAAAAAGCACTATTGATTTTCTGGTAACTGGTGTTAAAAAGTAAGTAAGGATAATATTATATTTTTTTAATTGGAATAAAATTCGAAATGGAAAAGGGAAATAAGACATATCATTTTTTAGATCGTTTCATTGGAATACCAGCCGTTTTTTTGTTGGGGTTGATTAAAAGTAGATTTAGAAAAAGACCATTGACACTTCGAAAAATTGCTATTGTTAATCTGTTCTCTATAGGTGATAATGTGCTCATGTCTGGAGTAATTCGTGACTTAGTTGCGGATTATCCAGAAGCAGAGCTGGTGGCTTTTGTGGCGAACAACAATTATCAAATCGTTAAACTTATTCCCGGGTTCGCACGAATTCATAAATTACCCATCTCCAATTTTTTGAAAACGGTATTTTTGATAAGGCAAGAAAAAAGGTTTGATTTGGTGATAGATTTTGGGTCATGGCCTAGAGTAAGTGCGTTGTACTCCGCGTTTATTAAAGCAAACTATAAAATTGGGTTTAATTCACGAGGCCAATTTCGGCACTATATTTTTGATCAAACGATAGATTACTCACATCATATCCACGAAATTGAAAATTATAGAAACCTGATAAATTCTTTCCGTAGGACAAATATCCACCACTTGCCAATGATCGGTTATATCAAATCTAAAAAAAGTGACGATCTAATCTTAGAATTTAAAAAATACTGCATTATACATCCTTGGCCTGGAGGGTATAAAAGCATTCTTAAACAATGGAATAACAAAAGGTGGACTGAGTTGATTTATATTATATCTCAATACTTTGATACAATAGTATTAACAGGTGCGCCAAGCGATAATGAGAAATCAATTGATTTCAGGAACGAGATAGACCATTCGAGAATGAAGTGCAAGTTTAGAGAAATTAGTGGCGTTCTTTCTCTAGGAGAAACAGCGCACTTAATAAAACAGGCTTCATTTGTTATCTCTATTGATACAGGTATAGCGCATATGAGTGCTGCATTTGATAAACCATTGATATGTATTCAAGGGCCAGCCAATAGCATTCGTTGGAGACCTTACAGTCAAAACTCAATTTCAATTGTTCCAGACAAGGGAACATTTGGTTACTTGAGCTTTGGATTTGAATATTATAGGGCAAAGGAAAACTGCATGGAAAATATTTCAGTTGTTAATGTTTACCAAGTATTCAAAAATTTGCTTGCTAAACAGTAATAAATGTTAGCTTCTCTGGTATCAATTCCTTATATTTAAAATATAGCCAATTCTCACAGAGTAAAACTATCTCTCTAAAAAATGTAAATCGAACTAGTAAACTCAATGGAAACAAATTCAATTAGTTCATTAAAAGCAGTGGACGTAAGCACCATCTTGAACACTACCACAATTTATGTCAAAGGATACTTCAACCCGGGTGACGGTGGTGGTGGAATTTTTATTTACAGTTCTTCAGGTACGGAAGTAGATCATGGAGGAATTTTTATTGAACCTTCCATCGGAAGTGGTGTTTGGATAAGAATTTATGACGGAAGTAATAGCATAAGATGGTTCGGTGCCATGGGGAACGAATCGAATCCTGAGCACACTTACATTAATAATGCAATCAACTATGTTTACAATACTTTTGGCTACGGTGAAGTGATCTTTCCTCCAGCATGGTATAAATTGGAAGGAGACTTAATAACCTACTCAAGTGTTACTTTGAGAGGTGTTGGAAATCCTTACCTATTCAGGAAAGGCACGTTTAGCTCCGAAACATATTTCATTACTATAAATGGGTGTTCTGATCCTGCGAACTGGATGCATTCAAAGGTTGCAATTGAGGGAATTATATTTTCCGGAGACGAATCTTTCGATGGCACTCCTCCCATTAGCTACAAAGCTAATCTTATTGCTTTACGCATATATGCCAATAGCTTCCATATTAAAAATTGTGCGTTTTTTGGGTTTGATAAAACTACAAAGTTTGAGTCTAATTCTTACGTGGTATCATTTAATGGCTGCAGTTTCCGACAAAATAATTATGGCTTTCACTATGAGTTTACTAATGCGATGAATAACTCTGGAGAAAATATAAGAATTCTTGATAGTGTCATTGGTGGAAATAATTACGGAATTTTCAATAAATGGGGTGGTTTGTTTATTAATAACTGTAGTGTAGATTACAATATAGTTCACATTGCTGATGTTCAGTCTAAGAATGGGGGAGTGATCGTTTTGCCCACATTTATTGACAACTGTCACTTTGAATCCCTTTCCTCAACTTCGAGTTTGAACTATAGAATTAATGTGAGTTCGAGCGGTGTATTGTTTATTAAACATTGTTTCTTTTCCGATGACTCGAATAGGTTATTCAATATTGATGGACAGTTAGTTTTAACTGACAATTCATTCCTATCTGGAGATGGTAAATATTTGGTTAATGGTACAGGTATCACCATCGAAACAAATAATCTTCCTCCTGCCAATGATCAGATAGCTCGTATTAATACATTGAATTCAAATATTCGAAATGGAAGTTTCGAACATGATTTAATGGAAGGATGGGAGTTCAGTGCTGGTTTGAATGCAGAAACAAGTTATTCTAATACTTACGATAGCTCAAAGGCATTAAAAATCTATCCGACCGATATATACACAGGAACGCATCTTATTAGTGATTTTATAGCTATTCCAACAAATAGGCTTGGATACATACTGTCGGTTTACGTCACGAATTCAAATCATGCAGGAGCGATTCATGTTAAATATTACAACGGTTCTAAGACATTTTTGAATGAAGTAACTCAAGCAACGGGATTTACGAGTATACCAGCTAAAATAAAATTCCAATATTTTTTTCCTGAAAAAGCAGTCTTCATGCGAATAGAAATCCGTTGTCCGAATGGAGATTCAACTACAAAGGCAATATATCTTGATGATTTTTATTTGAGCTTTTTGCTCGTTCCATGACTATTAAACTGCCTTTGACTGAATAAGTGTCATTTAGAGTATGCTAAAGGAAGTTGCCTAACTTTTGATAAAAATCTTTTCTAGAAGAAATAAGTCTTGATTGTGAAAATTGCAGTTGTTCATGATGAGTTAATGAGAAAAGACGGGGCTGATCAAGTTACGTTATGTTTTCATAAAATTTTCCCAACAGCCCCAATTTATACACTTGCCTACAGAAAAACTTTAACATACCCTGAATTCGATGAATGTACGATTATTACATCTTTTTTCAATAAATTAGCAATCAATGAGAAAATACTAAAACTAGGTTTTTTTCGTTTCGGACTTATTGCAATGAAGAGCCTCAATCTGAAGAGCTTTGATGTTGTTCTAATTTCTTCTACCTATTGCGCTAAATACGTAGTAGTTAATAAAACCGCGTTGGTAATTAACTTTTGTCATTCTCCATTTCGACTTGCCTGGTATCCAGATTCGTATAAAGAATATAATTCGGGTAAAGGGATAAAGAAAAAGATACTTAATTATATAATTTCAATTCTTAGAAAAATCGATTTTGCAACCGCACAACGGACTGATTACTTTATTGCAAATGCCTCTGAAATGGCTAATAAAATAAATGTTGTTTATAAGCCAAAGGATCAGATTGTGGGAATCAACCTTCCGGTAAAATGCATTAACTTCCAAGTGAGTGAAGCTGCGGGTAGTTATTTTTTGGTGGTTTGCAGGTTGGAATATTACAAGCGCGTAGACATAGTCATTGAAGCCTTTAATGAGCTGAACCCTCCACTTATTGTCGTTGGCAAAGGAAGTCAGGAGTCAAGCCTGAAATTAATAGTAAAAGGAAATGTTACATTCAAAGGCTCAATTTCTTTGCAAGAGTTGTCTGCCTTGTTATTAATGGGAGCAAAATTTAGTACGCATCAACTCCTACAAAACGCATTGACTGTCAATACATTCCAAACTATAAAACCCTACTAATTGATGATCCCATTAATAAGTAAGTGCACATCTCTTGTTTTTCCACAACATGAAGATTATGGAATCACCCCGCTTGAAGCAAACGCTTCAGGTCGCCCAGTAATAGCTTATGGTAAAGGAGGAGTATTGGAAACGATGATTCCATATAATGGTGCATCCAATGATTATACCGCTGTCTTTTTTAAGGAACAAACGAAAGAATCTCTTATTGGAGCAATCACTAAATTTCAAACTCTTGAGGTTAATTCAGAATTTATTAAAAATCGCGCTCTGAAATCTGACAAACCTGTTTTTATTGAGAAGATTTTAAATTTCGTTACATCTAAAATTGATAAACTTTCCAATCGAGAGTTGATCAAGAAATCAGGCGCTTACCCCTTGGACAGGAAAATTTATTATGCTTAAAATAAATAAAGCTAAGGTTCTTTGGTCAATGATATTACTATGTATATCATTAATTCCAATTTCACAGTTTCTAAGCGTTAGGGTTGTCTTTTTAACATTTTTATTTGCCTTAGTTGTAGATAGACATAGTCAAAATGTCAGTATTATTTTTAGGCAATCATGGGATATTATACTTTACCTATCTGTATTGGTCATAGGTTTGATTTATACGCAGGATTTGCAAACTGGGATAAGAGTTATTGAAACCAGTTTCAGCTTGATCGCTCTCCCAATTATTTTCTCGAAAGTTAGAAATTTTGACGAGATAAAGTTGAAACAATTGTTTTTCGCGTTTATCTCGGGTATTACAGTAGCCTCCACCCTCTCATTGATAGGTGCCTTATTTGAATACCTTAATTCGGGTGATAAAAATTCTTTCTTCTCGAACCAATTGACAAGTTTGATCGACTCTCATCCAACTTATCTAGCCTATTATTTGATTTCAGCTATTACTTTTGGGCTGTATTCAATCTACTATCAAAAAGGGCTTGGCGCTTCTTTCCAGACGTTTCTTCTTTTGACACTCCTGTTTGTAATGCTAATGCTTACTGGCAGTTCAACTATATTTATCGTAGTCTTGTTTGTTTTTTCATTTTTTCTTTTGAAATACTTACTGGAAGAAAAAACTGAACAACAAACTAAAGTTTTCATTCTTATAATTTTTTTTGCTATTTTCATGTTTGCCTATAATCTTTTCTACTACGGGGCAGACAACATAAATAATGACTCATGGGAGCGGTTAGGTTTGTGGAATTCTGCGATCGAAGCAAATCCAAATTTTCTCTTGGGAGTGGGCACGGGAGACTACAACCTTGTTCTTAATAAGTATTTTTTAGATCATGATCTAAAAGAATTTGCCAAGAATAACTTCAATTCTCACAATCAATTTCTACAAGTTTACTTTTCAAATGGTTTAATTGGTGTGCTTTTTTTATTATTGCTTCTTGGACGACCATTATATATTTCCGTAAGGTATCAGAACACTTTAGGAATATTAATTTTTTTTCCATTTTTAATGTACGGAATGACGGAAGTGTTTTTAGGTCGATATCAGGGGGTTGTTTTCTTTGCCTTTCTTCATCAAATTTTTATTTCTAATCACCTCTACAATAGCTCTTCCAATTTACCAATGAAACAGTCCTCAATTTTATAATTGCAAAAATGCCAACAATTGTCAGGACTTCTTTCTTTTTTGGGGATCTCTTGTTTTTGAATTTAGCATTGTACGTATCCAATGGTTCTAATACTAATTGGCTCGCTAGCCCAAATCAAATCTATTTACTCATTTATAGTAATTTCGCTTGGCTATTCCTGATAGCCGTATCCAACCCTTACAATGTAACAAAAGGTTGGACTTTATCGAAAACAGCTAAAAGTCAGTTGGCCTTTTTATTCATCCACTTATTAGTTGTAGCATCTTTGGTCCTTTTTTTCAAAAAAAGCTACTCTTTTTTTGAAATCGCATCGATTTATTTAATTTTCATTCCGATTTTCTTTTTTTGGAAGGTGATTGTTATATATATCAAAAAAATCTCTTCAAAGGACATAAAAAATAGACAATTTATTATTGTTGGGAAAAGTCAATTGTCAGAAGAAATTAGAAAATACTTTTTGTTAAATCGCGAGGAAGGTTATCGATTTCAAGCCTACGTGGATTTCAAAAAAAACAATTCATTTTTGGACGATATCAGAAAAATCTGCGAAGAGAATGAAGTTCATACTATCTTTTGTTGTGCGCCAAAGATGAATGAAGATAATTTAAAACAGTTGATTGACTTCGGACTAGATTCTTTCATAAATGTTAAAATTGTTTTCAATGGCCCTGCAGTCGTAAATTCCATTCAACTTCAAGAATTTGATCAATCTCGTATCGTAAATGTACCGTTGGTGGCTTTAGATGATCAAAGAAATCAATTTTTGAAAAATTTGTTCGACTTTATCTTTTCTGGTTTATTCACCCTCTTGATTCTTTCATGGCTCATTCCAATAATTGCAGTGTTGATCAAACTCGACTCGAGAGGTCCAGTTTTTTTCGTTCAACTACGAAGTGGAAAGGGAAACCAATCTTTCAAGTGTTTAAAGTTTAGATCAATGGTTGTGAACAATGAATCGGACTTTAAACAAGCTTCATCGGGCGATAATAGAATTACTAGATTTGGTCGTTTCCTTCGGAAATCAAGCATTGATGAATTACCGCAATTCATCAACGTACTTATGGGCTCAATGTCCGTAATCGGCCCGAGGCCTCATATGCTAAGCCACACCGAAAAATATAGCGCTCTTATTGAAAAATTTATGGGAAGACACTATGTCAAACCCGGCATCACTGGCCTTGCCCAATGCATGGGCTATCGGGGAGAAACAAAAAACTTGGCCGACATGGAAAACCGAGTACGCCTTGATCGATACTATATTGAGAATTGGACTTTCTGGCTAGACATTAAGATAATTTTTTTAACTATTGTAAGTTTGTTGCGGGGCAGCGAAAAAGCCTATTAATCTTTAAAACTCTCTATTATCATTCGCTTATTCCTCTATACCGCCATCTCATTTCTAATAGCGTTCCTATTCTTTCCGGTATTGATCAAAATTTTGAGACAGTGGAAATTGTATGACTCACCCGGAGACCACAAGATTCACTCCGACTTCACTCCGTCATTGGGTGGCATAGCCATTTTGCTGGGCGCTGCTTTTGCTTTGCTTATGTCGCTGTCGCTAAAAGATTGGATGGATGGCAAATACTTTTTCATTTCTTTGGCGCTTATGTTTATCATCGGCCTTCGCGATGATGTGCTTGCTCTTACACCTAAGCAAAAATTGTACAGCCAGTTCCTCCCCGTTTT
>Ga0335394_10002384_pt1 | contig 21125 bp, 16 predicted proteins | sample MAT03_FD_205741 | JGI IMG/M metagenome (GOLD analysis project Ga0335394, IMG submission 205741) | Freshwater microbial communities from Lake Fryxell liftoff mats and glacier meltwater in Antarctica - MAT-03 (spades assembly) (version 2) ...
CGCCGTCGAGAATCACTCACGAACCAGCCATTATTCTGCTGCCATGTCCGCTCAATTGACGACGGACATGAATGTCCATCCTACATAAAAACGACCCCTGACATCGACCTCGTCGTCTCAACATCGCCACGAATCTGTTGTACCAGGCGTTCGATGGAATCGAATGACTGTAATGGGCGAATTTCAGACAGCAGATCCACCTGCAGTTTTTTGTCATAGAGATCGCCACGAAAGCCGTCGATGTGACATTCAACTTTTTCACGATGCTCACCAAATGTCGGATTCGGGCCAATGCTGACCGCCACCGGATAACTCCTGTCATCCAGCGCCGTACGACCGGCGTAGACTCCATGTGCTGGCAACAGTGTGGCAACCTCAGCGAGATTCGCTGTGGGAAACCCAAGCCCGGCACCACGGCCTGCTCCACGTCTTACGACTCCCGTCATGCGGTACGGGTGTCCTAACAGACCCACCGCCTGACGCAGGGCTCGGCTGCAGATGAGTTCACGGATGCGGCTGGATGAAATGAGTTGACCATTGGTTTCAACGGGACCCACGATACGACACGGCAGGGACGCCCTCTCACAGAATCCCTGCAACATGGCAGTGTCGCCCTTTCGGTCACGACCGAATCGGAAGTTTGGCCCTTCAACCACACCTTTCGCGTGAAACGTATCCACAATCACAGCGTGAAAGAACTGCTCGGCCGTCATTTCCAAAAGAGTTTTTGTGACGGGCAGCACGATCACCGAATCCGCACCGGCAGCGCGCAGCAATTCGATTCGATTTTCAACGGTCGTCAGAATCGGCGGCATGAACTCAGGACGCAACACGGCGATCGGATGCGGATCAAAGGTGACAGCCACCGCCTGGACCCCCTGCTCTGCCGCCAGGTCCCGCAGCGCAGTAAGCATCACGGTATGACCCAGATGAACACCGTCAAAGTTCCCGATGGCCACGCAGCCGTGCAACTGCGCGGCGGTTATCGAATGAGAAGATATTTTCATGGATCCTGTATTGTAAAATTCGTCGCGCAGGCCGAATTCCGATGCGCAGTTTCACAACCTGAAGTTTATAAAGCCTTGATCGCCGGTCGAACAGACTCAGACGACACGGATTCTGAACTTCTCTGCATGACAACTGATTCAGCGCAGCAGGCTGGTGTCTGTACTCCAACAGCGAATCCGGTACAGTGGTGCAATTCGTTGCCTCAACAAGCGCAAAGATGCGTGGTTGTCGAATGTCATTTTCGGCGGGCCAAAACGTGGCGTCCTGAACGTGACCTTCGGCGAGCGGCAGGGCGTCAGCCCTCCGAGGACCGTGCGTATTTGCTCGGAATACAAAGGCAGGAAAATTAACAACGGCCCGCTGCAAGGCTAAGCTCACGAATCCACACTTACGACAGCTTCGACATGCCTTTTTAGAAGGAAAGGCATTCGATGCAGAAAAATGTTGGGCAGGAAGATCCCAAAGTCTTCTTACAGAACCACTCTGAAAATCCTCACGAGGAATCCGTTCCATGTTGCGAACTTCTATGGTCTTGATCATGCTGGTTCTTGTTGCGAATCTTCAAGCCGACGAACCAATCAAGCATTCTTTCTTCGTCGCGGGACCGTCCTTCACAGGCATTATCGCCGAAGACGGCTCCGAAGAATGGAACTCCGGTAAGGCCGGGGCGCGGGATGGGTTTGTTCTGCCGGACGGCAATGTCCTTATCGCGTGGGGCGATGAAGTCAAAGAACTCACACGCGAACACGAAGTTGTATTCCATTACACGAAATCGGCAGAAAACGGTGAGATCGGCACGGTGCAGCGTCTGGAGAACTGTCGCACGCTCATCACGGAACTTGGAAAAAAGCCGCGACTGCTCGAAGTCGATGCTGACGGGAAAATTGTTGTCGATGTGCCCCTGCAGCCGGAAACCGACAACGCTCACATGCAGACACGGATGGCGCGCAAGTTAGCCAACGGCAATTACCTTGCACCGCATCTTTTGGCGTTTAAAGTGAAAGAGTACACGCCGGAAGGTAAAGTCGTGCAGCAGTTTTCCACCGATTTGGAAGAACTTGGCGGGCGCGCTTCCGAGAACTGGCCGTTCACGGCCATCCGTCTGGCCAACGGTCACACGCTGGTCAATCTGACTCATGGAAACAAAACGGTCGAACTGGACGCCGAAGGCAAGGTCGTCTGGAAAATCAGCAACGATGATTTCCCGGACCTGCGACCATTCGCCGATCCGTGCGGAGCCCAGCGGCTTCCCAACGGCAACACGGTGATCTGCAGTTATGCATCTCAGGAGGCGATCAAGGTTTTTGAAGTGACTGCCGAAAAGAAAATCGTCTGGAAGTACACCGGCCCGCACCGCGCCCACGAGATTCAGATTCTGACAACCAACGGCACACCAATTGAAGGTCTGCCGTTGAAGTGAGATTGATTTGGCAGCTGAAAGAAACGCAGCCGAAGGTGACGCTCATTTTCAGATGTGCTTCATTCTGCAGCGTTATCCACGAGGGTCGGGGACAAATAATTCCGAACACTGATCATCGCTAATCTCCGCTGATAATTGCACCAGGGAGGAGCCATTTCGCTGCCCGTGTTTTTAGTGCAGATCAGTGAGTATTAGTGTTCTGATTGGACATCGCCACGTTTCCGAGAAACCGAGTGTTTTTGCAATCCGAAGCGTCGATGAGGGATTCTACCGAACTCGATCCCTCGCTTACGCTTCGGGCTACGATCTGCCGAAAAGTGGCGCCTGTCCAGAATTTGGAATCCATTTTGTCCCGGTGCGTTGACTCCCACTTTTGCTTTCAGAAGTCCCAGGCCAGTCGCATTCCGAAGCCTGAGTAATCTCCGCCGCCGGGGCCGGCCTGTGCGTCACGCATGGTGTAGACGTAGTTGGTCTGGACTTTCATGTTTGGATTCAGGAACCAGTTCAATCCCAGCGTCACGTCATCGACACGACCGCCATCCAGACCGGAATCGGACAGATTTGCCGTGCTGTAACGTGCACCGACCTGCCAGGCTCCACAGCCACACTTCGACCCCAAATTGTCATGCGGGATGACTCGACCGAAGGCTCCGGATTTCTTTTCGTACTCTCGATGTTCGCCGGTCAGGAAGTACAGGGCTTCGGCATACCAGCCGTAGACGAAGACATTTCCCAGCTGAGCACCGGCCGGGGCACCGGAGCCGTTGCCGACGGCGTTATGATTCCACGCACAGGTGTATTCAGTCTGAAGCAGCAGCGAATCCATCTGCACGACCCATTCCAGGCCACCGAAATCCACTTCACTGGTCTTGAACGAAGACGTATTTGCCAGGAGAGGGTTCAGTGCGCCTGGGCCGTTTCGCAGTGATCCGCGAGTTCGATACCGAGTTGCTGCGTTGTTTGGATCACGAATACTTCCTGCGACGCCAAGGTGCATCAGATATTTGCCTTCATCTTCGTACCATGGGAGATAGGAGACGCGGCTTGTCCAGGCATACTCGCCTTCACCGATTCCGTAGGCAAAAACGTTTGTAGTATTCTTGAAGAAACCTGTCGACCAGGTTCCGCGGTCATCGTCGCTCCAATTATCAAAGAACAGGACACCAGGTGTAAACCCGTTGTTGAAGGCACCGTAGAAAAGATCCTGATTGAAGGATCGTTCCATGAAGTTCAGATAACGACTGCTTGTCAGGTGTTCGAAACCGATTGGCTCTTTGACGTTTCCGACTCGAATGTTTCCGACCAGTGGCACTTCCCGGAAATTGACCCACAAGTCGGTGGGTGCAGGCACATCACTGACATTTGATTCCGCAGTTGGCAATGTGGGGTCCACGTTGACGCTGTTGACGAAATCATACTCAGTCACCCAGTCAATTGTACCGTACATCGTGCCGTCGGCCCGCAGTCGAGCCCGGCGAAAGTTGACAGAATCCTGATCGTTAGCGACCCCTGTTCCGGCAAAGCCGCCAGTGCTCTCTTGCAGAAACACCGTGTCAAACTGCACGCGACCGCCGACGTGATACTTGAACTGCTTGTCTTTCGTGGACGCTTCCCAGCCGTGGTTCCACTTGGTGCTGAATGCCAGTGGATCCTCTTGTTTTGGAGCTTTAGTATCCTCTTTTCTGTCCACAGTATTCGACAGTTCGGACATCTGGCCCACGAGCACGTCTTCCGACGATTTCACTGCATCCAGGTCTTCCCGCAGCTTTGCGTTCTCCGCTTCGATCGCTTCCAGACGGACCTTCAGGTCAGCCAGATCGTCTGCTGCTGCCGGCGCGGCGATCGCTGCAGCCAGCAGTCCACAGATGAGACTCTTCCACGAGCAACCGGTCATAAACACTCCCATTCCTTTAGGAGCCCGAATGAAGGCAAACCTTCAACGTACTGCGGCTGTTATTTTTTGATTGCGTAAGCTGTGCCGGATCGGCGGTTTGTATGGCGCATCCATTCGCTACGACCGCGCGGACCTGAATCCAGTTGTTATCTTCCGGCGTCCTGTTTGATCGGTTTTGCACAGCATGCCGGATGCTCGGATTATGCTGGTCTCAACAATTGCGAGTCGTGTGCTGTCTACCCGTAACGGAAGTTCCGATTGTGCCGATTGTACTGTTGCAGAATGTGCTGCTTGAGTGTCGTCTCACCGAAATCCAGGACCGCTCCCGTGCTGCTGCATTCGGCGAGTTTTTGCATCGACGTCCGCACGCCGTAGCTGCGCGCACTTTTAAAAACATGTTGCAGATGAGTCAGGTTTTAGGCGCGCTGGCTGACGATCGTAAGTAGGATGGACATTCATGTCCGTCGCATGGCCATGAAACACGGTCGAAGCGGAGGTTATTGTGCTCTGACAGCCGTTCCCTGATGTGACGGTGCCTGGCCAACATCCCGGACGTGGATGTCCAGGCGACATGAATCACATTTTTGGACCGAGCTTAAAGAACTCGGCCCGTCGCCATTTCCATTCACTCCGGATTTGGTCAAAATCTGGTAAACTTTTGCGGTCGGACGCCGCGAAGCCTCGCTGGACTCATTGAGTATTACTACCCTGCCCCGCTGAGTCATGGCATGAATCCCATCAATTCTGCTCTCCGTCGCCCGAAGACCGTCATGGTTCTGCTGCTGGCGATTGTCATGGCGGGCATCAGCGTGATCAGGCCGCCGACTGTCGATAACTGGCTGCGTGAACGGGGTGTGGAACTCCCACTGAAGCGCATGGCGGTGGATATTTTTCCGGCCCTCAACCTGCCCGTGATTTATGTCTGCCAGCCCTACGGTGGTATGGACCCGGCGCAGATGGAAGGACTGCTGACAAATTATTACGAGTATCACTTTCTGTACATCAACGGCATCCATCATGTGGAAAGTCGCAACGTGCAGGGGGCGGCACTGATGAAGCTGCAGTTCCATTCGGGCACGAATATGGCTCAGGCGATGGCAGAGACCATCAATTATGTGAATCGGTCCCGAGCCATGATGCCACCTGGAACGGTACCACCGTTCGTCATGCGATTCGATACGGGCAGCGTGCCCGTGGGCTACCTTGTGCTGTCGAGCGGCACGAAGACGATTGCCGAAATTCAGGACCAGGCACTGTTCAAAGTGCGTCCAATATTTTCATCGCTTCCTGGCGTTTCCGCGCCGCCGCCGTTTGGAGGATCGGCACGCAGTATCGTGATTCGCGCCAACCCGGATCGTCTGCGGGCTTACGGGATTTCGCCAGATGAAGTGATCAGCGCGCTGACGACGGGAAACACGATCACCCCTTCCGGCAATATTCACCTCGGGGAATTCTTTCCGGCGGTTCCGACGAACGGGATGGTTCGCGATATTCGTGAACTCGGCCAGATTCCGCTGAAGACAGGCGCTCAAACCGTTTACCTGCGCGACATCGGCACGATCGAAGATGCAACCGACGTGACGACCGGATACGCTTTGGTCAACGGCCGCCGTGCCGTTTATATCCTCGCGACCAAGCGTGCCGACGCCTCGACGATGAATGTCATCAGCGAAATCCGCAATGCGCTGCCGAAGATGCAACAGGAACTGCCCGACGACATTCAGGTCGCATTCGAGTTCGACCAGTCCCCGTATGTCACACGCGCGATTCGCAGCCTGGTGACCGAAGGTGTGCTGGGAGCCATTTTGACAGGGCTGATGGTATTGCTGTTCCTCCGCGACTGGCGCAGTGCGTTGGTCGTTGTGCTGAATATTCCGCTGGCGATTCTGTCAGCGATCGTCGGACTGTGGCTGACCGGACAGACCATTAACCTGATGACGCTTGGCGGACTGGCGCTGGCTGTGGGGATTCTGGTTGATGAAGCCACGGTCGAAATCGAAAACATTCACACGCAGCTTCCGCATTCCAGGTCCGTGGCACATGCAGTGCTCATCGGAAATCAGCAAACGGCCATGCCGCGCCTGCTGGCAATGCTCTGCATTCTGGCGGTGTTCGTGCCGACATTCTTTATGGAAGGCGCTCCCCGCGAACTGTTCGCGCCGCTGTCACTGGCGGTGGGTTTTGCCATGATCAGTTCGTACCTGTTGTCGAGCACTTTTGTCCCGATCCTGTGCGTGTGGCTGCTCAGGAAGCATAGTTCCGGAGCAGCGTCGGAGACCGATGGAACACAATCCCTGTCACCCCGCGAAAACACCTTTGTCCGCAGCTACCGATCGCTGGTTCATGTCACCGTTGCTACGCGGTGGATCACAGTGCCGGTTTACCTGGCACTCTGTGGCCTGCTGTTGTGGCAATGTTCGCGACTGATCGGTGTTGAGATCTTTCCGACGATTGATGCGGGCGAATTCCGACTCCGCATGCGCGCCGCCGACGGGACGCATATCGATTCCACTGAGGCCATAGCAAAGAAGGTGCTCGACACCATCGGCGAAGTGGTCGGCAAACAAAATGTACGTCTGACGCTCGGCTATGTGGGAACTGTCCCCGCCTCGTTTCCGGTCAATGCCGTGTACCAGTTTTCCCGAGGTCCCGAAGAAGCGATCCTGCGAATCGCACTGCAGCCGGGCAGCGGGATCAGTACGGAACACATGAAGGCAAAATTGCGTTCGACGCTCGCCGAAAAATTTCCAGGCGTGCGTTTTTCGTTCGAGCCTGCGGACATTGTGAGCGAAGTCATGAGCTTTGGTTCTGCCACGCCGATTGAGATTGCCGTGCGGGGTGGTTCAATTGCAGAAAATCGCGACTTCCTTAAGAAAGTGCAACAGTCGATGTCGTCGATTTCAGCGCTGCGTGACATTCAGGTCGTACAGGCTCTGGATTATCCGACGATCGATGTGAAAATCGATCGGGAGAAGGCTGGCCTGTCCGGTGCCACAGTGAACCAGGTGAGTCGCTCGGTGCTGGCAGCAACTTCTTCCAGTCGCTTTCTTGTACCGAACTACTGGCCGGACCCGAAGAGCGGGATCGGCTACCAGGTTCAGGTGGAGATTCCTCAACCGGCCATGTCGTCGCTGGACGATCTGGGAACGGTTCCGGTGCTCCATACAGAAAACGGCAGTCCGTTGCTGCTGCGTGACGTCGCTCAGATCACGCAGGGAACCATGCCAGGACAGTTTGATCGCTACAACATGAAGCGGGAATTATCGCTGACCGCAAATATAACGGGAGCGGATCTGGGGAGAGTGTCGGGACAAGTGATCGCGGCGGTGGAACAGGTTAAAAAGGAAGATGATGCTGCCAAGGACGTGTCCGACAAAGCCGCGATTGGAAAAGCTGCCCAGGCGGCACCCGGTCAGCCAGCACCAGCGAAGGCCGGCAGAATTACTTACGAACTGCGTGGCCAGATTCCTCCTCTGCGCCAGATGCTGAGTGGACTCGGTGTGGGATTGCTGCTGGCATTGCTCGCAATTTTTCTGATGCTGACTGCCAATTATCAGTCGTTCCGTCTGTCACTGGTGACGGTGTCAGCGGCTCCCGCTGTTCTGACAGGTGCCGGGTTGTTGCTCTGGCTGAGTCATTCGACACTGAACATCCAGTCATTCATCGGCGTCATTATGGGGTTGGGCGTGGCGATGGCCAATGCAATTCTGTTGGTCACGTTTGCCGAACAGAGACGTCGCGAAGGAGAATCATCTGCGGTGGCGGCGGAAAACGCCGCTGTCGCTCGCTTGCGTCCGATTGTAATGACCAGTTGTGCGATGCTGGCCGGGATGTTGCCGCTGGCTTTGGGACTCGGCGAATCCGGTCAACAGACTGCCCCTCTGGGCCGCGCCGTCATGGGCAGCCTTCTGGCGGCAACGTTTGCGACGCTGTTCATTCTGCCGGCTGTGTTTGCGATGATTCAGGGGCGACGTTCGATTGCTTCGCTTTCTCTGCATCCATTGGATCCAGAGAATGTGTTAAAGGGAGAAGCGTAATGCGTTTGAATTCTCACGGCGTCGTTGCGACCTGTATCGTCATGTGTCTGTTCTTCTCGGGATGCGACGCCAGGATCCAGCAGGACAGTGCAGGGAAAGAATCCTCAACGGCCGCATTGCCGAAAGTTGCGACGTTGAAACCAGTCCGCAAGACGCTTACGCGAAAAACTATCCAGCCGGGAAAAGTCGAAGCCTTCAGTACGACGCCGATTCATGCCAAGATCGGTGGCTATGTGGATCTGGTGAAGGTCGATATTGGTGATCGAGTCACCGGACCAAAGCGCGATGCGGAAGGCAGGATCACGGAACCCGGTCAGACTCTGGCAGTCCTCACAGCCCCGGAAGTGGAAGAAGAACTTAATCAAAAGCAGGCGATGGTCGAACAGGTAACTGCGGAAGTCTTCCAGGCAGAGGCTGCCGTGAAAGTGGCGGAATCCATGTTGGTCTCGGCAAAAGCAGGCGTCGAAGAGTATGTCGCCGGACAGCAGCGTGCAACGGCTCAATACGAACGCTGGAAGTCAGAATTCGACCGTATGAAGGTATTGTCTGACGCAAAGACAGTCACTCCGAAACTTATGGAAGAGGCAGAATTTCAGTTGAAGAGCGCCGATGCCAGTCGCAGTGAAACGAATGCCCGAGTCAAGTCCGCCGAAGCAGCCCTGCACGAGGCGAGTGTTTCGATCGAGAAAGCTCAAGCTGACGTTCAGGCTGTGAAGTCGCACCTGCGTGTGGCCGAGGCGGATCGGGATCGCGTCTCTGCATTGCGGGATTATCTGCAGATCACCGCACCGTTTGATGGCATCATCACCGAACGGCGGATTGATCCGGGGCATCTCGTACAGCCGTCTCGGAGTGCGGCCGATACTCCCCTGTTTGTGTTGGTGCAGGCAGACACAGTGAGGATATTTCTGGAGGTTCCGGAAGCAGATGCAGGCTTAGTGGAAAACGGCCGTCCGGCAAAGATCGCCATTTCGGCTCAGAGTAGCATTTCATTCGATGGCACGGTGGCACGCACTGGTTGGGCGTTACAGTCCGGAACGCGCGCACTGCGTTGTGAGATCGATGTACCAAATCCTGACGGCCACTTGCGCCCCGGCATGTATGCTCAGGTGGAACTTACCGTAGCCGAACGAGTGGACGTGCTGTCCGTGCCGAAAACGGCCATCGTCACGAAGGATGGTCAATCCTTTTGCGTGACCGTGACGTCCGATGGAATCATCCTGCGAAAAATCGTACAGACTGGTATTCGTTCTGCGACTGACGTTGAAATTACCTCCGGTCTGGACGGGACCGAAGACATCCTGACCGCCAACGCAGCTGCATTCTCAGACGGACAAATGGTGGAGAAGGTCACGGCAAAGTAGCCTCGACAAGGAGGTGATCCACGAAGAAGTGACGCACCGCAATCCAAAGTAGCCATCACGCTCCGCCGTGATGAGCATTTGTCAGTCGATATCCATCAACCGAGACAGGGCTCCACGGTCAGCCTCGTCGCATGGGGCTGAGGGACAATCAGCGCGGGGGCTCCATTTATGTGGCCCTGTTCAAGGCTTGTCACGGCGGAGCGTGACGGCTACTTTGCGATTGGCCCGTCACAGAGGCCGAACCCTCGTGAGGACGAAGTTTATGTACGAGAACAACCGCTGCAAACCGGTGCCTGCAAATCTTCGCAGGAGAACAAGAAGTCAACTGTTAATAGTACGGATATCTCGAATGAATCGCAGTGCTGTATCCGTGTCATCCGAGGCATCCGTGGTTAAGATTGAATCACATGTGTTGTTCAAATGTTCAGACGGGCCTCTTGCGAACGATCCCGACAACTCATAGACTACGAACATCATGAATCTCGCTGAGCGAATCACTGTTGAAGCTGGCAAATGCGGCGGACGTCCCTGCATCCGGGGTACGCGCTTTCGGGTGATGGATTTGCTGGAACTACTTGCCGCCGGAGCCACGCACGAGGAGATTCTTCGCGACTACGAGTTTCTGGAGGCTGAAGACATCCCGGCGGCGCTCCATTATGCGGCACGGCAGAGCGACCATGTCGTCCTGCCGAGCGCATGAGGTTCCTTGTGGACAATCAACTTCCAGCTGCGCTCGCCCGCTGGCTGGCGAAGCAGGGTGCGGATGCCGTGCATGTACTGGATCTTGGCCTGGGCGCTGTGTCGGATACAGAGATTTGGTCGCACGGCATCACCGAGGCGAGAATCGTGGTGTCGAAGGACGAAGACTTCTTCGACCTTGCCAATCGTCTGAGTGACAAGGGCCAGTTGCTTTGGGTGCGAATGGGCAATTGCCGTACAGCAACGTTGCTCGGGCGTTTTGAATCCGCATGGCCGGGTATTCAGGAATCATTTGAGGCGGGACACCGGATTGTGATGCTGCCGTGAGAGTCTCCCAGTAGGGTAGAAGGAAGCAAGAATCTTCAAAGCTGAATCCACCAGCACACTGCGGTGAATTGAGGAATCCAGGATTCTCGGTCTGTCCGGTTATACCGGTTTCAAGGGTCAATCCGAGAGGCTCGTGAATTCTGATCATGCGGACTGATCCGATCCGATGGTAACCGCAAGGACTTCTATCGGTCAGCAAACGGCATGGATGTCGTACGCCAAAACCGGCAGAGACTGCTGATCTCGGAGCGCCACGGATGGCTCGGCTGTCTTCAACATACCGCATCGCAGCGGCGCTCTTCGTGTGCCTGGCGGTGACGGGTTGCCGCAGCACCAGTCTTGCGAGTACGACAAGGGCTTCCGGCGATCGCGAATTGCTCCGCCAACGAAGTGAATCTGCTGCACCAGTCACTGTTGCCAGCTCCCCTGCCCTTGCAGGTACGACGGACGCGACAGGTACCATCACACTTGTCGCCGCTGAGGGCGAAGTTGTCGAAAAACAAACTCCGGTTGTCGTTCAACTGCCTGAACAAGCTGCGCAGACGATCGATCTCTCCACGGCCCTCATGCTCACCGCCGGACGCAGTCCGCAGGTGGCGTTTGCAAATGCCCGGATTGAAGAGTCCCGCGCCCAGTTGGATCGCGCGGAATCGCTCTGGCTGCCGTCGCTGCGAGCCGGTGCAAACTACAACAAGCACGAAGGACGGATTCAGGATGTCGCGGGCACTGTCATCGAAACCAGTCGTGGATCGGTGTACTCAGGTCTTGGAGCGAACGCGGTCGGCGCAGGTTCACCTGCAGTCCCGGGCCTGCTCGCTCAATTTCATGTCACGGACGCCGTGTTTCAGCCGCGGATCGCTCGACAAAGTATCCGTGCTCGAGACGCGAACGCCCGCGCTACGACGAACGACAGCCTGCTCGCCACATCACTAACGTACATCCAACTATTGCGTGCGTCTCAGGAACATGCGGTCGCGAACGAGGCCATGCAGCAGGCGCAGGAACTGGAACGCGTGACGCGGGAATTTGCTGCGGCCGGTCAGGGACTCACGTCCGACCACGACCGCGCTCGCGCAGAATTTGCCATGCGCAGGAACGAACTGCAACGCGCGGATGAAGGCGTCCGGGTGGCCTCAGCACGACTGGCTCAGCAGGTGCGCTGGGAATACGCTCAGTTGCTGCAGCCTGCGGAGTCGCATCTGCATCCGATTACCATGGTTGATAACGGCACGTCGGCGCAGAGTCTGGTTTCGATTGGCTTATCGCACCGCCCGGAGATCGCCGAATCGCGGCATCTGGTGTGTGAAGCCGTCGAGCGTCTCAATCGCGAACGTTATGCACCGTTGATTCCCAGTGTGCTGCTGGGTGTGAGCTATGGCGGGCTGGCCGGAGGACTTGGCAGCAATCTGCAGAACAGCGGCGATCGACTGGACGCCGATGCAGTTGCATATTGGGAGTTGCGACAGTTGGGGTTCGGTGAACAGGCGGCTCGCCGAGAAGCAAGTTCACGGATCGTGCAAACACGGACAAAGCAGATCGCCCTCATGGATCAGATCGCCCGCGAAATCGTCGAATCACACGCTCAGGCGCAGTCTCGGTGGATGCAGATTCAAACGGCACAGGAAGCTGTCAGCGCGGCGCAGGATTCGTTCGATCGCAACTGGGACCGGATTGAAAATGGCCAGGGATTACCGATCGAAGTCCTGCAATCAATCCAGGCTCTGACAAACGCTCAGCGTGAATACACCCGAGCCGTTGCCGACTACAATGTCGCACAGTTCACGCTGCACCGATCTCTCGGCTGGCCGGTTGACGCATCGGCGAGCATCGGCAATGATTCGTAATGCTGACGAGACATTCTCTTTCAGCCTGGATCACCACCGCACTGGCTTGACCCCGATTGCCGCCCAAATCGAAAACAGCCTTGCGGTTCACACCATGGTGGCCTGGGACGCCTTCGGACCAGAATTCTGATCCTTCATTGAGCCATGGAATCATTTCATGCCCAAAAGAATCTATGTCATCCTGCTTGCCACATGCCTGGCCCGGAACGCCATTGCGGAAGATGTTCGGTCAATCTTTGGACGCGCGGTGGCCGTTTGGCATTTGAAAGACCTTTCAGACTCTGCGGGAGTCAACAGCTTTCTGAACATCAACGGCAGCGTCACGCCTGGAGTCCACATGGAAGGCCAGGACCGTGACGATTCCCTGAATCGTGGAGGCGACGGTGCAGCGGCGGTACTGGATGGAGGCTGGCTGGAAGCCGGTGACGGAGCGAATGGCGAACTTCGGCTGACCGGAGATGCGTTCACCGCTTTGATTCGCTTGAAATGTCCCGCAGAGAGTCTGTGGTCGACACGCGGATTCTTCACGAAAGGTGGAGGACACGAGACGCTGGTGTTCAATTTCTTTTCCTACGACTTCGGTCAGGGTCCGGAAGGCATGCGGCTGGGCTGCGAGATCGGGATCGAAGGCAAGTCGGGTCTTGGCGGCCAGGTCACCGCGCTGGTGCCCCAAATTGGCCCGACCGACTGGCATGACGTTGTCGCTCGGTACAACGGCAGCGAACTGGTTTTGATTGTTGATGGAGTTGTAATGGACCGAAAGTCGGTAACTGGTCAGCTGCGCCAGGGCAACACAGAACCTGTCTGCATCGGAGCTGGCGGTGCCGGGGACAATCCTTTTCCAGGAATGATCGATCACGCCGCACTTTGGGATTGCGCGCTGAGCGATGAAGAAATCACACTCATGAGCGGCGGGGCCTCCGGTGCTCAGGCGAAAACAGCCATGTTTGCGCAGTTCGTACCGGCGCCGCCATCGCCACCGACTGCGGAACTGGTAATGCGCTCACGGGAGCTGAAGCAGAAATTTCAGAAAGATCACCACCGGCCGCGTTATCACTTTCTGCATTGCGAAGAAGGTGACACGATGCCGGGAGATCCCAACGGAGCAATCTTCTGGAATGGTCGATACCATCTCTTCTACATCTTCCAGCGTCAGCAGTCCGCAGAACCTCAGACAGTACACTGCTGGGGACATGCATCCAGCGTTGATCTGGTGCACTGGGAACATCATCCCACAGCACTGGATGTGGCTTCAACCGACGTAGATCGAGGCATCTTCAGTGGCAATGCGTTCGTGTCGAAGGAAGGCATTCCAACGATCCTGTATCATGGCGTCAGCGCGGGAAACTGCATCGCGACTGCGGAAGACGACCGGCTGATTCGCTGGACAAAGTTGCCATCGAACCCAATCGTGGCGATGCCGAAACGGGGCGAACCTGGCTTCGGTGTCTACGATTCCTGGGATCCTCATGGCTGGCTGGAAGACGACACCTGTTATGCGGTCTTCGGCGGAAATCCGGGCACCGGGTCTCCTCCTGCGTTGTTCAGGGGACCGGCGATAACGCAGCTGAAATATGTCAGTCGATTTCTGGACAATGATTCCTGGAGCGAACCGGGCGAAGACATCTCCTGTCCCGACTTTTTCCAGATCGGCGGTCAGCACATGCTGCTGTGCATCAGCCACATGCGAGGCGCTCGGTACTTTCTGGGTGACTGGAAGAATGATCATTTTGTGGCGAGTTCGCACGCACGAATGAATTGGCCGGGCGGTTGTTTCTTCGCTCCTGAGACGCTGCTGGACGATAAAGGCCGACGAATTCTGTGGGCCTGGTGTCTCGATGAACGACCGCATTCCGCGCAAGTCTCCAGCGGCTGGAACGGAGTGATGAGTCTTCCCCGAGTTCTCTCGCTCACATCCGACGGAACGCTGCAGATCGAACCGGTTGAGGAGCTGCAGAGGCTACGGCTCAACCATCGCTCGCACAAAGACCTCGCAGTCAAACCCGATGATGAATTGGTGCTGAACGATATCAACGGCGAATGCCTCGAGTTGCTGATCGAAGTGCCAGCCTCGGGAAGTGACGGCTTTGGAATCAAACTCCGTCGCTCAGCAGACGGTGCGGAAGAGACTGCAATTGTTTATGATGCGAAAGCCGGGATGCTGCAGATAGACGTGAATCGATCGACCCTTGATCCTTCGATTCGATACCGCAGCTGGAGTCTGTTCAAGCCGCCCGATGCCGAAGACGCGGCGCGCCGCGTCACAGTTCAGGAAGCGCCGCTTGCGCTGCAGGCAAATGAACCCCTCCGGCTGAGGATTTTTCTGGATCATTCGATGCTGGAAGTCTTCGCGAACGGTCGCCAGTGCATGACCCAGCGTCTCTGGCCGACTCGTGAAGACGCCACTGGAGTGTCACTGTTCAGTCGCGCTGCAGAAACGACCGCGTCTATTGAAGCCTGGGACATGGCGTCAGCAATTGCCGATTAGAGAAACAGTTACCAAGCGGCAAAGACTCCGCTCAGGCCGATCACGTCGGATCGGTAGCCTGAAACAGCATGTTCATCATGCAAAACGCACGACCGTTGTCTTGTGAACTGCTCACGCCCTATTTGTGCAACACGTTGGATGGCCCCTACACTTGCCAGGACGTTTGAAATTATCATGTGGGTCGTTGCCGGGCGGATCACGTCATAATTTCGCGTATCGGCGAGCCTGGGCAGATGACAAACGGGCGGCCTTCGATGTCGGGGAGTTCGAGGGTGGCGGGGACTCCCGGAAGTTCATAAACCGTCGCCGCCAGATCGATGGGATTGACAGGATTCACGGCGGGATACGCCGCGTAGCGGTCGCTGACGCCGTAAACCTGACCAACGCGAATTCCGCCGCCAGCAGGGTTTCATCGATCAGGATGTTTCCGTTCCGACGCACTATCCCTCGGTGAGTTCCGTTCGACATCTGATGCACCACTGTTTTCTCGGGGGTCACGGCATTGTTCAATCACCTGCGGAGTCACTATTCCATCGAATGCGTTGACTTCGCGTATCGAACTAGACGAATTTACGGAATCTGTGAACGACTTCAGTTCTTTTGAAGTCATGAACGCATCGAATGACGCCTCGCAAAATAGTCTCTTGATTACTGGAAGAAACGACGTGTTGATCGAGTATTCCTTCGCGGTCTTGCCCTGATTCGCCCCTTTCGTCAGCAACAACTTTAAGCTGAGGAGTCTCGGAAGCATTTCAATCGCCGCTGAACGCACTTTGCCATGGCCGGGTCGATCTACAGGCGACTGGTTTAGCAATGCTTGTTCTTTGAGCCACTCATGCCCACTTACATCCTTATTCCAGTACTTCTTCCTGGCAAGTTTAGACAGAATTGAGAGTAACGCTGCCTCAAGGTCGTTGACGAACCACTCGCTCCGTGGAACGATGTTCGCGGCGGGAGAAAAAATCCACTCGATGAGCTCGTCGATTGTTTCAATAGCCGCTGGTGCTGGAATGGTCTTAACTTTTTTCAAGGCAAACAAGTCGTGGGCAGTCTTCCCATCTAACGCACGCAGTTTTATTACGATGGCTTCACTTTCTTTAACCCGGCGAAGCATTTCCAGCATACGCTGTGCTTGATTTCTTGGCGGCGTCGCTGACTCACAGTCGGCCCATAGCCAATCCCACTGCAGTGATTGGTTCCGAGCAGCTAAAGCAGTGAGAAGCGAAGCTCTGGCTGGGTCGCCGGGTAGTGCCCCGACAATGAGGATTTTTTGAAGCATGGAGTGGCCCTACACAATGAGAACCATCCACTACCGCGGTTGAAAATGTTTGCGAACGCATCGCACAGGAATCGCTAGCGCATCTAGTTCATCCAGTGACATGTCGTTGATACAGGCGATAAGAGCATTCTTAAAATGCCCGCCCGTTGAACTTGGAACTCGGTCCAAAGTTTTTCTGTAGCTTGGGATAACAGGGGACAGGAATGGAGTTGGATCGATGTTCATCCTTGTACACCAGTCGATCAATGCCCGAGCCACTTTCTCGGCCCGAATCTTCTTCCATTGCCAAACGTCTGAAGGTCTGTTTGCAGTGATCCATTGCGAAAAATTCCGTGGCGACGTGGTCGCGCCAAAAACCTCAGGCGGAACTTGAAAATCGAGCTTCTGTGCAAACTCAATGATCCAGTCACAATACTCTTCGTTACTTGGTGTTTGCACTTCGACCGTTTCATCGCTTGCGTCCGTCGATACCGGATCAGTTCTAAACTTGCCAACTCTTCGATCATAGACCGTTTTGCCTTTCGATGGCCGTTGCATAGCAAAGGCTTGCCATGCATCTTGTCGAATGTAATTAGGGGTACCATCTGTCTGAGGGTTTCGTTCGAATCTCCGCATCTCTACCCCCGGCGGATACACTTCCAAGTGTTTGACTGAGAAATTACGGACCAACAGTCCAAGACTTTCGGCTTCTCGAATGGCGTCACCGAGCTTCTCAAATCCCGAGGCCGAGAACGGGTCGCCTCGAAAGTGTGCCCGAATCTCGTCGGCCAATGCGGCACCGTTAGTTGGAGAGTGAAGGTCTTCGAACCGCTTGCTCACGGCGCGACCAATGAACTCAAGTAATTGACTTCGCACTGCTGAAACCTCAAAGAAAAAAGGGAAGGAGAAGAAAAAAGGCTTGGAGCATTATTCTGCCCAAGCCTGAATTTCAAATTCTACTTCCAGCACTTTTACTCTACTTGTGCGACACACTAGAACGGCGAAGCTAGGAAAAGCTGGCAGATACCGGGCATTCGCTCTTTGTTCCGACAACACAAGGGTTTCTGTACGCAACGACCAAATTATTGGCCGAAAGTCAGGTATTTAGAGTTTCGTCCTCGCAGACCGATTTGTCAAGCGGAATGTAGGAGAAATTGAAATCGCACAAGGAAAAGGCAACTGCGGCCCTTTGAAATTCACTAATTGACCTCCTGCTGCAACCGCAATGCGGTCTGGAAACCAAGCTGCGTCAATATTTTATGGGCGGTATCGTTGGTCAGATGCTGACTGATCGAAGTCTCTCTGATTTCGCACATCCTCTCGAGGATCAATGGAGGTGATCAATGATAAATGATACCAGTCACTTGACATAAGAATATCAGGTTTTTACGTTGTTTTCGACACGTGCGACAAAAGTCCGGTGAGTTGAACTCGTTTTGGGTGGCGGCCTTAGATTTTTTTGGCCGCGTGTTTGGCGGACTTCTCAGGTGACCAGGAGCGTGCTGAAAGTTGCCAAACGGCGATATGACGTCGCAAAGCACAGCGCAGACTGCCCCGCCACCTTTCGCCAGTTTTGCAATGAGTTAGCGCTCGCCGCTCGAAGGAGATTCCAGCCAGCGACTTTCAGCAGGATGCTCAAAAACACCGCCGGATGACCATGCACACGAAGCCGGTCAAGCCCGGTCACTCGTTTCAGAATGCTGTTTTGGTCGCCTCGATACCGCTGCGAAGCCGGTATTCATCTCGGAACTCCGTGGTCTGTTCTCGGCGACGGCGATTAATCAACCGCACCTACTTGGCCTAAATCATCACCTGATTCCAGCACGACGCAAATCGAACGGGGCACTTCTGCAGCAGCGGACACACGGCACAGACATGCAGATGTTGCAGGATATTGATCTGCTGCAGAAATTCGTCGTAGAACGAACGATGTAACGATGTGGCTTTTGACTGGACGAACATTCCACGCAGGTCGGCACGATGATCATACGACCGTATTCATCTTTGGTTTCGCCGTCTTCGATGCGGAAGTCTGACACCGTCATCGCATCGGGATCGCATCGGGATCGATATGATCAGCCGGGCACTTGCCGGACGTTGGTGAGACCAGCGAAATGTCTTCCCTGCGGCACAGCATGTCTTTGGTTTTCCGGCTGCAGATTCAGTGCATACTGCGCATCGATGTTGAACATGTACGCATCGTCAGCTTCCTCGTGAGTCCAGTTGCAGAATTCCATGATGAACAGCAGGCCAACCATGACTAAGCCTGGATCACCACAGCACTGGCTTGTCCGACACGGGTGACGCTCGTTTTCAGGAACAACCCATTGGACGTTGTCAGATGTTCGCCATGCACAACATTAAGCGGCTGCTCGACATCCGGTGTGGTGAAGTTCAACGTCTTTGGAACGACGCCGTGCTGCGCTGCCAGCAATGAGGCCGCGATTTCGCAAAGCGCGGCACCGCTGCCGGAACTTCCCATGTAGCTTTTGAATGCTGTGACAGGGACTTCATCGGCACGATCACCCAGGATACGCCGCAATGCTGCGGCTTCGTAACGATCCCGAGCCGGATGACCGGCAGCACATGCGCTGATGTGTCCCAGATCCTTCGCAGAGACGCCCGCTCGTGACATCGCGGCGTTCGCAGCGTTCACTACAGCGGTTGCTTCGTCCGGATGGCCTTCGCGGCTGGCTACAGTACTTGCACCACAACCCAGGACAGTTCCCAGAATCTTCGCTCCACGGGCCTCAGCGTGGGAGCGAGCTTCCAGGATCAGTGTGCATGACGCTTCGGCCAGTGCCTCGCCGATACGATGGGCATCGAACGGACGCACTCGCGTTTCGGCAGGTCCGTCCGCCAGAATATCCCAGTGACTGTTGTGACAGGATTTCACAGGGTGCAGGCGAGTCCCTGTCACGCCCGTCACCATCACGTCCGCGCGATCGCGACGAATAATGTTTGCCGCTTCCGCAATCGCTAAACATCCCGACGCTTCATCCTGAGTGATCGAATTGTTCGGCCCGCGCGCATCCAGCGCGATACCGAGGTGACATCCCGGCATGTTCGGAAGATAACGCAGCAGCCACTTGGGTTCCATGCCTGCCATTCCATCGACGCCCCAGCGATCATAGTCAAACGCAGGACGACCGTTCTTTTCAGACATCGATTTCAGTGCCGCACCGATCAGAACTTCCGGTGGACTGGACATCAGGTTCGCACCAAAATCCACGCCGATGCGATCAGGGGAGACGGCACCCGGTGCAAGTCCCGCATCTTCCATCGCCTGCAACGCAGCCGCGACTCCCATCTGAATTTCACGACACATCACGTTGACGCTTTTACGCAGCGTCTTGAGGTGCTGTTTCTTTATCGTTTCGTCATTGAAGTCGCTGACTTCACCGCCGATACAGCCAGGCGTGCCGACAAATGACAGCAGTTCCACGCGCTTGATACCCGTTCGGCCCTCCGCGATGCCTGACCAGAACGCTTCGCGTCCGATTCCCAGCGGCGAAATAATGCCGATGCCAGTGATGACGACGTCACGAGGAGAAGTTTGCGACATGAATTTACCCAGTGAAGAATCTGTTCCTGTGACGCCTCACCCGGGAGGCCGACACTCATTATTATTATCAATTCCCGTTCGCCGATCCCCATCGGTGCGGAAACAACCAACCTCCAGGGCAATGTAGACAGCCTTGGGTTTATTGAGAATTTGGCACGGCAGTTTAGCAGGCTCAGAATCGCAATACTGCGCGATCGGCGTATTTTACGAGAACCGGACCTGAGTCGGAATGAATCGCAGTGTCTGGGCAGGCTAGACGCATGGTTTGCCGCTGCGAGCGGTACATGATGCGGCTGTTGTCGGAGTGCGTGTTTGCGTTGATGCCGCATTCCTTTAACGGTTTTTTCGGCAAAATTCTGCAGTTCGCACACAATTGCGAAGACAATCTCGCTGCTGACACGAATCCATTCCGCGTTCCCAATGACTGATCCTCCCTGCCCCATATCTGCCGATTGGACGACATTCCCATGTTGCACGCCGTATTTCGCTCAGCCTTAACTCGATTGCTGGCGACCTCGCTGGTTTTTGCTATTTTTTCTACTTGCGCCGCCCACGCCCAATTGAAGGGAAAAATTGCGGAAAGACCCATCGCGATCTGGTATGCACGTGATGTGACTCCCAAACGGATGATGGATTACGTGCTGGCGTTGACCGAAAAGCTGGAAATCGGCGCGACGATGCGCACGCAGTGGGAGGAGGAGCAGTTTCGCACGCAGCTTGAGGGCGTGCAGCCCGGCGTAGAACAACCTGTGTACGGCGTCGCACTTTACATGGTGACCGGGTTGATTCCTTCATTCGAGACCATCAATTTTCAACCGGTCGTTGATGAAGACGACGCTCGCAGACTATTGAACGGCGGCAAGGCCAACTACGGCGACAATGGTTATATGGAGGAGCTTGGAAATGACTGCTTCAAGACCGGATATCGATACTCAAACTCGGCAGAAATGCCTGTCGGCTACGACGAATCGCAAATTGCCGCCAATAACAATCAACAGAATAGTGGGTGGAAATTCGAACAGAGAATCGTGGAGAAGGACGGCAAGAAGTTCATCGAAACCACGAATACAATGACAGAATACTGCCGTCTTTTCGACAACGTGCTTTACAAAGCCTCGTTCGAAGAGTTGCTTGTGATGGAACTGCCCTCGGCAGACAACGTGACCAGCAGCGTCAGCAGTTCGAACGATCTGGGATTTGATGCCTACCTTGATCGCATCC
>Ga0335394_10002387_pt1 | contig 21118 bp, 18 predicted proteins | sample MAT03_FD_205741 | JGI IMG/M metagenome (GOLD analysis project Ga0335394, IMG submission 205741) | Freshwater microbial communities from Lake Fryxell liftoff mats and glacier meltwater in Antarctica - MAT-03 (spades assembly) (version 2) ...
GTGATAAGGTGGGAAATGCCTTCATTATATTCAACACTTATCGAGTAGGCTATCACTTTAAACTCTTTAAGGATAGGTTTTTTATAGAGCCATCAGTTGGTGTTGCTGGTCGTCCTTATCAATCAAGGATGCCGGATGGTTTTAAACAAAAAGATGACAAGTGGCCAAAATGGACGCCTGAACCGGGGCTGCATTTCGGATTTAATTTTTAATTGATAATTTATGAATACACAAAAAACACAACAAAACACACTGGAAGATATCAAAGTTAACGTGAAAATAAAGCTTGCAACGCTGTGGACGAGTTTAATGTTTCTCATCATCTATCTTGATTATTTCGCCTTATATATGCCGGGTACACTGGAAAATATTCTGAAAGGGAGGGTATTTGAATTTGATATTACGCAAGGATTTCTTTTGGCAGCACTCGCCATGGTGACAATTCCGGCACTGATGATTTTCCTTTCCGTTGTCCTGCCGGCTAAAGTAAATCGCTGGGCAAATATCATTATTGCCGCGATTAATATTCCCTTTATGTTGTTTAATTTGGCAGGTGAGGCTTGGATTCACATGGTGTTTGGCGCTGTGGTAGAAGTCGTTCTTCTTTGTCTAATTATCCGTTATGCATGGAAATGGCCTCGTATTGAAACATGAAAAATCATATAAAGCAGAAGGATTTCCTGGTCATATTCGGGAATACGGAGACTCATCGTCCCTATCAATCAACAATGCCTAATTCGTTTAAACAGTTTGATGATAGGTGGCCAAGATTCTTCTTCTGGCAGCCGGGATTGTGTATTGGGTTTAATTTTTAAAAATAAAATAATTAAATGAAAGCAGTCATTTGCACCAATTACGGACTTCCTGAAGTATTGCCAATTCAGGAAGTTTCTAAACCTTTGCCTAACGACAATCAAATTCTTGTCAAAATAATTGCTACTGCAATCAACTCTGGAGATGTAAGGGTAAGAAGTTTTGACGTTAAAGGATTTATGAAGGTCATAATGCGTTTAGTTTTGGGCATTTCAAAACCAAGAAAATCCATATTAGGAATTGTTTTTTCGGGTGTCGTAGAAAGCATTGGAGATACTGTTTCTAAATTTAAAATTGGTGATAAAATATTTGGTATGACAGGCTATAAATTCGGAACTTATGCAGAATATATTGCAGTCAATCAAACCAGCAATGTGTTGGAAATGCCTAAAAATGCTACATACGAAGAAGCTGTAGTCAGGTTTATTACATTACTTCACGTCTCCCATCAGTTTTTTCACCAAAGGAGAAATTGCAATTAAGATGACACCTGCAATCAAAGCATAAATCGCCAGTTGTTTGTAGCCGTCGGCATAAATTGTTAATTTTTCGAGATTGCTTGCGTTCTCTGAAGCTTTGGCAATGTTTGCACCTAAAAGTCCCGCAAAATACTGCCCATAAGCGCTGGCTAAAAACCACATCCCCATAATTACCGCTTGTGTTTTATGCGGAGAAAGTTTTGTCATCACCGACATTCCAATTGGCGACAAACACAGTTCCCCGAATGTAATAATGAACCATCCAAACGTAAACACATTTAAAGACGTTACACCGTTTGTATCAGCAAAAAATTTCGTGTAATAAAAAATATAAAAGCCACCAGCAAGAAAAAGAAAAGCCAATCCAAATTTCACGATCGTATTTGGCTCTATTCCATTTTTATTCATGCCCAGCCAAACCAGCCCAACAAGTGCAGCAAATATAATTACAAAAAAGGAGTTCGCTGAATTGTTTACACCATTGGGATCTAGTTTAACACCCATCAAACTATCGTTAAGATTATGTTTTGCGAACAAGCTTAAAGAGCCGCCACTCTGTTCAAAGAAAGCCCAGAAGAAAATTGAAAAAACAATAAAGACAAGGGCCGCCAGCAATTTTTTATTTTCCGTCCATGAAAAATTACGCATTTCGTACAGAAGATAAATTAACGAACAAGGTCCTATGATGAACATAAAAACATCGGTATATTCTGTTTTAGACACCATGGTCATGATGAGCGGCAGTATCGCCAGTGAGCCAATGTAGGTGGCATATTCCAGAAATTTTCTTCTTTTAGGGTCGAGATGCGCTATAGGAGAAACACCAATGTTTCCAAGGCTTTTTTGCGTTCGCGTAAACGTAAGTAAACTAATCATCATTACAATAGAAGCAAAACCAAAGGCTACGTTCCAGCGCAATTCTACCGGAATAAGGTTGGCAAACAGAGAACCGTTAGCCGTGGCAATGCACAAATACCCGCCAATAAGCGCTCCTAAATTAACGCCCGCATAGAATAGCGAAAATCCTGCATCACGTCTGTTATCGCCTTCTTTATACAATTTGCCTACGATGGTTGAAATGGTTGGTTTAAAGAAGCCGGTACCAATTATGGTGAAACTAATTCCGAAAAAGAAATAGGCTTTTGGATCGAGTGCCAGCAAAACACTTCCTATAATCATAAGTATTCCACCCCAGAATAAAGACCTACGGTATCCTAGAATTTTATCGGCAAACAAGCCTCCTACAAAAGTAAACGCATATACGAAAGCTTGCGTAGCGCCGTATTGCAGGTTGGCTACCTCATCGTTCATACTGAGTTCAGTCACCATAAAAACAACCAGCATCCCCCGCATACCATAGAAGCTAAAACGCTCCCACATTTCGCTAAAAAAAAGATACCAAAGCTGCTTAGGGTATTTACCTTTAAAATCAGTGACTTCCTCGGTTTTGAAATTTTGTGTACTATCCATCTTGTGTAATTTAAAAAGCCTCCCGACAAATCGGGAGGCTTTAATTAAATAAAATAAGTATTTATTGAACGTTATTTTCTCTCATCACACTGTTCAGCCATTTTAGCATGGCGAACAGTAATACAGCCGCTCCCAAAACCAATCCGAAATTCATATAGAAGAAATTCTCTTTGTGCTCTGTTGTTTCCCACATACTGGAAAGCATTCCTGATAATTTATTTCCTACAGAAATAGCGAGAAAGAACCCCCCCATCATTAACGCGGTGATACGCGGCGGTGATAATTTAGAAACCAATGACAAACCCATCGGCGATAAACAAAGTTCCCCGATAGTAATAACACCATAAGAGGCAATTAACCAGAAAGAACCTGCTTTTAAAGATAAATTATTTGTAGAAAGAACTGCGCCAACCATCACTAAAGCCGATAAAGCTGTAACGACTAAACCAATCGCAATTTTTGTTGGTGTACTTGGCTCTCTTTTTCTTCTTCTCATGAATCCGAAAACCCCTACAACCAATGGCGTTAATACAACCACCCAAAATGGATTAATAGATTGATACAATTCTGTGGAATATAGTTTTAAGTTTTCGCCTTTGGCAGGAACCTGATCACCTGGAAGCGTTGCAAAATAACTTCTCGATTTTTCAAGTTGACCAATCTCACCTGCAAAATTTCCCTTTAATTTAAGCTCTTGCACTGTATTGCCAGGCATGGCTTTTTCCTGCACTCTTAATTCTTCGATCTTAGCATCAAAAGTCGCCTTGTCAGCAGAAACAATATCATTGTTGACTACAACTTGTGCCATGCCAATTTTATCGGCAACTTTTGCAACGCTCTCCGGCATTTTTCTATCTGTATGATCTTCCGCCCAAACCGTTAATGCATCTCCATTTTGATGGAAAATGGCAAAGAACAAAATTACGCAGGTAAATACTGCCAACAAGGCTTTCACCGCTCTGCTTTCTTTAGGATCTCCTGTAAACGCAAGATAAATAAAGAACCCAATAACCGGGAGACAACCAATAATGAAGGCATCATTCGTATCAGATCCTAAAAAATTTCCTGGAATGATGTAACCAATAATTCCAAATACAAACATGGGTAAAACCGTCATACTTAAAATTTTGCCGGTTGACATATCGCCCGGTTGAAGCGGTTTTACAACGTCTACATGTTTAATGTGTTTGGTTCCTAATAAGAAAATAACCACACCTACTAACATCCCCACTCCGGCAGCTGCAAAGGCATGACCCCAGCCGTAATTGATCCGCATATAAGCCGCTACGAAATTACAAACAAAAGCTCCTACGTTAATACCCATGTAAAAGATATTGTAACCAGCATCTTTCTTGTCTTTCATATCCTCACCGCTGTAGAGATTACCTACCAGCGTTGAAATATTGGGTTTAAAAAATCCATTCCCAAAAATAATCAGGGCAAGGGCAATAAAGAATGTAGACGTACTATGCACAGAAAGTAAAAAATAACCGGCCGACATCATCAGTCCTCCTATCACGATTGATCTTCTGTAGCCCAGAATCCTGTCTGCTAATAATCCTCCGATAAATGGAGTCAAATAAACAAGCCCGAGGTATGTTCCGTAGATATCCGACTTTTTAGCGGCGCTAAATCCCATCCCGCCATTATTCCAGTTGTCGAGCATATAGAGTGAGAAGATTCCCAGCATTAAATAATACCCAAAACGTTCCCACATTTCAGTCCCGAATAAATACCAGAGTCCTTTCGGATGCCCTTTTTGTCCACTTGCTTGTTCCATGTTTTTATGTTTGTGTTAGGCGCCTAAAATAGGTCTTTTATTTAAAATAACAAACCCCGATTGGGGGAAAATCAGTTGATGTGCTTTGTATGCTGTACCTGTACCTTGTAGGCTGTACCCTTTGCCTTGTAGGCTGTACCTTGTACCTTGTCTGGGTTTATGTTTGCCCATTTGTTATATTCATTTCAATTTTATAACCGGCAAAATACACACACGCAAGGTACAAAATACAAGGTACAGGATGCAGCAGAGAGCCGAAAAGCAGCGTCAATAAACGTGCTGCCCTCCATTAATGCTATAATTAGCACCGGTAATAAAACTTGTTTCTTCACTGGCTAAAAAGCTTACGAGATGAGCTACTTCATGGGTTCCACCCAGACGCCCCATTGGTACCTGCGCCACAATCTGCGCAAGCACTTTTTCAGGAACCGCCATTACCATATCCGTACCGATATAACCCGGCGAAATTGTATTTACCGTAATACCATACTTTGCAACTTCCATTGCTAAAGATTTTGTAAAACCGTGCATACCCGCTTTTGCCGCGCTGTAATTGGTTTGTCCGAATTGTCCGCGTTGTCCGTTTACGGAGGAGATATTAATGATCCGTCCAAATTTGCGGGCAATCATCCCATCTAAAACGTTTCGTGAACAATTGAACACTGAATTTAAATTTGTATTAATAACGGCATACCAATCTTCTTTTTTCATGTTGATCAAGCGACCATCGCGTGTGATCCCAGCGTTGTTTACCAGTGTATCAATGGGCCCTATTTCTGCTTCTATTTTCCGAATCATGTCTCCTGCACTGTCAAAATCACTTACATCTCCATAGAAGAGTTGAATATTAAAACCCTCAGATTTCATGGTTTCCATCCATTTGTCTGCCTTCTCTTTTGTGTGATAATTTCCTACTACGTGATAACCATCTTTATGCAATTCTTTGCACATGGCAGTTCCAAGGCCACCGGTAGCACCGGTTACCAAAACAATTCTTTTATTCAGCTTGTCCATAGGTATGATTTTTAGGTTAAAATTAATTTATAGAGAACAGGAAACAACGTACAACGCTGTAAGATGTGAAATGGAAGATGGAGTTTCTGTTTTAAACACTTTCCATCTTACCTTTTACATGTTACATCCTGTATTTAGTTCTTAATTTTATCGGTATTCAAAATCGTTGCTTCACCGCTAGTGCAAACAAGACCGTCAGGATTTTTAATCAGTGTTTCAACCACTGCTCTGTTTTTATCCTTTATAAGTTCCTTTATAGTGAACTCAGCCTTGTAGGTAATGTCAACATACATTGGCTTTAAGAAATTCAAAGACTGTTTTAAGTAGATAGTTCCTTCACCAGGAAATAAGGTACCGAAAACTTTACTGAATAGAGCCGCGCCAAGCATACCATGCATTACCGGCTTTCTGAATAGTGTTTTTGCCGCGTACACAGGGTCGGTGTGAACAGGATTTTTATCGCCCGTAACTTCGGCGAAACGATTCACTTCTTCTTGTGAGAAACTAAACTCGTGTGTGTAAACTTGATTTATTTCCAGCATATAATAGTGTTTGATAAATTTAAAAGTAACAATTAGGTTATCAATTCCAAAATTATTTCCAAAAAATAAAATAAACATCCCAGACCAATAAAAGAACCCGGGCTATGAAGGAAAAGAAACTGTAAATTTGCACTCAATTTAAAAACCACCCGCCAGGAAATAGCTTCGCGTTAATCCGCGAAATCTGTGTCATCTGCGGCCAATACAGTCAACATGAATTATCCGCAAATCATCTTAAATAAAGGAAAAGAATTCTCCATGCAACGTAAACATCCCTGGGTGTTTTCAGGAGCCATTGCAAAGAAAGACGCCGCACTGCAGGAAGGTGATCTTGTTGAAGTGTATTCAAACAAAAACGAATTTTTAGGCATTGGTTATTTTGCTGCGGGTGGCAGCATTTCAGTCAGGATCATCTCCTTTGAAAAAACAACAATCGACGAAAATTTCTGGTTCGAAAAAATAAACAAAGCCTGGAAGTACCGTCAACACTTAAACATCATAAATGAACGTACAAACGTGTGCCGTCTTTTCTTTGGTGAAGGTGATGGCGTTCCGGGTTTAATACTCGATTACTACGACGGACACGTTGTTGTACAGGCACATTCCTGGGGCGTTCATCTTCAAAGAGACAATATCAGCAAGGCTGTCCAACGCGTAATTGGAGATTCCTTAAAAAGCATCTACGACAAAAGCGCAGAAACTTTATCCAAACACTTCTCGGGCAAAACCGAAAACGGATTTCTTTACGGAACCCTGCAAGAGGAAATTATCGTGAAAGAAAATGAACATCTTTTTAAAATAGATTTTATAAACGGCCAAAAAACCGGATTCTTCATTGATCAACGCGACAACCGCAAATTACTGGCAGATTACAGCAAAAATAAAACAGTTCTAAATACTTTTTCATATACCGGAGGCTTCTCAGTTTACGCAGCAAAAGCAGGCGCTACACGGGTAGACTCGGTGGACGTTAGTGCACCAGCCATTGCACTCTGCGACAAAAACATTGAGCTCAATCACTGCAACAACCACGAGAGTTTTGTTTTAGACACTTTTGATTTTTTAAAAGACAAAAAAGATGTTTATGATGTGATTGTCCTAGATCCGCCAGCCTTTGCAAAGAGTCGTGATGCCAAGCACCATGCGGTAATCGGATACAAGCGTTTAAATACCATGGCTATGAAATTAATCAGAGCAAATGGGATTATTTTTACATTCAGCTGTAGTGGCGTGGTCGATAAAATGTTGTTTTATAACACCATAACCGCAGCAGCCTTGGAGGCTGGACGTAATATTAAAGTACTTCATTACTTGTATCAACCAGCCGATCATCCTGTAACTCCATTCTTCTCTGAAGGTGAGTATTTGAAGGGAATGGTTCTTTGGGTGGAATAGTCTTTATTTTGCAGCCCTAAACTTTCTCTTCTACAACAAGATTGAGAAATGATTGTTTTCTGAAATTCGTTTTAAATTAACGCTACACTTTTAATTTTTTTAAACGGATGTAGTAAAATTTTCAATCTAACTTTTGCTAAGCACAAGTTATCAACACCCTGTATTTTTAACAGAATAAAAGTTTACGTTTATCGGAGGGAATTTGATCTTGACTCTATTTTTATTTGTACTCCAAATTTCCGCATTGTACTTCAACAAATTATTTAACGCTTTAAATTACTACCCCATGCGTAAATTTATTGTAAGCTTTTTAATTGCGCTCTGCATTTTTAGCAGTAGTAAAACAGTTGCTCAATCGACTGTGAACGGCATGTTTGATGTGGCTTACGATAGCTACGGAAATAATTATCCCATTCCTGATTTAGATGTTACTGCGGCAAAGATAATCGGCACAAGTGGCAACATTGTTAATGCGGCCGTTGCGTCAACTGTATGTATGTCTTCGGGATATTTTAGGCTTTATTTTGCACCGGGCTCGGTCTGGACTGCATCGCCCTCACTTCAAGTTGCTTTGTGTAATCTGTGCGCGGATATATCCGCATTTATTATTTCGCCTCTGACAAACACGTTGGTAAATCCTAACGGTTTTAAAATTAATTTGTATTGTGGCACTTCCGGTTTACCCAATGCTTTCGGAGACGCCTCTCAATTTTTTGCTTTTTCAAACAGTCCAAGTAACCCAAATCAAGGGATTATTGATGGCATGGTGTAAGGAATTACTACAGGTATCAATCCTTATTTGAGCATTCCGATGACTTTTTCCAACTCAGGAAATTTTTACCACGGCTTCGTAAATATTGGTTTAAGTGTTAATTGGCATACTGATATTACTACACTTCCGGCTTCAAATGCGGCGGATTTTTATAGCACCTTTTTACATGAGATTGTGCATTCTCTTGGGTTTATGTCTTTAATAAGCTCAACTGGAATCTCTATATTTAATAATACTGCTGCTGGCGTTAATAATAATTACTATTCACGTTATGATAAGTTTCTTACAGATAATAGTGGTAATTACTTGCTTGCCCCCAGCAATACCAATTGCCCCACCAGCGGCTTGAGCTATACAGCGCCTATTACAGCCATTAATCCCAACTATCCTTGCACTCCTTCGTTTCCATCGCCGGATATTAGTACCTGCTCCTTAACAGCCCGGTATGCAAGCCCCACGCAAACCATCGCTCTTTATACACCCGACTGCTTTGAAAACGCGTCCAGCTTATCTCATTTTGAAGACATGTGCAGTACCAGTTTTTTTTCTCCACCAAATGGCACCAGCTGTACACCCGTGCCGGCTTTTTCGGCTGGATTCAATAACCTCTATTACGCAATGGCCAATTCAAGTTCTACCGGCATGTGTTATACGAAACGGCACCTCAGGGACGAGGAGAGGCAGGTGCTCTGTGATATTGGATATAGCGTGGCTTCTACGTATTCAAGTCCAAGCATAGGAAGTAGTGCAATTATAAGAATAGTTCCACCCGCCATCCCCTTTAATTCTTTTGCTTACACCAATACGTGTAGTCCGGTTACAATTATAGGTTCAAACGACGGTCTTGCAGGTGGAATATTTATCTATACAACTACAAGTAATTCTTTTAGCATTTCCACTGCCAGTATTTTAGCAAATGATTTGCCTGCTTCGGGCTTAACTGTTGAGTGCGAAGAAGTAGTATATACCAATACGGTTACAAATGCCGCAGCTGCTGTTTCGGGAACCAGCCTGATTGTTACAGCCGCCGCTGGTTCAGGGCTTGTGCTGGTAAAATATCTTCCGAAAAATTCTTCGGGAGAGTATGGCACCGCCACCTATGTGTATGTTTATTTCGTGTCACCAAATTGTAATCCGGGTAACGCTTGCAACATGATTCAGAATAATGGTTTTGAAAATCTTATAAATGGCACCATCACCCCACAATGCGGATTACTTGTAACGGATATGATTCCGACCGCTATTAGCTGTTGGGAAAATTACGAAGGAACGCCCGGTGTTTTTTCAAATGGTTGCGGTTCCTCGGGGGGTAATTACCAGCTGGGAAATAACACCATTGGGTCTTCTCCATTAATCATCAACAGTTTTAACGGCAGCGGCAATAATCGTGTGATCGGCTTATCTTATACGCATCCAAACACCGGTACGCAGGCCATGAAAAACAATCTGTCTACACCCTTGGTAAATGGCACTACCTACCTGCTTTCGTTTTTAGTATATAATCCTGCAAGTACTGTAAATGTTGGTAGTTCGCCTATAGTTATTAGTGTCGCGTCTAATACATCGTTTACTTCCCCAGCACCAGGTGCATTCCCTTTTGGCTTGCTTTCTTTAGTAGATTTTACGGTACCAACCGCATCTGCATGGTCGCTGATTACGCATACATTTACCTTTCTTTCCAGCATAAACCATAATGCATTTATCATTGGTATTAATCCTGGGTTAACGAGTTTAACGCCATCAACAAGTATATGGACTTACATAGATGATCTTACATTGATTGCCTTGCCGGGTGCATCCTTATCTCCAACAAGTCTCACCATTTGTGGAAATCAAGTGTTACCGAATTTAAATGCTTTAGCTTCTCAGCCAGGTGTATGGTCGGGCTACGGCGTTGTACAAAACGGTGCGGGCTATGATTTTAATCCGGGCGTAGCGCTGAGTCCGGGCTTGTATCCGGTAGTGTATACGTATACCTATGGCGGTTGTACAGGTTCGTCAAATTTTCTATTTACAGTAAATACAAACACGAATTACCCTTTTCTCAGTCCCCCTCAAAACGTGTGCCTGTCAACACCCAGCCTTAATTTTAATTCCTTGCTTTCAAATACAGTTTATATTGGTTCGGGCAGTTTTTATTTAAATTCTTCTACTGTTTCTCCGGCACATACTTTTACGGCTGCGGGAAATAATATTTTACACTACATCTATACAGGCACTTTATCTTCTTTATGCGTCAATACTTCCAATTCAATTACGGTGAATGTTTATTCGGTGCCAAGTGTTCCTTCTATTTTTAATGGTACAGCCAGTATAAATACAACTGATCTTTGTATAGGAAATGCCTTTACCGTATCAGCAACATCGTCAGGGTCTGTAGTTACATGGCAGCCTGGCGGCTCTAACACCTATTCACAATCTTTCAGCCCAACCGTAACTACTGTTTACACCCTCACCGCTTTTAATCACAGCTCCTGTGTGTCTGCAAATACGCTCGCAATTAACGTTTTCACGAATTGCTGTAACGCTGTTATCATCCCATCTTTTACAAATAATTCCATTTCAGGTTATCACACACAGTCGGGCCCACTATTCATTAGTAGCGATGTTACCGTTCATACAGGCGGCGATTTTTTGTTAACGGCCGAGGCCCGCATGGCTGCTAACGTGAAGATTATTGTTGAAAATGGTGGTAGAATACAAATTGCCGGGGCGCATTTGCTTGCCTGTGAAACGGATATGTGGCAGGGAATTGTGATAAAGGATGGCGGAAAGATTATTACCTACGATTCTAACGGCAAAGATAATTTAATTGAGGATGCCATCATAGCCATTGATGCGAGCAATCAGGCAACTACTGCCGCTTCGCCCGTTATACAAGCACTCAACACCACCTTTAATAAAAATTACATCGATATAAATATTTCGGGTTATAGCAAAACAATTACACCGTATCCTTTTGTGATTAAGAATTGTGTATTCACCTGCCGTAATCTTCCTTTTACATCCAGCTACTGGCCTCAAACAGGCAGTGTAAACGCGGCCTCGACTCCTTCGGCCGACCTGCGCTTTGTAAATTCTGCGGCAACTCCTACTACAGGCCTGGCCCCGCCTTACCTGAACCAAAGTAATTTTACGGTTACACCGCTTAAAAATCCTTACTCGGGCAACTATTCTAAAATAGCAATTCAAATCAGTACCGTTGGCGTTAACAGCGGCACAACCATGTACGGTATAACCCTTGGCGATAATACCAGTGCAGCAGATTTTAATTTGTTTGATGCGCATGAAATATTTATTTCCAATTTAAACAGCAACGTCACTAGTCGTAATAATGTTTTTCAGAACACAATTGCTAATCCTTTCCTCAACTCCACCGGAATTGCAATAGCGCATAATGTATCTGGTGTAATGAATACATCCCTCGATCTTTCTTCTTCTGATTTTGAAACCGGCAACCGCTTCTGGAATTGTCATAGAGCATTAAAAACAAATAACTTATACAAATTTAATTTGCAGCATGCTATTTTCAGAAGCACGCAAAGCACAACTAACCCGGCTTCTGGCCCTGTAACCAGCGCGGTAAACATTAACACCAATCGCTTTTATCATTTTATGCGGTATAACGAATTTACCAACATCAGCAATTGTATCAATATTGGCATCACTGCGGGAAGTTACACCACTGTTGGCGGCGGCAGCGCTTACGGCACCTACGCGGCACTCATTGTAGTAAAAGAAAATACCATTTCAGCCAGTCCTGCCGCGAACGAATATGTAAATAATGCTATTACGATAAGCAGCCCGCTCACCAACAATCTCAATTGGACAAATGCCCCGAACTACAACATTAGCCCCAGCATTATTGGCATTATGATTCAGGATAACAGCATTAGTAATGTATACCGCGGCTTGCATCTGAATGGGAACGGCTCTAATTTTCCAAGTGTTATTGAAGATAATGTGATCAGCCTTGAAGATGATAATATATTTGGCGCTCCACAATATGCTGTACGTGTAACCAATACTTACGGAAAAAACGTAGTTACCGACAATTTGGCAAGTGCTCTTAGTACTACAAACACAAGTCAGGCGCTCTATTATTTTGCAGATAATTCCGGGGTTGCTTCTCCGAGCATCAGCTGCAACACGGCCAGCACTTCTAACCGGGGATTTGAGTTTAATAGTGTTAATTACAACGGCCCTGCCGCTATTGTTGGCACTTACTGGCGCGGCAATACAATGGGCAATCTTGAAAAAGGAATGGTGTTAAGCGGTAGTGGAATTATCGGCGCTCAAGGAACTAGTGTAAGCGCCATCGACAATGCCTGGCAGGGAACATGGTCCGGTAGCAATTATAATCTCTTTACAGATGGCGCAGCAACGCAGGCAACGAACTCTCCACTGTATTTAAAAACTGGATCGCCTTGGACACCAAGCAATAATTGGGGAAATCCTAATAATCAATCATATTTTTCCAACGGTTTATTTGCTGGGATAGGGGATTATAATTGCGGTGACTACCCCACGTCCATTGTGCAGGAGAATCCAGGTGATGTTGATTATGGAAATACGGCTACCTTTTATATGGCGCGCTCCCACTTCTACCGCATGGTTGCAAACAATCCCGAAGTCATGGAACTGCTCAGCGAAAATGCCTTAGGGCTTTATACTGCCTTACAAGACAGTAGCGTGGGTTTCTTTTATGCACTCGAAAATGCCTTGTATAGTGGGGACTTTATAACAGTCTACTCGATGATCAGTTCCGTAGAAGCTCCAAACGGGTTGGAAAGTAATTATTTAAGCTATTACACGTTATACATGACCTATGCACAGAATGGTTTTGAAGCTGGTTCCGGCACTGACAGCACGAGTCTTCTTACATTGGCAAGCTTATGTCCCGCCGATCACGGTGCCATCATTTACCAGGCAAGAGCATTGTATAATACCATTTTTAAAAATAGTTATCTGTTTTATGACAACTGCGAAGGACTTGAGGAAAAACGAAACTACAATAAAGATAACATTACACTTCCGCGAACAGAAGATTTTAGAATTTTCCCAAACCCGGCAAAAGATAAATTAACCATATTTGTTCCAAAAGGGAATGAAAATTTAAACATAACCATTCATGATATTAGTAATCGTGTAGTTTTAAATAAAAATATCAATACAAAAGATTTTATAATTAATTTAGATATTGAACTTGTGAACGGTATTTATTTGATTGTGATTAGTAGAAGTGCCAATGAGAAAATTACAAAAAAAATCATTATTGCCAAATAGAGTTGTCTTTATTTTAGCGTTTTCATGGTCAGTATTTTTTTTGAATTCTCAATCAATTTCTAACTATGTGAATAATGGTAGCTTTGAGAGCATTTATAATTGTTTTAGTCCCTACAAAACAAGCTTAGCGAAACATTGGCTTAGTCTAGACTCAATAAGCTATAGTGGAATGTATATAAGTACTTGCAACTCTTATATACCATCAAATGGCAGTGGATATCAGTACCCTAAATCTGGCAATGCTGTTATTCTCTCAACGTTTTATTGTAAGAACTGCGGGCGTGGATATTTAAAAAACAGATTAAAAAAAAATCTAGAAGGAGGGAAAACTTATTGTGTGAAGTTTTATATAAATATTGTAAATGTCAGTCCTAGAGGTATGGACGGGTTTGGCGCTTATTTATCAGATAATATGATTGACACTATATCAAAATGTAATCTTCCGTTATCATATTTGACTCCACAAGTTAAAAATGCTCTGGGAAATGTTATTAGCGATACATTAAATTGGACTCCAATAACAGGAACTTTTGTTGCAACAGGTATCGAAAAGTACTTACTACTTGGTAATTTTTTACCTGATAATGCAGTTAGTACAATTTCAATTAATCCTGCTTATTATCCCCAAGATTGGACCGATGTTTTAATTGACGATGTTAGTTGCACAGAAATAAACCTGCCCGCCTATGCTGGCCCAGATCAATCGCTTATCCCCGGAGACAGCGTGTACATAGGTCGTGAGAATGATTTCGCAATAGACCCTGGCTGCCGCTGGTATCAGTTTCCAAACATGGCAACGCCCATTGATACTATTTCAGGGATGTGGGTAAAGCCTAGTGTAACGACAACTTATATTGTGAGGCAGATTTTGGATTGTAGTGCAGAGAAATGGGATACGGTGATGGTTTATATGAAACCTTTGGGCATTGTCAATCTGAGTGCAGTCGAAGATGACATTAAGCTCTTTCCAAACCCTGCTTCTGATTTTTTAGAGATCTTTGTTTCAAATCCTGAATTACTAAAAGATTTTAAGACTTTGAGTATTTACAATAACCTAGGGCAGTTGGTGCGTGAGGAGGATATGGCTTTTATAGGCAAGAAGATCAGCGTAAAAACAACCGACTTAAAAGACGGGATGTACTTTATTAGAATAGGAAGCGTCAATTCAGGAACCGTGAGTAAGCGCTTTGTGATTGCGCGGTAAATAGAATTAAAAATTCTAGATGTTTTTATTACTGCCGCAGAATTACAAATTCTGTGGAGCGGGTGACAAATCCTTCGGAGCGGAAACCGTAGGGTTGCAAATTCTGTGGAGCGGGGTGGCGTGGTCGATAAAATGTTGTTTTACAATACCATCACCGCGGCAGCATTGGAGGCAGGACGCAATATTAAAGTACTCCATTATCTTTACCAGCCTGCAGATCATCCTGTCACTCCATTCTTCTCTGAAGGCGAGTATTTGAAGGGCATGGTGCTTTGGGTCGAGTAAAACTTCACAAATGATATTAGTTCCTGAAAAAACATTCGTAATTTAGCGCAGTACTGTTGCCTCTTAAATAAGCTCTTGTTTGACAACGCATCCTAATAAGAAAATTTAAACCTTTTATAACCATGTTTTTTTCAAAAAAAAAGTCCGAAACTAATAGTTCAACTGCTACCGACGATGATTTTTTCGCAGATCTTAGACAAAACAAATATGCTTTTTTAGACCAGCAAAATCAAGTGTATCTGGATTACGGGTGGTAATTTAACTCCTAAATCCTTGATAGAAAAACACGGAAAACTTCTTACCGATAACATCTTAGGCAATCCGCATTCTACCAATCCTACTTCTAAAAGAGCTACCTACTTAGTAGAAGAGTCGCGAAAAGCCATTGTAGATTTTTTTAATGCTCACGATTATGAATGCATTTTTACAGCCAACGCTTCTGCTGCGTTAAAAATTATTGGTGAAAGTTATCCTTTTCATGAGAACAGTACTTTTATTCTAACTAGCGACAATCACAATTCCGTGAACGGTATTCGTGAGTTTTGCAATTCTAAAAAAGGAACCACCAACTACGTACCGGTGCATTACGAAGATTTACTTTTAGATGATACCAAATTAAAACAATTATTTGAAGAGAGTCCTAAAAGTGAAGCGAACTTATTTGCCTTTCCAGCACAATCCAATGTTTCGGGAATCAGACACGATTTGAGCTGGATTAACTATGCCCAAGAACGGGGCTTTGATGTTTTATTAGATGCCGCTGCGTATGTTCCTACTTCCAAATTAGATTTATCGGTTCACAAACCTGACTTTGTTTCGGTTTTATTTTATAAAATATTTGGTTACCCAACCGGCATTGGTTGTTTGTTGGTTAAAAAATCTTCTTTCCATAAATTACACAAACCTTGGTTTGCTGGTGGAACAGTAACCATGGTATCTGTAGTAGCACAACACATGTTTTTAGCAAATGGTCATGAACGCTTTGAAGATGGTACACTTAGTTACAATACCATTCCTTGTGTGAAATTTGGATTAGATTACATTAATTCCATTGGCATGGAGAGGATTTCAAAAAGAATTAATTACTTAGCGCGGTATATTTTTGATAAATTAAAAGAACTCAAACACGACAACGGTTCACCACTCGTAAAAATATTTGGTCCCGAAAACTTTGCGAACCGTGGTGGAAATATGATTGTAAATTTTTTCGACGTAGACCATGTAAAATTCAACATTGAGAAAATTGAGAAAATGGCCAACGAAAATTCAATTTCTATTCGCTCTGGTTGTTTTTGTAATCCTGGTATTGATGAAATAAATAACTTGATCGCTACTCCCGAAATGCAAACCTATTTTTCAAGCCGCGATAAAGGTGATCATAGAGATATTGATAATTATTTAGGTAAAATGCGTGGCGCTACGCGTATTTCTGTAGGACTAGCCACTAATACACAAGATTTGGATAAATTTATTACGCTTATAAAAACTTTACAGAATAAAAAAGCCTAATCAAACCGTGTTAGTATAAACTACTTGGGGCGGTAATATTCACTAAACAATTGCAACATTTAACTGTTATTCCTTACAAAGATTCTTAATTTTGCACTATGATTTTAGCTGAACACAAACCACAAGGCCTTTTAAAAAACTCCTCCTATTCTCCAAAATTAAAAGCCATTGCAGAAAAGATTTTTAATGATGAGCGCATTACTTTTGACGAAGGGGTTACCTTATACAAAGAAGCGGAACTAGGCTTTTTAGGAACACTGGCCAATTTTGTGCGCGAGAAAAAAAGCGGCAACCGTGTTTATTTTAATCATAATTTTCACGTAGAGCCAACGAACGTTTGTGTTTATTCCTGCTCCTTTTGCTCTTATTCACGTCTCATTAAAAATCGTGATCAGGGTTGGGAATTGTCGGTAGACCAGATTATGAATATCATTAAAGGCTACGACAATCAGGCGGTGACAGAAGTTCACATTACAGGTGGTGTGGTCCCAAAACAAGATCTTGCCTTTTACACAGAATTATTTCGCAAAATAAAAGAACACCGTCCTGATTTACATATTAAAGCTTTAACGCCGGTAGAGTTTCATTATATTTTTAAGAAAGCAAAACTCAGTTACGAAGAAGGATTAACGCTGATGAAGGAAGCCGGACTGGATAGTCTTCCCGGTGGTGGTGCAGAGATTTTTGATAAAGACATTCGTGATAAAATAGCCGGTGGAAAATGTTCTACCGAAGAGTGGCTTTCTATTCACGAGATCTGGCATAAGATGGGAAACCATTCCAACGCCACCATGCTTTACGGACATGTTGAAACTTTTGAGCACCGCATCGATCACATGGATCGTCTCCGCCAGCTGCAGGATAAGACCAACGGCTTTAATGCTTTTATTCCACTTAAATTTCGCAACAAAGAAAACGAAATGGCCAATGTGCCCGAAGTGAGTGTAATTGAAGATCTGCGTAACTATGCAGTTGCCAGAATTTACCTCGATAATTTCCCTCATATTAAAGCTTATTGGGCCATGATCGGTAGAAATACAGCGCAACTTTCTCTCAATTTTGGAACTGACGATCTGGACGGAACTATTGACGATACTACCAAAATTTACAGTATGGCTGGCTCAGAAGAGCAGACCCCGAAATTATCCACACAGGAATTAGTAGATATGATTAAAGCTGTTGGAAAAATGCCTGTTCAACGCGATACTCTTTACAACGTTGTAAAAGAATATACTGACAATTGAGTTGAAATTTCTTAATTTTACCGCTTAACAAAACCGTTGTTTATGCATAAATTATTTACCTTTTTATTAGCGTTTTCTTTATTTCAAGTCTCAAAATGCCAGGATTCTATTCGTCCGCAAACGCGTGATACCTCCTGGAAAACTTCAGGTTTTTTCGGCATCAATGGCACTAAAACTTCCCTGAGTAACTGGCAGGGTGGTGGTCAAAATAACACAGCCGTTAATGGGATTTTAAACTTCAATGCCACTTATAAAAGAGATGCTTTTGAGGAATGGACTAACAAACTGGATGCGCAATACGGTATCTTAAAACCAGGTCAGGCAAAATACCGTAAAAACATTGATCAGCTTTTTGCGCTTTCCAAATATGAGTTGCTGGCTTTTAAAAAATACTGGTTTTACACCATGCAAGCCGATTACCGCACTCAATTCGCACCGGGTTATAAATATGCCGGTGATACCGTTCAGGGCCGCGCCACCTCCGATTTCAATTCACCTGGGTATATTCAATTGGCCTTGGGTCTTTCTTACAAACCGGTTGATTATTTTTCTATTACCGTTGCTCCGGCAGCTGGTAAAATTACACTCGTAAACAGACAATACCTTGCTGACGAAGGTGCTTATGGCGTTGAGCCTGCTAAAGTAGATGACAATGGTAACGTCACAGCGCGTGGTAAAAAAGTACGTTACGAATTTGGAGGAAGGGTGATCGTGAAATTTAAAAAAGACATTTTCAAAAATGTGAACCTTGATTCTTACCTCGATCTCTTTTCAAATTACACAAACAATCCCGGAAACATCGACGTGATCTTCAATAACCTGCTTACTATGAAGATTAACAAGTATTTTACTGGAAGTGTGATTTGCCAAATGCTTTATGACGATGATATTATCGTTAAGCGTGATGTGAATGGCGACGGACTTTACAATGACAAGAATGAAATAGATGGTCCGAGACTTCAGGCCATTACCACCGTTGGCATTGGCTTTGGCTACAAATTCTAAACCCTACTCTTCATGCGTTTCCTGATCGGCATATTTCTTTTTCTCTTTTATGCAGTCAGCGCGCAGGACAACAAACCGGGCGTATTTAAACTTAAACCCTCTTTAGGATTAAACGTTTGTCAGGTACATGGCGACAATTACAACGGCTACAAAAAGCCTGGCATTTTTGCAGGATTAGCCGTGAATGCCCGGCTCGATACCAAAACCAGTCTGGAACTGGGTTTTTACTATTCTCAGAAAGGAGCTTGGAAAAATCCTACAAAGTTTGATTTTAATTATTTCAGGCTGAATTTTAATTACATAGATCTTCCGATTTCACTCAGATACATGCTCAATTCCAGGTATTTCGTCACTGCTGGTCCTTCCATAGCTTACCTGGTGAGTTATAATGCAAATTTTAATTACATTGATATTTCCAGTGATTATACCTTTAAGAAGTACGAGGTAGGCGTCAATATAGGCCTTGGAAGAACCATGGTTAAAAATTTTAGTGTTGAGTTTCGCTGTTCAAATTCAATTGCTTCTGTAATGAATTACGGAGTAACTAAATCTACTATTTTTTACCCTAATCCTGTGGCACGCTTTTTTAATAAGGGACTTTACAACAATATCCTTACTTTGATGTTTACTTATACATTAGATAGAACGAAAAAAAGTGAAACCCCTTAAACATAAACTAGCCATTGCCGTTACCGGCGCAAGTGGGAGCATTTACGCAAAAGTATTGCTTGATAAGATCTCTAAACTTGGGGATCAGTTGGAAGAAGTAAGTCTTGTATTCAGTGACAATGCTAAAGATGTCTGGTTTTTAGAATTGGGTAACCGCAATTACGAACACTATAAATTTAAGATCTACACTAAAAACGATTTTTTTTCGCCTATGGCATCAGGATCGGCAAGATACAACACGCTGATCATTTGTCCCTGCAGCATGGGCACCATGGCCCGAATAGCTTCTGGCATCAGCAACGATCTCATTACACGCGCTGCTGACGTTATGCTAAAAGAACGACGCAAACTGATTCTCGTTACACGCGATACGCCTTTAAGCCTCATCCACATCAACAATATGAAAACCGTTACCGAAGCGGGTGGAATTCTTTGTCCGGCCTCTCCTTCTTTTTATTCAAACCCAAAAAATTTCGAAGACCTTGCCGCAACCGTCATAGATCGGGTCATTGATCTAGCTGGATTACAACAGGATTCGTTCCGTTGGGGAGAATAATCTCACCAATTACTTTAGGCTTCAATGAAAATACTCCGCAGCATCACCACGGAGTATTTTCATTGCGTTTGCCTCAAAACTTATTCTTTAATAAAACGAACAGTGCTTTTTCCTTTTTGTGTTTTTATTTCCACGAGATAAACTCCTACCGGTAACTCTTCGACAGAAAACGACATCTGGGTTTCTGATTTAACCAACTCTCCAACTAAATTATACATAGTGTCTGTCCGAAAACTAGGTGTTTGGATGGAAAAATTCAGTTTCGAGGCGTGTTAAAAAAAATGATTGTGAGGTTTATTGGGGTAAATGAGCGATTACTTTTTTTGACACAACGACGAAAATGAAGTTTTCGGCCAAACATTACGTCATAGCTGATCGCCAATATATGGAAACGGTAAAATAATTGCTCATCTGAGTAATGACACGAACAAAATGGGTGTTGATGGCTCCGATAAATTAAATAGATTTACCAAACCAATTTAATCATTCAGGTAAACGAAAATGATACCATTTGAAATAACGGAGTGGGAAAAACTTCCCGCAACAGAATACAAAGGAGAGACAGGTGGTTCTTTTTGGCGCACAAAACAGTACGACGGATTAAGAGTCCGTCTGGTTGAATACTCAGCGAGATATAAAGCCGATCATTGGTGCAGTAAGGGACATATTGTTTTTTGCCTCGAAGGTGAATTTGTTACACATTTAAAAAAAGGTGAACACCATCTTTTGAAAAAAGGAATGAGTTACCATACAAGCGATGATCCCGTAAATCCGCATCTTTCAACCTATGATAACGGATGTAAGATCTTTATTGTTGACGGTGATTTTTTAAAATGAGTAATTAAATTTATTTCTAATTTTATTCCCGATATGAATCCAAAGATTTGAATTTTATTAACAGGGTCACCGCCATTCTTATCCAGCTCCAATCCAAACAGGTGGCAATCAATAGAACATAAGTTTTGTTGACGTTAAAAGGTTTTTAAACTCTACAGAGCGATCTAAAACTTATTAAAATATTTTTCAACACTCAGCGCCAGAATATCAATGTATACAACCTTTTTATTAACACTAAAAAGTTTCACTTATTTTAGA
>Ga0335394_10002390_pt1 | contig 21117 bp, 11 predicted proteins | sample MAT03_FD_205741 | JGI IMG/M metagenome (GOLD analysis project Ga0335394, IMG submission 205741) | Freshwater microbial communities from Lake Fryxell liftoff mats and glacier meltwater in Antarctica - MAT-03 (spades assembly) (version 2) ...
CCATGCCGCATTCGGACTCAGCCGATATTTGTGACCCTGCCAGGTTGTGGCCGCATTAAATGCAAACAGGGAATTAAATGCATCCGGATGATCTTTGCCCCACTGGCTCCAAAAAATATGATTCTCAAAACGAATGATTAAACGGCCGTTTGCAGCCAGACCACGGCCGCCCGATTCAACCGCGATCACCGCCACGGCCAAACCGACATCAATGCCAACACGACCGGCCAAAAGCGCAATCACTCCACCATATTTATTCCAGACGTTGACCGCTGAAACATGATTTTGAGTGAAGCCAGCCGGCAATTCACGCCGCTGAGCCGGAGCCAACGATGTATTGGCCAGCTCAACCGCTGTGGTGAGCGTGGTATTCGGAAACCGGGTTGGAGATGGAATCGGTGGCGGCGTCGGGCCCGGCTGCGGGTTGGTGACAATATCGGTAAATTGTGCCGACACGTAGACACGGGCAACCAGCCAGTCGGCCGTGCGTGAAATTAATTCCAATTGCTGGCCGGCATTCAAATCACCGACGTCGGTTAAATTGGTAATTTGGGGGGCGAGCCGGATATTAATTTGAAACTGACCTGGCTGCAACGTTACAAAGCCGTTGCGCTCCTGAGCCACCAGGGTTGAGAGATACACCCGGCACCCATGCCAATCAACGCCAGTTTGGTCTAATTCCAGCCGCACACCCTCATTAGCCAGGCCGACGCGAGTGACTGGATCTACAAACGGCTGACTCCGAAGATTGACGCTTCCCGCACCCGGTTTGGGGGTTACAAAAAATAATTCTGCCATATAGATTCTCTGGGGTTATATTTTTGGGTATCTACTTGTCGGCCAATTTAATCTCAAATTTGCTGCGGCCGGCAAATATTGCCGTTGAGAAATGGTTAAGTTATTGGTAGTTTAACCTAGATTTCTGGTCAGAACATTTGTTTCTCAACAAAACACTCAAGTGCGATCTGGAATTTCAACAAAAAAATTGATAACCTATCTTGAATTTAGGCATAGCGGCGCCTTTCATCAGGGTCTGACTCCGCTTCAAAACAAATGATTTTGCATTTAAAAAGCACAGCCACAAAATATAAATGACTTGTGCAAATAAATCGTCAACGTCCTGACTTTGTGCCCATGATCACGCGTAATTTTCGTTGATCGCCGACTAGCAAGGCAATTCGTTCAACCAGGCTCGCACCACATCGGCTTCGGGATGAGGAATCGACTCGAAATGCGCCAGACTGCGGTCTGTGCCTGCAAGCCCTTATCACCCGATCGCTCTGGCCAACGTCAGCGAATGGGTGATCGCGACCAGCGCCTCATCCATTTTTCCAACCTGTGAATACAGCGCGGCCTCAGTTTTCAGGACTTGCGCCACAAGCCCCAGTTGTGAATTTGCTTCGGCGAGGTGTCGCGACTTTTGCAATGTACGCAACGCCAGCGAATTCTTGCCACTCGGGTGCAACGTGGTTCCCAGCACGTTCAAAAGCTCGGCCTGGGCGATTTCATCCTTGTGCAGTTGCGCAAGCCGCAATCCCTGCCGAAGATAACGAATGGCTTCGGGATATTAGGCGAGCCGTTCCATCGCCGCTCCCAAATCTTTCAATAACCGGTTCGGCAATATGTGCTTCACTCAGGGCGGCATTAGTATGCCGCACAATGCCACTTTGTTCTACAATATCCACATCGTATGTTTACCACCGCCCCTCTATCGCAACGCGACCCGCGCTGGAGTAGCCTGCAGTTGGGTTTCGGTGATGCGAATAGCACCATCGGCAATTATGGTTGCACCCTCACCTGCCTGACCCTGCTGGCCAACAGCTACGGCTTCAGCGAGACACCCGCCACGCTCAACGACAAACTCAAAGCACTTGGCCCCAGTGTGGGCTATGCCGGCGACACACGCAACCTGATGATGTTCACCGCGCTCGACCTGATCCTGCCCGGCATGCGTTATCTCGATCGAGCCTGGTGCGATGCTGTGCCCGCGCCAATGGACCGCATCAACGCCGCGCTGGATGCCAATCGAGCCGTGGTCATTCAGCTGGATCAATCACCCACGCCACTCTTTCAGCAACATTGGGTGTTGCTCTACGGCCGCGAGGGCGGCGAGTACTTGATCCACGACCCATGGACCTGGCCGACCGAACGCCGGGTGTCGATCAGCCGTGATTACGGCTTCACCGGCACGGTCGAGAAAATCATCACCCATTGCGTGTTCTACGAGGGACCCAGCCAACCCCCGCCCCTAGTGGGTCCGTTGATCATCATCGTCAATGATGATCCCGATATTATTGAGGCTGGCGGACTGGCGTTGCGAGATCAACCGGCGTTGGGTGGTCGGCTCATCAAACGCATTGCCGCAAATACTGAACTGGGCTTGCAGGAAGATTCGGCCACCGCCATCGCCAAAATGGGCCAGCCCGGCCAATGGCTGCATGTAGCCACCAACGGCAGCCAGGGATTTGTGGCCGCCTGGCTGGTACACGCGCAGGAAGTTGCCACCCGTGCCGCCCGCCCCATCTCACCCATCAAACTGCCTGCCAGCCGGCACCAGGTGCAACCCGATTGGAACCGCATCACCTTGGTGGTGAATCGGCCAGCAAAGGCTTCGAGCGCGACCAATCCGGCTTCGCCTCGGCTGCGCAGCAAACCCAGCACAGGCAAAGTCATCGCCGAACTGCGGCCCAACACCGCCCTGCAGATCGTGGGCTCGCAACGCATCGCCCTCAAGAAGATCGGTGTGCGCGGTCAGTGGATCAAGGTTCGCGATAACCAGGGCCGCATCGGTTACATCTCGGCCCTGCATGTTCATGTAAGGAAAAGCAATGCCTCGAAAAAGCCCGCAGCCAAAGGCTAGCCGCCGTCCTGCCCGCGCCAAAGCCATTGCCGCGCACGCCAGAGCCGCCATCGCACCCAGGTCGGTGGCAGCAGCTGAATCCATCCGCGCGCTCGAACCCGACGCGCGACCGATTGTGCAGGTGGCACCCGGCACCGGCGGACTCAACCTGCGGGCCACGCCCGGCGGCACGCTGATCATGACGCTGAGTGACGGCACATTTTTGAGCGCGCGCGAAAGTGCCGAAGCCGTGCAGGCCAAAGTGGGTATGCCCAATCAATGGTTGGCCGTGGCCACCACAGCAGGCAAAGCCGGTTTCGTGGCCGCCCAGTGGCTCAAGATCATCTCGATCAGCCCGCAGCCCACACCTCCAACACCTCCAACACCTCCGACACCTCCGACACCTTCATTACCCCCCCTCCCGCCCGACATCATCGCCCAAAACACCGTGTTCGCGGCCCGCGACACCGTCCTGGCCAATGGCTGGCGCATCACCGTCGGCACACCGCTGCGGGTGATGGAAGCCAACTGGGCCGGCAAAGTCGGCAACCCCAATCAATTGATTCAGGTGCAGAGCTATGCCTTTAAGGCAGGCAGTGTGCCGGGCACATGGGTGGTCGCGCCCACGGCGGCGGATGTGCGCGCTGCTGTTGACGACGCCAATGTCGCCTTCGGCATCAGCGCATGGACGTTTGGCATGCACGATGAATTTGATCGCAACTTGTTCGCCGGCAGCAACAGGATGGGCTGGGTGCTGATGACATCGCTGGTCGGCGGCGATCCCATGCCCAACTATGCCGAGTGGGCGCTGGGTGGCTATGGTGTGATCGGCCGGCTCAACAATGATTACGGGGGCAGCGGCACCATCCCCACCCCCGACCGCTACGATGAATTTGCGACACGATGTGCCAATTGGGTGCAGGCGGCCCAGGCCCAAATTCCGGGCCGGCCCGAGCTGCATCGTCGCGTGTGGATCATTGGCAACGAGATGAATAACCCGCGCGAGTGGCCGGAGGAAGGCCGCAATCCCGGCAAAGCCATCCAGCCCGAGCAATATGCCGACTGCTTTAACCGGACCCGTCGCGCCATTCAAGCCCGCGTGCCCAATGCCATTGTGGTGCCGGGTGCCATCGATCCCTACAACGCCGCGTGGGGCAATCCGCTGGACTACTGGAATCGTATGCTGGCAAACATTCAAGATCTGGACGGCCTCGCGCTACATGCCTACACCCACGGCCCCTCGCCAAACTTGATCACCAGCCTGGGTACCTTTGGCGACGATCCCTTGCGTTGGCAGTATTTCGACTTCCGGTGTTACACGCCTCTGCTGGATGTGGTGCCGCAGAAGTGGCGCGGCAAACCCGCCTATATCACCGAGACCAATGCGACGCCCCATGACGGCCAGCCGGCCTGGTCGGGTGGCCGCAACGGCTGGGTGCCCGAGGCCTACCGCGAGATCGCGCGTTGGAATGCGCAGCCGCATGCCCAGCAAATTCAAGCCCTGATCCTCTACCGCTGGATTCGCGGCGGCGGCAGCGATGCCCAATTTGCCATCAGTGAAAAGCCTGCCATTCAAGATGATTTCCGCGATGCGATCCGTGGACAGGACAATCGGTGGAGGGCGTGAGGACGAAGTGGTTAGTGGTTAGTGGTTAGTCAGTCATAGCCCCCAATACGACAATGGCTTAGGACGAATGACTAACAATTTAAAAACCAGCGGTATTTGATTACCGAGTTTCAGAGTAGGGCAATTCGAAAGTCGCTTGACAGGGTAAGAAATGTCGTTTGCACGACCTTGTCGTAGGGGCGTCCGCCGGACGCCCCCATAGGCACGAAATTAAGAGATCAGGACTTACGCGAATGGCGCTCGGATTCGTCGACGTCGACGAATCCGAGCGTATTACTCTGCAATTGACAGAGCTGATTGGGTTATCGCGTAAGTCCTGAGATATTGGAATTGGCGTCTTAACCCGCGGAGCGGGTTTGGTACTCGTAGGCGTCGGTTTCAACCGATGCCGAGCCATGGAGGCCGAAAACCCTATTTGGCAGGCGCATATTTAGGGTGCTGCACACCCGCATCGTCCGGCATCGGTTGAAACCGACGCCTACGAGTGGAAAACCCGCGACGCGGGTTAAGAGCCCAAGCAAATTCCTTATTTTCGTGCCTATGGGGCGGGTCTGAGACCCGCCCCTACGCCGCACAACCAGACTGCACTGCGTAACATCAGTTACTCACTCACTTCAGGCTGATTGAGGACGGGTGTAGGTGCCGGCTTCATCGCCTCCTCCAACAACCACAAGGCGACCAGCGCGACGAGCACGCCGGCCAGTTGCGTGACGCGCACACCGAGCAATAATGGCACTTCTGCCCGATACCCATCCACCCAAACCCGGCCCACAGCGGCCAGAGCAATGGCCAACCACACCAGTGCACCTGCCGGGATTTTCCGCCAATTGGCCCACAATAGCGCGATCAAGATCACGCCCCACACCAAAAATTCATACACCTGCACCGGATGACGCCGCGCGCCCCACAGGTCGATCGACCACGGCAGTGCGGCTGGAATGCCAAAATTAGCCCCGCTCAATAGATCCGAGACCGCCAACCCCATGCCTAGGACGCACGCGGCCGGCAATATCGCCCGTGCCAGATCAATCGTCAGAACACGCTTTCGATGGAGTGACAGTACCGTAAAAATCAGCGCGGCCACCCACCCCGCCCACGGCAGCATGGCCGTGGTGTTCAGTGCGAGCGCGCCCAGCGGATCTTTGAGATACGACGGCGCGTTGACGATGACATAGCCCAGCCGTGCGCCGAGGATGAAGGCGAAGATGGCATTAGTCAGCACGTTAGTGAGGGTGTTGGCATCGAGGTTGTATCGAGTGGCCAGCCGTCGGGCCAACTCCACCGCCAATCCAAACCCAATTAACACGGCCAACAATGGGGCTTGAATACTGAGGCCGAACACGCGCGCTATCGGAAGCACGGGTTCTCCCCTGACCAATTTGGATTACCAATACGCGTTATACAAGTCATGAATGTTCCAGCGGCACACCGGCCTCATCGGCTTAACAGGCTTAAGACTTTGCTCTCAATCAACGCCTGCGCCAACGGCCCACCAAACACCACATCCTGAATCGTGCCATTCCGGTCGATAAAGTAGGTCGTGGGCAATGCGCCTACGCGATAGGACTGGGCAGCAACGCCCGCTTGATCCAATGCAATGGGAAAGCTCAAACCTTCGGCCTGCATGAAGCGGCTTACAGTTTGTTCATCCTCCAGCTGGTTCACGCCCAGCACCACCACGCCTTGATCAGCCAGATCGTGTTGCACCTGATTCATGGCCGCCATTTCAGCGCGGCAGGGCGGGCACCAGGTGGCCCAGAAATTCAGCACCACCGATTTGCCGCGCAATGCTTTGAGCGATATAGGTCGGCCATCCAACCCCTGCAGCGACAGGTCGGGTGCAACAGCGCCGATGCGCGCGGCTGAGACACTTTCAGTGAATGAGCCGACAGGTCGACTCACCCACGTCCACACCAGGCCGGCCACGAGGACCACGACCATTGCCATGCGAATCGGCAGCCGGGAATACGCCACATCTGTTTTGAGCATGACTACACTTGAGTGGTATGTTAACCCCTACTCGGCCTACTCACATGCAGCAGGCCAGTTCAGATTTTGATGTAGAAATGGGCCACTCAACTTAGCTTTAACCAATATCGCGAATACACTACAAACACACGACATGGATTCACTGCTGCACACTTACACTCGGCGCATCCATCTTTTTGGCGCGCTGAGCATTCAAGAGGGGCAGGCCGCCATTCGCCTCTCACGCGGCCGGGCTCATAGCCTGTTCGCCTACCTTGTCCTTCATCCACAAAGCCGTCATCGCCGCGAGGCCATTGCAAATCTTCTATTTCCGGATGCACCCCCGGACCGGGCCAGACGAAATTTATCCGACACGCTGCACCGGCTGCGCAAGACCTTGGGAGAAAACTGGCTGTGGGTTGAAGCGGACACATTGGCGATCCAGAAAAATCAGCGGGTATGGGTCGATGTATGGGAATTCGACAAGTTGGTCAACAGCGACCAGCCCGATGAGCTGCAACGCGCTGTTGCACTCTATACAGGCGATCTATTGCCCGAGATCTATGACAATTGGGTTCTGGTCGAACGTGAATTGCGGCGTAATCAACTGGTGGCAGTGCTCGAAAAGCTGGTCGCACACTATGAAGCACGAGCGAATCTGCAACAAGCCCTGCTGCATGCACGACGACTCGTCCTGACCGAGCCGCTACACGAACCGGCTCATCAATCCTATCTACGGCTCCTGGGACGTTTAAAGCGATATGGCGAGGCGCTGGCACATTACGAGGATCTGCGCCAGCACCTTCGAGCTGAATTGAACGCGGAGCCGCTGCCTGAAACGCGCCGCATGATTGAAGCCTTTCAGCAGGAGCGCCACTTTGTCGTTGCCGATGACATAGCGCAAGATCAAGGAATTTTCGTGGGGCGAACCCGCGAACGCGCCACCGCACTGGCCGCGGTCGAATCCATCTTCAAACAACAGGGTGGCATCCTGACCATTGAAGGTGAGGCCGGGCTCGGCAAAAGCCGCCTCGCCCACGAGATCATTGCCAGCGCACGCTGGCGCGGCGTCCTGGTATTGCAAGGTGTGGTGAGCGAAGTGCCGGAAGCATCGCCGTTTTCACCGCTGATGGCCGCGCTCGCGCCTGTGTTCAACAGCTCGCGCATCGCCCAGCTCGAAACGTTGTTGCCGACCGAGACGCTGGCATCGCTGTCCCGGCTCAACCCGGCCTGGCACGACCGGTCGGCCCCAACCCCATCACCCGCATCCTCCCCCACCTCCTCCATTGATCAGGCCGGCCGACAGTTCTACAACGCATTACGCGCCCTGGGTGCCACCCTGGCCCGGCTGACGCCGCTGATGCTCGTTCTCGACGATGTGCAATGGGCCAGCCCGGCCTTATGGGATAGCCTCCAGGCGTTTGCTCAAGGCCTTGCCCAACAAGGCGGGTTGTTGCTCCTGATCTATCGCCGCCCCGAGATCGAGCATACGCACGGCTGGGAGGTTCTACAAACATGGGATCGCGCCGGCCAATTGCAAACGATTTCGTTGGAGCCACTCAGCCTCAATGAAGTGGCGCAATGGCTCAGCAAAGCCATTTCCATCCCTTCCAATGAGGTTCACGCCATCACTGGCGGCAACCCATTTTTGATCAATGAGTGGCTGGCGGAACCCCTGTCAGGGCAAAAGCCCGCATATCGCCATCGCACCACCACCGCCCAGCGGCTGGCCGCATTGGCACCGGAGGCGCATCATGCGCTGGTGTGTGCGGCTGTGCTGGGTGAAAATATTCCCTTCCGGTTATGGGTTCGTGTGACCGATCTGGAGCCGCTGACGCTGGCTGGTATCAGTGAAACGCTGGTGGCACACCGCTGGCTGAAGGCATCTGCAATGGGCCATGAGTTTGCGCACGATCTAGTTCGCCAGGCGGTGTATGCGGCAATGACACCGGCTCAACGTCGCAAGCTCCATGGGCGAGCTGGGCGAGAGGTTCAGGTGCATGAGCCAGATAACGCCCGATCCCGCGCTTTTCATTTCGACCGGGCGGGGCTGAGTGAAGATGCGGCCCACGCTTATCAGCAAGCCGGCGAACAAGCACTGGCACGGTTTGCTTTTCGGGATGCCCAGGCAGCCCTCCAACGAGCGCTGGTATTGATGCCTGCCACACCCACTCCCGAACGTATTCAAACCGCTCTGACACTGGCACAAGCCTGCGAGACCACCGGCGACCGCGCTGCTCAGGCACCCGCGCTGAACGAGGTACTAAACGGCGCACGGCAGATGAACACGCCCGCGCTTCTGTTACAAGCCTTGCTGGTGTCGGGATACGCCGCTGACCAGATCGGCCAGTTTGACACAGCGCAGTCGCAATTAACCGAAGCGCTGGCACTGGCGCGGCAATTGCAAGACCCGGCCCAGGAAACCTATGCCGTCTTTCTACTCGGCGATTTTTGTATTCAACGCGGACAGTGGCCGGCCGCCCAAACCCGCTTTGCCGAAACTCTGGCATTGGCACAAACCCATGCCAATGTGCAACTTGAGGGCCGGGCCTTGCGTGGATTGGGAATCGCGGCGCGTCAAATGGGCGCGCCGCAGGATTCAGTGAAGTGGTTCGAACACGCGATCGCCGTGCATCGCAGCGCCGGGGATCGCTGGAGCGATTTGGTGACCAAGGCCAACCTGCTCAGCACCTATTACGACCTCGGCGCATGGGATCAATTGCTGGCGATGGCATCCGACGTGTGGCACGCGGCCGATGTGCTGGGCGATTACTCGCGTGGCGCTGTGGTGAAACACCTGCAGGGTCTGGCGGCGTATGCGTTGGGCGACTATGCCCAGGCACGGCAATTGCTATCTCAATCCGAGGCGGCCTATGCGGCTGGTGGGCAGCGCCGCATGGCCGGTCTGTTGCGCAACACACTCGGGCTGGTTGCCGAGGATGAAGGGAATGATGAGGCGGCGTTAGCGTTGTATCGATCTGCCCTGGCCAATGCCGAAACGCTGCAAGCGGCCACCGAAGCGGCGTATGCACAACACGATCTGGGCGCGCTGTTGCTGCACATCGAACAACCTGTTGAGGCAATACCCTTGTTGGAGGCCTCGCGCGCAGCATGGATCGCCCAACAAAACACGCTACTGCAAGTCAAAAGCGAGGCCTTCCTGGGCCTGGCCTTGCTCACCGTGGGAGAACACAAACGCGCGGCTGAACTGGCGGAGCAGAACTGGGCAATTTTTCAAACGGGTGTGCCCATTGGCGAACAACCGCAGGGCTGGCTATGGGCGTTCTACCGTTTGTTGATGGGGCTTGGCGACGACAACGGACGCGCTCGTGATGTCCTGAGTGCGGCGTATACCGAACTGCAACGACAGGCGCGGGCCATTGGTGATTCAGAACGCCGGCGCAGTTTCTTTGAGCGCGTGCCGCTCAATCGTGCCATCGTCGCCGCACACGATCACGCACACGATCAATTCAAGGCAGTGAGTCGCGTGATCACGGTCTCACTGGCGCGGCGAGGTGTGCCGCTGGGCCGCACGCTGAAGCCGGATGAATTTGTGTGGGTGCGCTGGACCATGCACGCCGCCGATGATGAGGCGATTGCCGACAAAGCCTCGCGCCGCCAGCACCGGCTGAAGCGCCTGCTGCGCGAGGCCGAGTTGCAAGGTGCCGCACCTACCGATGACGATCTGGCCCACGCGCTGGAGGTGAGCCGGCGCACCATCCTGCGCGACATGCAGATACTGGCAACCGCGCCGTCATCACACACCCCCACCCCATCAACACGCAAACGCAAGGTGTAGTGCAAATGGACTTTTCCCTTTTGTCACAATAGTTCCCTCACTTCTAACGGCCCCGGCAGCCGCATCATCATTTTGAGGCGTCTCGTTTTGTCACAATAGTGCTTGCGTGCCGTCACGGCTGTTTCATGAGCGGCAGACCGGCGACGGCACATGTGTATGGTCTGCGCACAGCCATGAACCCATTTGTGCACAAAACCAAACATCATCCTCTTCACAGCATTCACACCAACACCGTTCACACCAAACTCATCCGCAGCAAAGGAGTCAAAGTCATGTGGCCGATCATCCTCATCATCACGTTCATTCTTCTTTCCGGCATCGGCGACGCCCTGGGATTTATTCATTCCGGCAAAGTCTGGCAGGGCAACCAGTTCATGTGGCGCGAGGCGATCAAATCTGGGTTGGGGTTTCAGCTCGGCGTCATTGCATTCTGGTTTGCGCTGCGTCATTTGCAAACCGTGGGTGTGGTGGCACCAGAGACCCAGACTGTGCTTTGGTTTGGGGCCACCATCATCGGGGTGGCGCTGATGAGCGGCCGATTTGTCAACTGGCACACCCTGGACCAGATCGTCGCTATCGCGGTGCTGGCCGGCATTGGCTGGCTCATGTTTCGCACGAGCGGCTAGCAAATCCAGTTGCGCCATCGCGCAAAACCAAGCGAATAGCCTACTACCCAACCGCCCTATCACATCCATTCACGAGGAGAGAATACCCATGAAACTCAGAACACTGATGTCGTTTTGCTGTGTGGCCGGCTTGATCAGCGGTGCACCAGCCCCGCACCCGATCCATGCTGAGGGCAATTCGCCCAATCAACCGGCCGCCACCACCATCATCGTCAACAGCACCGAAGACCCTGAGTCGGGCAGTCTGACGCGCACATGCGGCTACACCGCCGGCATCTTCAACGCCCAGACCGACGGCAAATGCACCCTGCGCCGCGCCATCCTGGAGGCCAGCGCCCGCCCGCAGGCGCAACGGCCCATCAACATCCAGTTCAACATTCCCCTGACCGACACGAATGCCAATCTGGAGGTGGCCGGCACATGGACCGTCCAGATCACCGCTGCGTTCCCGCCGCTCAAGACCGATTCGATAGTGAATGTGAACGGCCAGGTGACGATTGACGGCAGCACGCAACCCACTGGCCGCAACGGCGCGCCGCGCATCATCGTAGACACCCACGACAATAGTCTGCAAGTCGAAAGCAGCAACAACATCATTCGCAATCTGTCGTGGAAGGGTGGCGGCACGATCTTTCTCAAACGCGATGGCAATCTGGTTGAGAACTTGTGGATGGGTCTGAGCGACGATGGCCAATCTTTACAACTGCGCACACCGGGCGACCCCAAACGGCTGGCTCAGGGTGGCGGCGTGTATGTGCTGAACGCCAACAACAATACCGTCCGCGGCAATGTGGTCAGTGGCGCATTCGCTCGAGCCATCGACATTCAGGGTACGAATAATGTGGTCACCGGCAACATCGTGGGCACCCGCGCAAATGGCACGGTGCCGGATGTGGTCGAGGGCATCCAGTGTCTGGCCTCGTTCGACTTTGATCCCAACAGTTGGTACGGTGGCTGGGGTATGCAGATCGCTGGCACCGGCAACACCGTTCAAAACAATCGCCTGGTCGGCATGCACAATTTGCGCAGCGCCAACGACACCGCACCCATTGCCATCGAAGTGTTCGGCAACAACCACTTGATCAAGGACAACATCATCGGCCTAGACAGCGCCGGCAAAGACTATGGCGTGTGCGGACAGGGCATTCTGGTGTCGGGCAACGGCACCCAGATTGTGGACAACCGGGTGGTGCGCAGCCAGACGGGGTTTGAAGCCACCAACGGCGATGCGCTGGACGCCGCCATCCTGGCCAGCGATTCATCACCCACATTTGGCCGCATTACGGTGCGGCGCAATACAGTGATAGACGGCCCTGGCAAGGTGTATTACTTTGGCCCCGGCATTCCGACCGTGCTCAAATCGTTCTATCCCTCCAGCGCCAAACAAATCAACGGCGTCAACGTCATCGGCAGCGATGGCTACCAGAGCCCCTGCCCCAATTGCATCGTGGATTTATATACTGATGATGGTGATGCGAATCAGGAGTCGCTGAGCTATGTGGGCACGTCCACAGCCGATGCGAATGGCAACTGGACTTATACACTGGCTGCGCCGTTGCCCACCGGCACCGTCTTGCGCACCATGAGCACGGTGCAAAGCGCCGGCATCATCGGCAATCTGGGTGCTGGCACAACCACCCGCATGTCGGCGGCAGCGCAACCACCCAGTGGCGTAACCATCACAGGGCCGCTGACGAGCACAAAGGACCAGACCAACGTCTACACCTTCACCGTCACACCAATCGCCTTATCACTGCCCCTCACCGTGACCCTGGGCGGCACCGACTACCCGTCAACCACGCTGGTCACCACCGACGGCATCTTCACCAGCAACCGCAGATGGACCACCAACGGCCTCAAGACCGTGCGGGTGCTGGTCGTGAATGAGATGGGCAGCACCACATCCACATTGGATGTGCAGGTGGGCGCGGTCGATGGCAAATTGTTCCTGCCGCTGATTCAAAAGTAGTTTCAACACGTTATGCGTCGGCATGGATAGTCCCATGCCGACGTATCCTATTTTCCAAATGCTGGGCTTCTGTCCAAGCCATTGAGGGGAGATGAATTCATGATTGAAAACCGATTCACAAAATCCCAGTAAAATGGGCGAAACCAAACATTGTGTTTAGGAGACACATACTCATTTTATGGCCACTAAAACCATAGCCAAGAAGCCCGCCGCAAAAGCGCCGGCCAAGACTACCTCCAAAGCGAAGACGTCCGCAGCGGCGTCCACCAACGGTAAAACCGCCTCCAAAGCCGCCTCCAAAACCACTTCCAAACCCGTTGCAAAGCCAGTTGCCAACAAGCAGTGGGTGTTTCTGTTCAACGACGAGAAGGGCGTCGGCAAAGTTACCAAGAGCTGGCAAGCCACCCGCGAATTGCTGGGCGGCAAAGGGGCCGGTTTGTTCGATATGACCCGCAAGGGCCTGCCCGTGCCCCCCGGCTTCACCCTCAGCACCGAAGTGTGCGACGAGTTCGTGCGCGCCGGCAGCAAGGTGCCCAAAGCCGCCTGGGATCAGGCGCTTGTGGCGATGAAGACTGTGGAGAAGCAGACCGGCAAGCAGTTCGGCGGCGTCAAGAATCCGCTGCTCGTATCGGTGCGCTCGGGCGCGCGCGAGTCGATGCCGGGCATGATGGAGACGGTGCTGAACGTAGGCTTGAACGACCAGACGGTCGAGATCATCGCCACGCAAACCGGCAATCCGCGCTTTGCCTACGACAGCTATCGCCGCTTGCTGATGATGTATGGCGCGACCGTGCTGGGCCTCGACGACGCCAAATTTGATGAGCCGCTGGAACACGCCAAGCACGAGAAGGGCGTGAAGATGGACACCGAGCTGACCGCCGATGATCTAAAAGCCCTCGTCACCATTTTCAAAGGCATCATCAAAACCGAGACCGGCAAGCCGTTCCCGCAGGATGGTTACGAGCAATTGAAAGGCTGCATTGGGGCCGTGTTCAGCAGCGCCACCGGCCACAAGGCCCGCGAGTACGCCCGAGCCATGGGCTGGAAGGCCACACTGCCCACAGCCGTGAACGTGTGCACGATGGTGTTCGGCAACATGGGCGATGACAGCGCCACCGGCGTCGCCTTCACCCGCGACCCCTCGACCGGCGAGAAAGTGATGCTGGCCGAGTACCTCATCAACGCCCAGGGCGAAGATGTGGTGGCCGGCGTTCGCACGCCCAAACCGATCAGCGAGCTGGCCATCGAAATGCCCAAGAGCTACAAAGAGTTCATGCGCATTACGAACTCCCTGGAGAAGTCATATCAGAACATGCAGGACTGCGAGTTCACGATTGAACGCGGCAAGCTGTGGTTTCTGCAAACGCGCAACGGCAAGCGCACGGCCAAGGCCGCGATCAAGATCGCCGTGGACATGGCCCGGGAAAAACTCATCACCAAAGATGAAGCCATTCGGCGTGTGACCCCGGATGACGTGGACAGCCTGTTGCACCCGCAGTTCTCCGAGGACAGCTACAAGGCGGCCAAGAAAGAAGGCCGTTTGATTGCGCAGGGCGTGAATGCATCCCCCGGCGCGGCCGTGGGTGTGCTGGCGTTTGATGCTGATCTCGCCTCCGAGTGGGGCAAGTCGGGCAAGGCCGTGATCATGATCCGGCCTGAGACCAAGCCCGATGACGTGCACGGCATGACGGCGTCGAAAGGCATTTTGACCGCACGCGGCGGTGCAACGTCGCACGCGGCCGTGGTGGCCCGCCAGTTCGGCATTCCGTGCGTGTGCGGGGCCGAAGAGCTGCACATCGATATGGGCGCGCGCACGGTGACCTCGCGCGGCGTGACCTTGAAGGAAGGCGATTGGGCCTCGCTGGATGGCGCAAAGGGTGAAGCCTTTGCCGGCACCATCGAAACCAGCATTCCCAAATACGAAGAGCAGCAGGATCTGGTGACGTTGCTGGGTTGGGCCGATGAAGTTTCAGCGCGCAAGACCCGGACTCAAATCGATGGCAAGCCCACGCGCGGTTTACAGGTGTGGGCCAACGCCGACTACCCCAAAGACGCCGTGCGTGCGCGCGATTTCGGTGCCGTGGGAATTGGTCTGTGCCGCACCGAGCACATGTTCTTCGAGGAAAGCCGATTGCCGGTGGTGCAGCGCATGATTCTGGCCCACGACGATGAGACGCGAAATGTGGCCCTGGCCGAGCTGCTGCCGTTGCAGCGCAGCGACTTCGACGGCCTGTTCCGCGCCATGTCGCCCTACCCCGTCATCATCCGCCTGATCGACCCGCCGCTGCACGAGTTCCTGCCGTCACAAGAAGACCTTATCAAGGAAGTGGCTCATCTGGACGCCAAGCGGCACTATGACGAGCTGAGCGTAAAAGAGTTCGAAGAGCTGGAAGCCAAGCGGGCCATGTTGAACACCGTGAGCGGCATGCACGAGCAAAATCCGATGATGGGTCTGCGCGGCATCCGCCTGGGCATCATGTTGCCGGGCCTGATTTCGATGCAGGTGCGCGCCATTTTCGAGGCGGCTTGCGATGCAAAGAAAGACGGCTTTGACCCCCATCCCGAAGTGATGATTCCGCTGACCGGCCACGTGAACGAGTTGAAGTACGTGCAACCCGAGCTGGTGTCGGTGGCCAAAGCAGTGATGGCCGAGAAGGGCGTGAAGGTGGCCTACAAGTTCGGCACCATGATCGAAGTGCCGCGCGCTGCGCTGACCGCGGGCGAGATTGCCGAGGTCGCAGAATTCTTTTCGGTGGGCTCGAACGACCTGTCTCAGTTAACGTACGGATACTCCAGAGACGATGCAGAACGCGGCTTTTTGCTGAGCTATGTCGAAAAAGGCATTTTGCCGTGCAACCCCTTCCAGTCATTGGACCAATCCGGCGTCGGCCGCTTGATGGGCATCGCCATTACCGAAGGCCGCAAGACCCGGCCGAATCTGGAATTCGGCATCTGCGGCGAGCACGGTGGCGATCCGGACTCGATTGACTTCTGCTATCGCAACGGCAACGACTACGTGAGCTGCTCGCCGTTCCGCGTGCCGATTGCGCGTCTGGCCGCTGCCCATGCCGCGCTAAAGCATGGTGTCAGCGCAAAGTAAATTAACTTCGCAACACAACATCGAAAACAAAACCGGGCTTCAAAAGAGCCCGGTTTTGTTTTTCTGGCTATCGCATCCGGACACAAACTGGCAAGACAGTCCATCAGGCTCCTACTTCACCCAAACGTGCCTTCCAGCGCGTGAATCAGCCACACCATCGTGTTGTTATACGGCGTCGCAATGCCCATGCGCTGGCCGGCTTCGACGATGGCGCCGTTGATGACGTCGATCTCGGTGCGGCGCCGGTTCTCGACATCGGTGGGCATGGAGCCTTTGAGCGTGGGCGAGATGCGCTGCAGCAGGCCGGTGATGGCGGCCCAGCGCTCATCGTAGTCCATGGGAATGCCCTGGGCGTGGGCGACTTCGACGGTTTCGCGCAACAACGCGGCCATGAGGTCGTTCATCGTCGGCAGCTCGATCAGCTTGCGCGCCTCCCAGGCAAACAGGCCGGCCGTGGGCAGTGTGCACACATTCAGCGCCAGCTTGCTCCAGATCTCCTTCAGCACCTGCGGCGACTCCGCCACCTCAAATCCCGCTCGCGTCAGGGCCTCGGCCAGCGCGTGCACGCGTGGGCTGGTGCCGCCGTTCATCTCGCCGATATGGGTGATGCCAACGCCGCCTTGCAGGGTGTGGCCCAGACCCAGCAGTTGGCCGCTGTTGTAAGTGACGCCGCAAAAGACTTTGTCATCGCCGACAATCGCCTGCAATCGCGCGGCGTTGCCCCACCCATTTTGAAGCGACACCACGGTGGTGTGAGGGCCGACCAAAGGCAGCGCATTCTTCATCGCGGCTTCGGTGTGATAGCACTTGGTGAACACCAACACAACTTCCTGCGCCCCGGCCTCCGAGGGCGCATCTGTAGCGTGTGCGTGTGCGGTCATCACCTGGCCGGCCTTGTCTTGCACGGTGATGCCGTGCTGGTTAATGTGGTCGATGGCGGCCTTGTTCACATCGATCAATGTGACCTCATGGCCGGCGTGTGCCAGCCGCCCGCCAAACATGCCGCCCATTGCGCCAGCGCCGCCTAAAACTGCAATTTTCATGGTTGTTTGAACTCCTGTTGCGTTCAACTTTAGCGCGAATTGAATATCTGCATGGTCATTGAACTGGCCAGTATGATTTCGATCATCGCAATTTGGCATTGACCCTTTTCAGGCTTGAAACAACGAACATGAATCCACCTTTGCAATTTGTCACCCTGGCCTCGGGCCTGCGCATGGGCTATGTGGAGGTGGGGCCGCGCAACGGCGTGCCCGTGATCCTGCTGCACGGCTTCCCCGAGTTTCACTACAGCTTTCGTCTGCAATGGCCGGCGCTGGCCCAGGCCGGCTTTCGCGTCATCGTGCCGGATCAACGCGGCTACAACCAGACCGACAAGACGCCGCCGTACGACCTCGACACACTGGCCCGCGACATTGCGCAGTTGCAGGATGCGCTCGGCATCACCCGCAGCCACATCGTCGGGCACGATTGGGGCGGTGCCATGACCTACGCCTTTGCCCATCGCCATCCCGAGCGCGTGGATCGGCTGGTCGTGATGAACGCGCCACACATCAACGCCTATCTCGATTCGGTGCGCGGCGGCAATTGGGCCCAGGTGCGCAAGAGCTGGTATGTGTATGCGTTTCAGGTGCCCCGGCTGCCGGAATGGCGTTTCGCCCGGCACAACTTCGCGTTGCTGGATGAGGCGTTTGCCGGGGTTAAACACATGAGCGCGGATGATGTCGCCCACTACAAAACAGCCCATCGCCATCCCGGCGCGCTGTCTGCAATGATCGGTTGGTATCGCGCACTTGTGCGCGGGCTTGCACGCCAGGGCTTTCGGCCAGCAGCCGAAACAGTGACCGCGCCGACACTGGTGATCTGGGGCGCGCGCGATCTGGCGCTGGACACCCATATCAACGACACGTTGCGAACCTATGTCCCGCTCACGCACATCGAGATTCTGCCCGAAGCGAGCCATTGGGTGCAGTTGGATGCGCCGGAGCAGGTCAATGCACTGCTGCTCGATTTTCTATCCCGCCCATGACACATGTCTCACAAAACATTACTTAACTGATGTTACGCAGTCATCTCACGCAAAGGCGCAAAGCCGCTAAGAATTGAACTTTGCGCCTTAGCGTCTTTGCGTGAGATTTCGTCATCATGCGTAACATCAATTACTTAATCCACGCGAATACACGTGTTTGACCCCGTTACGGAGGCACACAGCTCGATCCAACCTTCGGGATGAGACAGCCGGTTGAGCGTGATGGTCGGCCCTGTGCCGGTCGCAAAATCAGGGTGGATGTGCGTGTTGTGGTGCATAGTCGCCACCCACTGCACGGCCGCCGACACATCAACACCATCGGCCACCTGCAAGGCTGCGGCGTTAAAGGTGTTGGTGGTCACTCGCGTAATGGTGATATCGACGCGATCCGCTTGTGGGGTCGGGTTCGGCGGCGGCAATGGGTCGCTGGTGTATAGCTGTGCCTCGCCGTAAAACGTGCCGCCTTCATTTACATATTGCAGCGCAATCAGGTCTTGATTGGGCAGGGTTTCAAGGTTGGTCACATACGAGAACTGAAATGTCGGCTGCTGCGGAATATCCTCGAAGACCGCGCCGGAGGGATAGTCGGCCACCAGCAACCGGCCCAGCCAGCGCGTCACGCCCGTAATTGCGCCACCGCCCGCGTGCCGGTAAAACCGAATGGGGTGCTCATAGGGATAGGTGTCCGAGCACACGGAGGGGTACCACAGGTGCCGCCGATTGGCCTCCCAACACGGCCAGCCATAGTTCAACCCGGCCCGAACGATATTGAGCTCTTCCCACTCGGTGTTGCCCACATCGCCGACAAACAGGGTGTCTGTTGCGGCTTCATAAAAGCCGCTAAACGGGTTGCGAAAGCCGCGCGCATAAATTTTGGACTGCACCGAGTCCGGGTCGTCATTCCAAAACGGATTGGTCGGAATGCCCTGGCCGGTTTCGGGGTTAACGCGCAGAACCTTGCCATACAAACTGTCGAGCCGAACGGCATTGATCAGATGATCATCAGCTTCGTTGTGCGCGTCGTCACCGATACCGATGAATAATTCATTGGCATTCCGAAACTTGAGAAATGCAGCCGTGTGCGTATCGGCCGTAATCTCCAGACCGCGCATCACAAATTGCTGAATGTCGGGGTTAATCGTGGACACCCGCGCCAGCACCCACTCCGACGACGTCCAGCTGTCCGGCCCCGTATTCGGCATCTCGCGCACATAGGCGATATACAAATAACGATTGTCGGGAGAGATGGCGATGCCGTTGAGGCCACGGTCGAGAAAGGAATTGACCTCGTCGGCAATATCGAGATACAGCGTCGTAACGCCATCGCGATACCGATAGATGCGACCACGCTTGGCTGCAAAATAAATGGTGCCGTCCGAGCCCACCGTCAACGACGTTAACAACTCTGAGGACACGGGAGTGCGAAAGAGCCGCTGCCAGGTGCGGGGCCGGTTGGGATCGCGCGGGCCCATGATGAAGGGGAGAAAAAACTGGGGCGGCTTTAGATACAAAATCGAGGGGATGTAGAGGGGTTTTGGCCGACCATCAATCACCAGGGGCAGATAGACCAGATGCACACCGGGAATGGCGTCGTCGGCCGGCGACAGGGCCAGGCCAGTTGTATTCGAGATGAGGAGTGTAAAAATCATCAATGCGAGTGCAATGTGTAGTTTTTTGACCATGTGGCTGAGATGCGCGCGGTGATCGAACCCAAACCCGATCCGCGGGCTATTTTGTTGTTAAAGACTCAAGATGCCTATTGCGGCACAAATTTGATGAGCGAGAAACCCGCTGCGAGCGGACGTGTATCGCCATTGACGCGGTGTACGTAGCCGAACTCAAAATCGATGTCATTCCAACCCAGCCGGGACGCGCTGGCGGGGATATCAAACGTTAATGTGGCGTCCTGACAATCCAGCCAGGTGTGGGTGCCGATCTGGATTTGATTGACCTTAATCGATAAAGTTTGTGTTTGTGTTTGGCCCGTTGAACACGAGGGAAACACCTGCAATTTGAGCTGATACGGGCCGGCCCGGGTTCCAATCCAATTGGCATGTGTCTGCTTTGCCATCGCCCATATCCCCCACGCTTCAGGCGACCACTCATAGGTCGGAATCATATCAATGGTGTCTTCTTCGCGCCAGAGGGCCTCGGCCACGCAAATCTCGTGCGGCCACATGCCGCCGCCGGAATAAGGCTCGAAGCAACCCACCGGCTTGAAATAAGGGCTGTTGCGCAAGCCGTCCCACACCCGCTTATCCGTCTTGCCAGCTTGATCCCCGATCACCTGATGCACCAGCACATAGCGAATCTTGATCGCGTGCATGAAGAATGGCGTGCGCATGTCCTGGGTCCACTCCGGCGCTTTCAACAGGTGCGCGCGCAGCTCCACGATGTGCCGAAGCGGATACGAGCCAAATCCCGACGACACGGCCAGGTTGTGCATGCGCGCGGCGTAGATCACTTTGCCGCCCAGCAAAATCGGCACCACGTTTGGCTCATTGCCAATATCGAGGATGTTCCAGTTCCAGGTGCCATCGGCTGCCATGGCCGGTGTGCCGGTTTGAGCCGCAATCCAGTCGAGGGCCGGGTGCGCCTGCGTCGGCACTGTGCGCACATAGGTCGGCACCGGCAACACTTCGATGATGAGCAGTGCCGCCAGCGCCAGTTGCCAGCCCGGCTTCAACTGCCTCAGCACCACGGCCGCCAGCAAAGCCAGCACCAGCACCACCACAAAGCTGAAACGCGCATACACACGGGCCGATTCCCAGGTGGGCAACAAGGCCGCGAACAAGTAGCCGGGCGTGGGAATGGAATTGGCCAACTCCTGCACCGGCTGTTCGGTGACAAACAAAGCCGGCTTGAGTGCATGCCCTAGCTGCCAGATCAGTTGATCGATCGATGCAAAGATCGGCACCTGCACCGCGTGCCCGTCCCACTTGACGGCCAGCCCCAGCGACAACACCAGTGAGACGCCAGCCGCCAGCAGCAACATGCGCCACTCGTTGCGCTGGATCGTAAGCACTTCAGTTTTTGTCCGCATCTGACGCCACACCAGCACAATGCCGACCAGTCCGACGATGCCTAGCAAGGTGCCCAGATTCGAGATGCCGCTTTCGTTTTGGATGCCGCCGTAGATCGAAGTGGCGAACTCACGAAT
>Ga0335394_10002392_pt1 | contig 21103 bp, 17 predicted proteins | sample MAT03_FD_205741 | JGI IMG/M metagenome (GOLD analysis project Ga0335394, IMG submission 205741) | Freshwater microbial communities from Lake Fryxell liftoff mats and glacier meltwater in Antarctica - MAT-03 (spades assembly) (version 2) ...
AGCGCTTGACCTGCCAGCGTCGCAGGCCTGGCAGTGTCAAATGTCTACCGAAATGTTAGACTTATTGTCTGGAGACTAATCCGGGATGCACTTGCATACAAGCTCCCGGGGGAAAGATGTGGGCTAAGTGAGGGGTTGTGTCAAAAGGTTAATTGTGGTTTTTCGCTTGGCCAACCCCTACCCCTAAAGGGGAGCACATTTCGTAAAATGGATAATTTCAATACATAATATTGAAAATTTAAATTTATTCGGAATGTGCTCCCCTTTAGGGGTAGGGGGTGGCCAACGAAAATTGAGATTTCAACTTTTGACACAACCCCTCACTTAGCCCCCACTTTCATCACCTTCCAATGATACCTCGTCCCACCCATTTTAAGAGAGACAAAATACAACCCGCCCAACTCCGGCAACCGAATCTCCACCATAGATTCATCCTCAATTCCCTCCCGAACCACCACCTGTCCCATACCGTTAAAAACCAGTACCTGCGCTTCCACGATGCGTTCTTTAAAATCAATCGTCACCCCGGCATTCGTAGGGTTGGGGTATAAGCGGATTACATTCCGACCGTAAACCTCCTGCACAGGCGACATACCCGCCGTTTCCTTAGCCCCCAAATCAGGTTTTGACCCGGTATAATCATAAAAACCCGGCACGATTTCACCCTGATCAATCAACGGACTGTTCTCCGCCAATTCAAAACCGCCGGGAGCCGTGGAGAGAAACCCCGGATCCTGTTGAAACGGATTTAAAAATGAAATGTCAGGGCTACCGGTGATGGCGCTCAACTGGGGCGCAATTTCGTCGACGCCAAAAACGGCATGACAGGTGAATTGTCCGTGAATTTCCTTGATCACAAACAAAGGTTTTGACGGATTGGAACAAAAATAGTTGTCGTTTCTGGAGCGCATTTGAAAGGTATCCTTGTTCAAAAAGCCCTGAAAATACCCCAAATGATTATTCGTCGAGCAAAAAATGTTATTGACGAAATTTATGTTTTTCCATTCTCCTTCCCAGAACGTGTAGGCAAACCCCAGGGTATCTTCACTGTAAAAGGTATTGTTGATGAAATACAAATTGGCCGGATTTATCGTAAACGCAAGCCCCGAATTGGTTTTGATGCCGATAGACTGGGAATTATACTGGCTGACCGGCGTACACCCGATGAAATAAGGATCGTCTTGCTCATTGTGCCTTCCCTGAAGATGATGGACGATATTCCGGTAAAAATACCGCGGCCCGATCATCGGCGGGGCTATGGAAAACCCGGCCATCGGGCGAATGATCTCATTGTTCCAAACCCGTAGATTACACCAGTTTCCGTCGCATTCGATCGCGTCGAAATTATCGACAAATACGTTGTCGTTTATATCGGCTTCTTCTATCAGCCCGGTATCAAAATTGCTGACCACACCCGAGTTGATTCCATCAAAGTAGTTGTGGCGGACGATTACGTGTGTATTGTCCGATAAAGTAACTGCGCCGGTTTCGCCCGCCCGGCCCATGGAAGTCGTGAAGAAGACGGATTCCACGTTCGATTTTTTGGTCATCGCATGCGACCACAGGCCGTTTCCGTGTTTCACCCGCGAGTTTTGAACCAGAATATCATTGCATGGATCACTGAATACGATATTGGAATTGTTGTATTCCAGCGTACAACTGTCAAATGTGACGTGGTGGAGTTTCCTCAAATCGAATGCAATAGCGGTAAAAGACACCGCGCCGGAAATACTGGACTTTGCGATATGCTTTACCGCAATCCCTTTAAATTTCAGGTAGGCGTTTTTATCATTTCCATAAACGGTTAAAAACCGGAAGGTTTTGGACAGCACAACCGTGCCCGCATTGGGATCGATGCCGGCGGCTGTTTTAATCCAGATGGTATTGTTGTCCCGGACAAAACCGTCGGTTTCCAAATTCAAATCCACTAAATTGTAATTGCCGAACAACACATTGGCATTTAAAACCGGATATGGATATAGCATTTGACCGTTGAGCAAACAAAGGTTGGTGAAATCCGTGCCTGCGGGCAAAGCAGCCGAGTACAACTTTGGGTCGTTGGGATGTTGGGTCCACACCAAAGGCGCTGAATATCCGCCGTCGAAAACTGGTTGGGCGCCCGGCGCGGCTAAAAACTGGATCGGGTGGGCTTCGTCGCAATCCGCAGTCAGGGTCAGGGCGAGGTTGAGGTCCGTGTACAGGCCGTCCTTGATCATCACGGTGGTACCGCAGGCGACCGTTCCCGAAGACAGCAGCGTTTTGATATTGCCGGGTTGGGTTTCGGTGTAAGCGGTTCCGTTTCCGTCGGGGGCTACCCATTTGACGGTGGCGGTAGGCGTAAATTGCGGCGTGGCCAGGGTCAAAATCGTTTGCACGGCTAAGGTTTGAACCGAAACAACGGGGATTGAATCTGTCAAAGTGACCTGAACATCGTACGCGACGCCTTCTTCCAGCAGAAACAAACTTCCCCTGAACTGGTCGTTGCCTTCCACCAAAACCCGGTCGGCATCGTGGCCTTTTATCCAGGTGGTTTCGGCCGATTTTTTGTATTGTATGAAACAGTGTGCCGTCTTGTCGGGGTCATAATCGTTCGGCAGGGAGATTTGTACGCCAATGCTGTTGAGCATCGGGTGCAGGGTCATGGTTTGGGAAAAACCAAACAGGGGTATAAAGAGTATGGCAATAATCCTTAAAATGCTCAACATGTTTGTTTTTTCGGCGTCGGGGCGGGACCGTCGCTTAGATTCGAAATTTAGTTCTCTACTTCAATGATTGTCTTCTCCATATATACCGCGCACCGCCATGTTTTGTGCATGGAGAGAGGCCACGTTTACTAAACTTTGAAAGTTTAGTAAACGTATTACTCAGGCCGGTCCTTTTATCCACAAGTCTTGGTTCGGCTTTTCAGGTTCGGTGTCGAGCACTTTAGCTTTTTGGCCAAAGAAAATCATGGATGGTGGGTTTAGGATGGTGAATCGGTTGGTTAAATCCGCGCAAAGCTAAAACAATTCTGGGTTCATTCCGGTGAAATTCAAATGATACAAAACCGGTCGATTTTTACTTTTGCCTGCCAACCATGCTCCTATGCCAACCATACCCATCAAATGGAACGACCTGGCCGATGATATCCGCAACCAAAAGTGCGTGCTCATCCTCGGCCAAGGTGCTTACACAGATGCCGCAGGCCGGCCGCTCCGCCCTCAGCTCGACCTCGAAATCGGGCGCGAAAACGCCGGCGATATCCTCCGCCATTTCGCCGACGATTTGTTCCTGTTCGATACGGACGGCAACAAACGGCGGTCGTAAAAACCATGCGCCGCTTCTATGCCGCCCAGGAACCGCCAGCCGTGCTGACGCAACTGGCCCGCATACCGTTCCACGTGGTGCTGACCGTTACGCCGGATTTATTGTTGACCAAAGCCTTTGACCATCAAAAGTTTGCCCATCAGTCCGGCTTTTTTCAACGGGTGCAGAAACCCTCGGAGATTGCCGACATCTCCCCCGAAAACCCCTTGCTGTACAACGTGCTGGGTTGCGTGGAAGACCAGGAATCGCTGGTGCTTACCCACAGCGACCTGTTCAATTATTTCGAATCCGTCTTCGGCCAGAACGGTCTGCCCCAGGCCCTGCGCGCGGCCCTGCTCCAGGCCGACAACCTGCTTTTCCTCGGCGTACCGTTCGACCGCTGGTATTTGCAGCTGCTGCTGCGCATCCTGAACATCAAGCGGGATTTTACCAAAATTCAGAGTTTCGCGGCCAAACAACAAATGAGCGGCGACGTGATGACGCTGTGCGAACAGGAATTCCGCATCAATTTTGTGGACCATGACTTACCGGAGTTTGTCCAAAAACTGACTGAAACCTGGGAATCTCAACAATTTCCCTTCCGGCAGCCGGTATCCGGTGTCGCGGTCGGGCCCTTGGAAAAAGCGTCTCAATGGCTGAAAGAGGGGCAGTTGGATACTTGTACCAAAGTGCTCGTGGATTTCCTGAAAGACCATGATCCCGAGCAGTTCAAAATGGCGATGCTACTCAGTTCGCGCTGCAACCGCCTGAAAATGAAGGTAGACGCGGGCATCATCGATAGCGAGGCCGAAAAACTGGAGTTCAATCAAATCTCTTATGCGCTGATTGACCTGGTGGAAGACGCAAAACTTACCCTTACATGAAAACGCCCACGGCTACCCGACGTTACCCCGGCGCCAAGCCGTTCACCACGGAAGAACAGGATATTTTCTTCGGCCGCCGCGAAGACTTGCGCCGATTGTCCGAGCGAATCCAGCTCGAACCGCTTGTCGTGCTGTACGGTAAATCAGGCCTTGGAAAAAGTTCGATCATTAACGCCGGCATCCTCCCGGAAGTAGAAAAGGCCAGCCAATTGTCGTCCTTCAGCATCCGTTTCGGGGCCTACACCGAGGGCAAAACGGAATCGCCGCTTGTGCTCAGCCTCGAAAGCATCCGGTCGGCCGCGCCCGACCCGCTGCTTCGGCAATTGCTACCGGAGGACGATTCGCTCTGGCGGCAACTCAAAACGAGACAGGCCGCCCGACCTGGACAGACCAGCGGTTTCCTGCTCGTGTTCGACCAGTTCGAAGAACTTTTCACCTACCCGCTGGCACAAGTAGAGGAATTTGCGGGTCAACTGGCCTAACTGCTGTGCTCCACCATTCCCGCGCGCTACCGCGAGGCCCTGGATAAAACCTTGGCAACCAACCCTAATGCATTCACATCCAGTGCGTTAAACCAATTAGCCGAGCCCTTTACCCTACGCGTTCTTATGGCCATCCGCTCCGACCGGATGAGCCTGCTCAACCGTTTAACCGCCTATCTGCCCAACATTCTGAAAAACTGTTTCGAGCTCGGCGCGCTCGACCGCCTGTCGGCCGAAGAGGCCATCCTGGCCCCGGCGTACCGGGCGGGTGCACACTACACCTCGCCGCAATTCGACTATACGGACGAGGCCCTGCAACACATCCTCGATTTTCTGACCGACGGCGGCAGCGACCCCGTGGAGTCTTTTCAGTTACAGATACTCTGCCAGACGCTGGAGGACCGGGTTATTGCCGGGCGCTTGCGCTCGGTAGACGTACACGACGTAGGCGATCCCCGCAGCATCTACGAGCATTATTACGACAACCAAATCAACCGCATTCCCGACCAGGCCGACCGCCTGGCGGCCCGGCGTTTTATCGAGGAAGGTTTGATTTTCGAGGAAGAAGAGCGCCGCCTGAGCCTCTACGAAGGCGTTATTTACAAACAGTACGGCATCCAGCCGGAATTGCTGTGGCAATTGGTGGACAGCCACCTGATCCGGGCCGAGGCGAGCATCACGCAGTCGGGCTACACCTATGAACTTAGCCACGACACCCTGGTGGCGCCGGTGCTGAAAGCGAAAGCCCGGCGCCTGGCCGAGGAACGCAGGGAGGCGGATAAACAAGAGCGCCAGGCCCGGGAAGAGGAACTGGCCCGGGAGCGCGGCAAGCGCCGGCGCGCCACGGCCTTGGCGGTGGCCGGTTTTTTGCTGGCGACACTGGCTGCCGGGGCTTCCGTTTTTGCGATCTCCGCCCAACGCGTCGACGAAGATTCGCTGCATAAATTCGAACGCGAGCAAACCGAAAAGAACCGCCTGCGGGGTCAACAACTGCTCACGGATGCTCAAACCTACCTCGCTTCCGGCGATACGGTCTTAGCCGTCGGCAAGCTGCACGAAGCGCTGGAGATTGATTCGAGCAAAGTAGTGGTGAAAGGGATGACGCAACAACTGGAACAGAAATAACACGCTCTAAACCGTTCCTAAGCCATGAAGACCATCCTTTCCTTCTTCCTTTTTTGCGCCTCCATCGTAGCCGCAGGCCAAAACCCCTGCCCCGACTACAAACGCCTGCTCGGTGAGGCCGAACAGGCCGTCACGGACAAACACTTTCCCATCGCCATCCGCAAGTTCAACTCCGCCAAAGTATGCGATCCCTCCCAAACCAAGCAGATAGATGCCCGGATCATCGAAGTATTCGACCTGGTGGAAAAACAGCGTTTCGAATCGGAGGATAATGCCCGGAAGGCGAGGCAGAAAGAGCAGGAAGCGCGCGTGGCCTTACAAAAAACCGAGACGCTCATCGGTTACTTCGGCTTTCAACAAGACCGGGCCTGTGCGTACAAGGATGGAAAGTTTGCCGTGATCGACCGCAACGGCAAGCTTTGCACGAAGTTCGAGTTTGAAGAACCGGAGCCGTTTCAGAAAAACGGGAAAGCCATTGCCCTGCGGGGCAGTTTCTATTATCTTATCGATCAAAAAGGGCAATTATCCGAGCCGTATAATTATTTTATGGCGACCAACAATGGCCGATATAAAGTAAGCCATGACAAGGGGTACACCTTCCTGGATAAGGCTGGAAACCGGATACCCGGCTGGGATTGGTATGAAAATATCGGAAATTTCCAAGACGGCGCATTAACGGTAAAAAAAGATGGCAAATGGGGCTGGGTCGACCCAAACGGTTCAATCTTAATTCGACCCCAATTCCAGGAGGTTGAACAATTTGAAGACGGTGTGGCAACGGTAAAAACAAATGAAAAATGGGGCATCATCGACAAAAACGGTACATTCCTCTTGCAACCTCAATTCAAAAGCATAACTTTTGACGACCGCGTGTGGTGGATATATAATGGTATTCATTGGGGCTTGGTTGACAAAAACGGCGCCGTGCTGCTCCAACCTCAATTAGAAGGATATTCCTCTTTTAAAGACGGGAGGGCGCGGGTAAAAAAAGATGGCAAATGGGGTTTAATTGACGAAAATGGTACATTCCTGGTGCAACCTCAATTCGAGTGGTTTGGAGATTTTAAAGATGGTGAGGCGTTCGTAAAAAAGGACAACAAATGGGGGTTGGTCGATAAAAACGGCGCAATCCGTATTCAGCCTCAATTCGAGTGGTTTAACGAATTTAAAGATGGTATAGCAAAGGTGCAAAAATTTGGCGAGGTGTTATTGATCAACAAAAAAGGCGAACTTATCGTCACCGAAGAAACGCCGCCTCAGGTAAAAAAGGAGGAGAAGCGATAAATAGGCGCGTATGATCCGCTTAATACTACCTTGTCACTTTAAAAAAATAACAAACAATATCGAATATCGAACAAGGAATGTCGAAGTGTTTACCATCGTAAATAGGCTAGAATTCGTCGCTTTATTGACGCAGACATCCCAACCCGCCATTGAAAGCACTTCGACATTCCTTGTTCGATATTCGACATTCCTTGTTTTTTGCATGACAGCCCTCTTAAAGTGACAAAGTAGTATTACGTACAAAGCCCCTTGGTCGAGCGGGATCCCGGTCGAGTTTTCATCCGCAACCATTCTCACCGAAATTCGCCCTGCGCCTTGCCACTTTTTTTCCCGACCTTCGCCCCCGGAATTCCAAGTCTCCTTTCAATTCCGGCAAAACGTACACTTGCATGAGTAAACTTAAATACAAACGGATCCTCCTCAAACTCTCCGGCGAGAGCCTCATGGGCAAACAACAGTTCGGCATTTCCTCCGATATGTTACAGCATTATGCCTTGCAAATCAAGGAGTTGCAAAACATGGGCGCAGAGGTAGCCGTGGTGATCGGCGGCGGCAATATTTTCCGGGGTATCCAGTCCGAAAGAGCCGGCATCGAAGACGTAACCGGCGATTACATGGGCATGCTGGCCACCGTGATCAACGGCCTGGCCCTGCAAAGCGCCCTGGAAACCGTGGGCATCTACACCCGCCTGATGACTGCCCTCAAAATGGAGAACGTGGCCGAGCCCTACATCCGGCGCAGGGCCATCCGACACCTGGAGAAAGGGCGGGTCGTCATTTGCGCCGCAGGTACCGGCAACCCGTATTTCACCACCGATTCTGCCGCTGCGTTGCGTGCCAACGAGATCAAAGCCGACGTGATCCTCAAAGGCACCCGCGTGGACGGCATCTACACCGCCGACCCGGAAAAAGACCCCACCGCCGTAAAATTCGATAAACTGACCTTCGCTAAAGTTATCAGCCTCGGCCTCGAAGTGATGGACATGACGGCTTTTACCCTCTGCCAGGAAAACAACATGCCTATCATCGTGTTCGACATCAACCAACCCGAAAACCTGCGGAGGATTGTGCTGGGCGACCGGGTAGGAACTTTAGTTGAATGATGAATGATGAATGATGATGAATGATGAATGATGATGAATGTTGAATATTTAAAATTCATTATTGACTTATTTTAAAATACCTAAGACACTAAAATCCTACTTTTAACCCCATGCGCAGCATCATCTCCTACAACGTCAACGGCATTCGTTCCGCTATTTCAAAAGGTTTTTGCGATTGGCTGGCCCTGGAAAAATACGACATCGTCTGTTTACAGGAAACCAAAGCCCGGATGGAAGACGTGGGGATGATCGAAATGGAGTCGATGGGTTACCTGCATTTCTGGCATTCGGCCGAGAAAAAGGGCTACAGCGGAGTGGCGATTTTTACCAAAGAAAAACCGGACAACGTGGTAATAGGCTGCGGTATAGAACAATACGACCGGGAAGGCCGCATCATCCGCGCCGATTTCGGGGACTTGTCCATCCTCAACTGCTATTTCCCCTCCGGAACCACGGGCGAGTTACGACAGGGCTTCAAAATGACTTTCTTAGACGATTTTCACCGCTGGGTCAACGAGTTGAAAAAAGAACGGCCCAAACTGATCGTGGTCGGCGATTACAATATTGCGCACCGGGAAATCGATATCCACGACCCGAAAGGCAATAAAAATTCGTCCGGCTTCCTCCCGGAGGAACGCGCCTGGATGACGCAATGGCTCGAGAGCGGTTTTACGGATGCTTTCCGGCACAAAAACCCGGAGCTGGTGGAATACAGCTGGTGGAGTTTCCGCGCCGGCGCCCGGAACAACAACAAAGGCTGGCGCATCGATTATCAATCGGTCACAGACAACCTGCGCGACCGCATCTTGGAGTGCCGCCAACTTGGATCGGTCAAACACTCGGATCATTGTCCTGTGTTGATGAAAATCGATTTTTAGAGGGTTTAGAAAAGGTTTAGAAAAGGTTTAGAGGGTTTATAAGGTTTAGAAAGGGTTTAGAGGGTTTAGAAAAGGTTTAGAGTGTTTAGATAGCTCCGCGCCAAACCGAGCGCGAAGCTATCTAAACATTCTAAACCTCCTAAACCCGCTAAAGCTCCTAAACTTTCGCTTACCTTTGCGGGACTTTGCCTGTAAGGACAAAGTTTTTCCGTAGCATCTCATCTTTTTTATCCGTATAGCATCCTCCGGCATGAAGATTACTGCCGCCCAACTCGCCCAACTGCTCGAAGGCGCGCTCGAAGGCGACCCAGAGGCCGCCGCAAGCCGACCGGCCCGCATTGAAGAGGCTCAGGAGGGCGAATTCGCCTTTTTGGACAATCCTCGTTATGAGCCGTTCGTCTATACGACCAAGGCATCTATTCTATTGGTACACAAGTCATTTCAACCGGAACAGCCGGTCGCGCCGGCGCTCGTCCGGGTGGATGATGTGCGCAGTAGCCTGGCCTTGTTGCTCCAGCGGTTCGACCCTGCCAACCACACCAATGGAACGGCTGTTTCGGAGCAGGCTGCCGTGCATAAAAGTGTGAAAATCGGTCTTGGTACGAGCATCGGCGCTTTTGCCGTCATCGAAGAGGGCGCCGTGATCGGAAACAATTGTACCATTTACGCCCAGGTATTTATCGGCCGCAACGCGCGTATCGGCGATAATTGCCGCATTTACCCCGGCGTACGTATTCATTACGATTGCACCATCGGCGACAACTGCACACTGCATGCCAACGCCGTCATCGGCGCCGACGGCTTCGGGTTTGCACCACAAGACGATAAAACCTGGCGAAAAGTACCGCAGGTGGGCAATGTGCTGATCGAAAAAAACGTGGAAATCGGCGCAAATACCTGCATCGACCGCGCCGCATTAGGCAGTACGATCATCCGGGAAGGTGTGAAAATCGACAACCTCGTCCATGTCGCCCATAATGTGGAAGTGGGTAAAAATACCGTCATGGCCGCACAGGTCGGCATTGCCGGCAGCACAAAAGTCGGCGAAAACAGCCAGCTGGGTGGCCAAACAGGTATTGCCGGTCACCTCATCTTAGCCGACGGCCTCCGCACCCAGGCTCAAAGCGGCCTCGGCTCTTCCATCAAAGAACCCGGCAAAGCCCTTTTCGGCTCGCCGGCAATCGACTACAACGAGTACGTGCGCGCCTATGTGGTTTTTAAACAACTCCCTGATTTACAGAAGAAAGTGCGGGAATTGGAGAAAAAACTGAAGGAATTGGAGCAAGACAAAAAGGACGGCTCCGCCGAATAAGAAGGATGGGAACGAAGCGAGGCTAAAATATCTTGACCATCATATTCTAAACCCTCTAAACCCTTCTAAACCCTCTAAACCCCTCTAAACCCATTACCACACATGCAACGAACAGACGTAAATACCCTCGGAGAATTCGGCCTGATCGACCACCTTACGCGCGACTTTCCGCTGCTCCAACCCTCTTCCCTCAGAGGCGTCGGCGACGATGCCGCAGTGATCGACAACGCGGGCTTCCTCACCGTCGTCAGCACCGACATGCTGGTCGAGGGTATACATTTCGACCTCGCCTACATCCCCCTGAAACACCTGGGGTACAAATCCGTGGTGGCCAATCTCTCGGATATTTACGCCATGAACGCCTTCCCTAAACAGATCACGGTGTCCATCGCCATCAGCAACCGATTTTCAGTGGAAGCGCTCGAAGAACTCTACGCTGGCATCCGCGCCGCCTGCGAGCGCTACGAGGTGGACTTGGTGGGCGGCGACACCTGCTCGTCCCCGAAAGGCCTTACCATCAGTATCACCGCTATCGGGCAGGGCGAAAAAAATAAACTCGCGTACCGCAGCGGCGCTCGGGTGGGCGACCTGATCTGCATCACCGGCGACCTCGGGGGCGCTTACCTCGGGTTACAACTGCTGGAACGGGAAAAACGCATTTTTCAGGAAAATCCGGGCGTACAACCCGACTTGGAAGACCAAAAATATGCCGTCGGCCGCCAACTCAAACCGGAAGCCCGCAAGGATATGATCGATATTTTCCACCAGATCGGGCTGGTTCCAACGGCCATGATCGACATTTCCGACGGCTTGGCGTCGGAAATATTCCATATCTGTCAACAAAGTAAGGTAGGCGCGCTGGTGGAAGAAAGCGGGGTGCCCATTCACCCCGATATCGAAATGTTGGCGCTGAAATTCAAACTCGACCCGATCACCTGCGCCCTCAACGGCGGCGAAGACTACGAATTGCTCTTCACCATTGACCCTAAAGACGTAGATAAAATCAAGTTTTTGCCCGAAATCTACATTGCCGGAGAAATCCTGAATGCCGAAGACGGCATCAAATTGAATACGAAAGGGGGAAATTTGCACCCCTTAAAGGCGCAAGGGTGGGTACATTTTTGAAGGAGGGTTTAGAGAGTTACACGTTCAGATAATTCATAAACGAATCGTAGCGCTCCTGCATCCCGTCGGCAATTTCCAGGTCGCCGAATGTTTCTTTGACCAAATAATCGTGTCGTTCCAGAGAAGCGATGGCCCGGCCCAGGTCGTGGCGATTCAGTTTCAAGGTCAGTTCCACGGTTTCCGGATCGATGCTGGACGTGACGAAAGAACTCAGGATTTTTACGTCTTCTTCCTCGAGGATGCGGGAAATGGTCGACAAAGAGTAATCGCGGCGATTCATTTCCAGGACGATGACCGAACCCGATTCGGTAAATGCGGCAGATTGGGCGAAATAACGCAACAAGTCATTCTGGGTAATCAGGCCCAGATACTCGCCTTCATCGTCTACTACCGGGATCACGGTCAAACGGTTGTCGCCCATGACGCGCATCACTTCGAAAATATGTTCCTCGGCACGCACGGCAAAACGCCGGAGCATGGAGAAATCATATTCGCTGATGGGTTCGTACAATTTATGGTTGAACACGTCTTCTTCAGACAGGATGCCGACTAGTTTCTTCCCGTCGAGCACCGGAAGGTGTTTGACGTGGTAGTCGCTTAATAAGTGGAAAGCGTCGCGACCGGTTTGTTCGATCGAAAGCGCCGGAATATCGTGGGCGATTAACGTTTTGGCGTTCATATACGGGAGGATGTGAATGAATGTTTTGTACCGTTGACTGGACAATTATTGTTCCAAAAATTTAGGTAGTCGTTTTGTACAAAAAATTCATTTACAAAAAATTATACGGCATAATTGCCAAAGATTAAACTGTTAGACCCTCAACAAAGTTCATGGTAACGGCTTTCTTAATCTTCCGAAGGCCTATCGAGGGCAAATATTTGCGTAAAAAATTGATTTCCAAACTTTTTTAACGGAATGCTTACTCAATCGGACATATTTAGCGCTCAATCTGGAAGTCCGGTATCGCAACGGCAACTCTTTTTACGCCACGTGGCCCAAACCTCTCCCTCGCCGCTGGCACTCGAGATCGAGCGGGCGGAAGGTTTGTATTTGTACGACACCTCCGGCAAGCGGTATCTCGACCTGATTGCCGGCATAGGCCCCAGTGTGCTCGGGCACCGGCATCCCAGGGTGCAGGCCGCTGTGGAACTACAGTTAAACCGGTATTGGCATACCCTTGTGTTTGGAGAATTCGTGTTGACGCCGCAGGTTCAGATGGCAACCCTGCTGGCACAACACCTGCCGGGCCTGGATGCCGTTTATTTCGTCAATTCCGGTACGGAAGCCACAGAGGGCGCCATGAAACTCGCCAAGCGGTATACAGGCCGGCCGGAGATCGTGGCATGTCGCAAAGCCTACCACGGAAGCACCCAGGGCGCAGCCAGCCTGATGGACCCGCCGGATTTTACCCTGGCCTACCAACCCCTCTTGCCCGGCATTCGGCACATCGATTTTAACGATACCGCCGGTCTGGACAATATCACGCGTCACACGGCAGCCGTTATCGTAGAAACCGTTCAGGGCGAAGCCGGCCTGATTCCGCCCCGTCCCGACTGGCTCCAGACGCTGCGACGGCGCTGCGACGAAATGGGCGCCCTGCTGGTTCTCGACGAAATCCAGGCCGGTTTTGGGCGTACCGGTACTTTATTCGCCTTCGAACACTTCGGTATCCAGCCGGATATTTTGTTGCTGGCTAAAGGATTCGGGGGTGGTATGCCCCTCGGCGCTTTTATCGCCCCACGTGCGATCATGCAGGCCCTGAGCAGCGATCCGGTATTGGGCCATATCACCACGTTCGGCGGCCACCCGGTTTGTGTGGCGGCCGCACTGGCAACGCTGGAGGTCCTGCTGGAAACCGATCTGATGGCGCAGGTACCGGCTAAGGAAGCTTTGTTCCGCCGCCTGCTAGTGCATGCCGCCATCAAAGAAGTGCGCAGCGCCGGGCTCTGGCTCGCCGTTGACCTGGGCGATGCAGCTAAGGTGCAAACCGTCATCCGCCACTGCATCGGACAGGGCGTCATCACCGACTGGTTCCTGTTTAATGACCGGAGCCTGCGGATCGCGCCGCCGCTTACGATTACGGAGGTTGAGATTGGAGAAGCTTGTGCAGTGATTTTGAAAGGTTTGGATATTTGAGCAAATTAAAAATCACCACAAAGTTCACAAAGTCACACAAAGTTTTCCTACACAACACCTTGTGTAACTTTGTGACCTTTGTGGTGAATACTTTTATTTCAAAATCGCCCCGCCCACCGCACATTCCAAACACCGCTTCGCATCGCAATACCGCGTTTTTAAATGCAGCAAAGCCTGGGATTGGTACGCATTCCGCGATTTTACGCCCATGACGTGCCAGCCATCCAGCACTGTATTCGTTTCGGGCGGCAATTCCTCCAGCCAGCGCATTGCTTTGTCCTGAAAATCAGGCAATTGATTCATTTTTCCGTAGTGAAACAACATAGGCGCAATGGTATTGATAAGTAGCAGGCGAATAAAATCCTTCCCGGGCATACGCGGGCGGGGCAGGGCTTTTTTGTCGAACTGATAATGCGTCTGCCAATAATCGCTTGCCTGCGCGTCGAACAAATGCTCCAGTGTGCGCAGGGTCTCCGCCTCCAGGGTCTGCCGGAACAGATGCTCCGAGCGGTGAATCTGGGCGGCCAATTGCGCGATGCGGACCGTGGGAAAATTAGCGGGTCGCAGGCGCAGGTATTTCCACACGCTGCCGGCCATAGGCGTCAGGTTGTACTTGTGGGCGAGGTGCCGGTATTCTTTGGCTAAGGCGTTGGGGTAATCGTCCTTGAAATCCGCGTCCAGTTTACCCGCCTGTCCGAACAACAGCGCTTCCAGTTGAAACAGGTTGTTTTTGTGTTTGGCTAAGGTTAGTAAGGGCAGCGAGCGGGCCAGCATGTCGAAGGGTTCGGCGTTCACTTTGAGGCCGAAATTGCGGGCCAACAGTCGGTAATACGCTTCTTCCCAATGGTTTCCGGTAGCCGCTAAAGCTTCGGCTACGGCCTCCGTTTTTTGTTCGAAGCGTTCAACCATGAGCCGGTCGAGCCAGTTCAGGCGTACGATCTCGGGCACCTGCCTGAAAAAAGACTGGCAGGGAATCCAGGCCTTTTCTTCTTCGAGCCGCAGGTATTTTTCCAGTATTTTCGGCGGGATACGATCGCGCATTTCCAGCGCGGGCAGGCATTCGCCCGAAGACAGGTGAATAAATTTGTCGACCACCAGCACCACATGCAGCACCACGTTGTCGTAGGCGCGGTCTTCGTTGTGGCGATGTGCCAGCCATTCGGAGGCTTTGAGGTGCATTTCCACGTTACCGGCCCAGGTGGTTTCGCCGATCCGGATACGGGCATTGAAAAAATCGGGGCCGGCGTGGGTATTGTGTTCGCCGGGATGGAGGATTTCGAGCGGCTGGCCGTCGAAAGTGCGGAGATCCCTGGCATCGAACCGTCGGGTTCGCCAGAGGTAATGGAGGAATGATTCTCGCATGATGATTAAAAGATTAAAGCGTGATGATGATTAGGAACGGTGTCAAAATAACTTCCCAATTTGATGCCATTCTTTTGTCGTCATCCGTCCCATCTTTTTCGTTAAATAGCGCGGCTATTCGCCTCAAAAGATAGTTGGCTGACGCCAAAATAATTGGCCTGAAATTGGAAACTTATTTTGACACCGTTCCTAAAAGTATAAAACGGGGCAAGTTTAAACAAAAAGCTTGAAAAAAGCAATACCTGAACTTGCCGGAATGCCGCAACTTTGCACCTATGTCCGCCCAACCCGATTTTTTCCGCACCATCGCCGCGCCTGCGACCGGACTTTTTAAGGACCGGGGCAGTAAATTCTTCGCCTATGCGTACCCGGCGAGCACCGAAGTGGAGGCGCTGGCGCATCTGGAGGCCTTGCGGAAAGAACATTTCAAAGCCCGCCACCATTGCTTTGCCTGGCGCCTGGGCCCCGACGGCAGCCGCTTCCGGGCCAACGACGACGGCGAGCCCAGCGGCACGGCCGGGCGGCCTATTTTGGGGCAGTTGGATTCTTTCGGCCTCACCGATGTGGTCGTTGTCGTGGTGCGCTATTTCGGCGGTACGCTGCTGGGCGCTTCCGGCCTGATCAATGCCTACCGGGAAAGCGCCGCCGAAGCGTTACGTGCCGCCACGGTACTGGAAAAAATCGTCCACGACATCATTCAACTGGATTTCGACTACGCCCTGATGCCCGACGTGATGCAGGCCGTGAAAAAACTCGGGGTGGAGATCAAACGAGAGGAATACGGAGATCGCGGGCTGCTGGAGATCGGTATCCGGCAGAGCGCGGTGGCGGAGACGTTGTTGCAGGTGAAGGCCTTGATTTGGAAGGTGAGTTTGGAGGAGGCGGCTGGGTTGGGGTGGCCGGCGGGGATGACGGTATCGAAAAACTTATAACTCGTACGAACATGCGCCAGACCGCCACATTTGACCGCTCCAGCCAAACCCCTTTGAAACACCTCCTCCTCGCCTGGGCCAATACCCACACCATATCCATATACCTCGACAGCAACAACTACCCCCACCATCACCACACCTCCTGGGACTGTCTCGTAGCTGTAGGCCTCCACGACAAAATAGAAGCCTCCGCCGGCCACGCCTTTTCCGCCCTGCGCGATTTTTACGACCAAAAACAAGACTGGCTCTTCGGCATATTCGGATACGACCTGAAAAACGAGGTGGAAAAACTCCGCTCCGACCACCCCGACCATATCGGCATGCCCGATCTGTTCTTTTTTCAACCACAAATTGTGGCCGGCATTCGCCACAACCAATTGGAAATCTTCGCGTTGGACCGCGATCCCACGGAGGTGTATGAAACAATAATGCGCGCGGAAGATCCCGTACCCGACCCTCAACCGACAAACCGCCTGCAATATACCCCCCGCATCCCAAAGCCGGAGTACCTCGCCACGGTAGAAACCATCCGCCAACACATCATCGAGGGCGACCTGTACGAGATGAATTTCTGCCAGGAGTTCTATACGGAAAACGCCGTGATCGATCCGGTCGCCACGTTCAAACGCCTGAACGCCTTGGGCAAAGCGCCGTTTTCCGCTTTTATCCGCCTGAACGACAAATATGTATGCTGCGCCAGCCCCGAGCGGTTTTTGCGGAAAGAAGGCGACAAACTGATCACCCAGCCCATCAAAGGCACCCGCCGGCGCGGGCAAACCCCGGAAGAAGACGCCCTGATCCGCCTGGAACTGGCGGCGAGTGAAAAAGACAGGGCGGAAAATGTCATGATCGTCGACCTGATGCGCAACGACCTGGCGCGCAGCTGTCAGCCAGGTTCCGTTAACGTCGAGGAACTGTTCGGCATCCACAGTTTCGAGACGGTGCATCAGATGATCTCCACCGTTACCGGCGTCTTGCGCCCAGGCGTGCATCCCGTGGATGCCCTGCGCGACGCCTTTCCCATGGGCAGCATGACTGGCGCGCCCAAGGTGATGGCCTTGGAACTCATTGAACAATACGAACGCAGCCGCCGCGGACTCTATTCCGGCGCGGCAGGCTACTTCGCGCCCAACGGCGATTTCGACTTTAACGTGGTGATTCGCAGCATTTTGTACAATGCTACGGCGCATTATCTCTCCTTTCAGGTGGGCGGCGCCATCGTGTACGATTCTGTGCCGGAGCAGGAGTACGAGGAATGTTTAGTGAAAGCGGAGGCGATGCGGAAAGCCCTTGGCGAATGAGGTTTACGGGATTTTCGGTTAAAAGGATCACCTTTTTTTCATTTCATGGCTCGTTTAATTGTTAAAATTCAGGCCTATGTTTGTGCCCTTCGTGGTATAGTCGGTTTAGATTGGTTTAGAAGGGTTCAGAGGGTTTAGATTATTGATTTTGAACACCTTGCAATTCCGGTTCCTTCAAAACCACTTTGCGTCAACTATAGCGTGCCGACCCACATTACTGGACGACCAAATCAAAACTTCTTCCCAAAAACAATCCCCCTCGGGCTCGAACCCGCCGCTACAAACCAGGGCTCGGCATTGGAACCATCCAAATCGGCGCGCATGATCGTGCCTTTGTTCCGGTCGCCCCAGTAGATTTTTTGCGCGCCAGGCTCGTAGGCCAGTCCATACACCACGCGGGATATCCCGGTAGCCAGCAACGCGACGCCCGTACCGTCTAAATTGGCCGATTTGAGGTGAATATCGGCAGCCGCGACGTACTCATCGTAATAAATGCGGTTATTGGCCACGATGATGCTGCCGCCGTTCACCAGGGGAATAATTTCCGCTTCGCCGGAGCCGTCCAGGTTCTTTTTCCATACGCCGCCATTGTAATTGATCCAGAACAGCGTGCGGTTTACAGGGTCGAGGGCAACGCCGTCCGGGTCGTTGGCCTGGCCGCTTACAAAATCCTCTTTTTGGTTCACGTCGCTGTTGCCCATATCCGCCCGCTGGATGCCGGTGCCGGTATCCCAGTATATATGGTTTTGCGGGTAGTCGATTTGCATCGCGTTGGGGCTGTCCAAGCCATCCCTGAAAACGAAGAGATTGGCGCCGTCCGGATCGCATTGAAAAATTTTACCGGCCCCGTAATCGCTGATATAGAGTTTGTTGCGAAGGGTATCGATGGTCATGCCATACGAATCATTCAGCCCTGCGACGGGCAATTCGGACACAATCGGCGCTTGGTTGTTGACGAGCGCGGAGTACACAATACCCCCGTTCGTAAAAAAGATCGGCGTGCCGGAAGCATTGGCGTTCTTGAGGACAATAGTCTTCACAACCTCTTTGATTTCCAGCGAAGTTGACGTTACCACCACCAGACGCACCAGGTAAGCGCCCGGTTTTTTATAAAAATGGCTCGGGTTGGCCCCTTCCGCCGAAGTGCTGTCGCCAAAATCCCAGTAATACGTCGGATTACCGACGTTCTCCGGCACGATGGAACTGTTGGTAAACGAAACCGTGGCAGGCGAAAACCCATCATTGTCAACAGTGTGGGTGAAATTGGGGACGGTGCTCGCGGGTGGTACCGGAAATCCGTCTTTGGAACAACTGTTCACCAAAACAGCAGCCAGTCCCAAACAAAATATCAGATAGAATTTTTTCATACATTTTTGTTTTTAGGCGAATAATTTGGTAAAAAGTACCGGTTTTCAGCGCGTTGCATCGGGGTTGTGTCAAAAGGACAATCTTGAGAAATTGTGCAAAATTTTATTCCAAAAAGGCCAGGTAAGATTGTGTCAAAAGTCGAAATCTCAACTTTCCCTGCCCCCCCTACCCTAAAGTGCAACGTCGTTGACTTAAGGATTCAGGCCTCGGAGAGGCCCAATGTTTGTAGCCTTTTCATGCCCATTTTATTTGACCTCGGAGAGGTCTAACGTTATACTTACAATTTCAAAAACATCCCCCGCGGACTCGTCAATCCGCTCAGCAGCACTTCCGGGTTGGCCCCGTTCAGATCGGCCCGCGTCAGCGCGCCGGATTCCCGCCCCGACCAATAGAATTTGTTCGTACTGTAATCGATGTCCATCCCGTATATCCGGTCTCCGCTTGCGTTGATTGTTTCCGTGCTGGTCCCGTCGAGGTTTGCGCGGATTAAGGTATTGGTGTTCTGATCATCGTAGTAGAGCTTATCGTTCACTTTATCCACGAGGATGGCATAGCCGTAGATGCCGGAGATCAGGACCGCCGGATTGGAGCCGTCTAAGCCGGCGGTGTACAGGTTCTCTGCGTTCACCTCGTAGAAATACATTTTATTGTTTTCCGGGTCCAGGGCGATGGCCCGCATTTGACCGCCGGGGATGTTGACGATCCCGATTTGCGGCGACGAACCGTCTAAATTGGCCCTCGATACATTGCCGTTATCGTCGACCCAGTATATTTTTCCACCGGGCACATCCAGGGCAATGCCGTAGGGGTCGGTAATACTGGCGGCTATTTCCTGCAGACCGGTTCCGTCCGGGTTCATGCGCCATATTTTTCCCTCGCCGGTCACTTCGAAGTCGCTGAAATATATCTTTTTATTTACGGCGTCATAAGCCAGCCCGACTCCCGCTTTGCCGGTAATGTCCAATACATTCGCCGCCGTTCCGCTGCCGTCTAAGGGCAATTTTCGGAGGAGATTTGCGGTGTATTCGATAAAATACAATTGTTTGACTACCGGAGCGCCGGCTATGGTGATTGTTTTGGTGGCCGTTGTTTCGCCGGTTGCGCTGATCGCTTTCAGCGTAACGGTGTAGGTTCCGCCGTCTGCATAGGAAAACGCGGGGTTCACTTCGGTGGAGCTGGAATTATTCGGATCGCCGAAAGACCATAGATAGGACATCGCCCCTTTCGACGTATTGGTAAATTGAACCGGAGCGCTGCTAATCAGGGCGCCCTCATTCTCCACGGTAAAGGAACAGGCGGGCAAAACCGTTATCTGCACCGTAGAAATAGTGGTGCCTCCTGCGCCGGTAGACACCAGGCTAACCAGGAAAACGGCGGAAGAATGGTAGGCTTTCTTCGGCGAAACTTCGGTAGAGGTCGTGCCGTCGCCGAAGCTCCACTTGAAGGCCGTGGCATTTTCGGAATTGTTAGTAAACTGGATTTCTTCATCCACCACCACGGTCGTTTTGCTTGCGCTGAATTTAGCGGCGGGCTGTACGGGCAGGTCTTCCTTTTTACAGGCGGCGAACAGGGTAAAAAGGCAAAGAAGGTATAGGTAGAACGTATTTTTTGTTTGCATGGCGAAGTGGTTGATGTTATTACCTGATTTTATAGTGAAATTTTTATTGATTTGTTTGATTCAAATCCACCGTGAATCTGGAGACAAAAATCGACTTTTTTTGTTGAATGTTAAATTTCTATCTTTTTGTTTGTTTTTGTAAATTGATATTATCTTTGTAATCATGGAGGTTACGCAAGGTATTCCAATCTTTTATTTTAAATAGCCTTTTTCGGATACTTTTTAAATATATCTCATTTTCTCAATTTCTGCATATAATCATTGACGATGAACATTATTCCCGCCTCGAATTATAAATAACTAAAACTTTTTAACCATGAAAAAACTCTTATTGTTGATCACGAGCGTATTTTTTAGCGTATCCATCATGTTGGGTCAATCCATTGAAGTAGGCTTTATAAGTGCAGGAAGCCCCACTTTGTCACTAAGTGATTCTGAATTAACATCGGCACTTTCTGGAATTCTTGATGGCGCAACACTTTCCAGTTCGGAAATGAGGACGGGCACATATAATAGTAATTCATTTTATTACATAAGAACTACTGCTACCAGGCCCGTAAATCAAATCAGTACAATGTCAATAATGTTGTCTCAACAAGGTTCAATATTGTCTTTTTCAAGCGTAAGCGGATGCACCATGGAATGTCAACCCAACACTCCATGCAGTGGGTGTACTCAAGATATTCTTATTCCATGTCAACAGCAAACGTGTTCTTGTACGAGTGCAGGTGGAAGTTGTACTGCAAAAACAACTTTCGATAAATAAACACATTTTTTAATCTTAGGAACGGTGTCAAAATAACTTCCCAATTTGATGCCATTCTTTTGCCGTCATCCGTCCCATCTTTTTCGTTAAATAGCGCGGCTATTCGCCTCAAAAGATAGTTGGCTGACACCAAAATAATTG
>Ga0335394_10002395_pt1 | contig 21087 bp, 24 predicted proteins | sample MAT03_FD_205741 | JGI IMG/M metagenome (GOLD analysis project Ga0335394, IMG submission 205741) | Freshwater microbial communities from Lake Fryxell liftoff mats and glacier meltwater in Antarctica - MAT-03 (spades assembly) (version 2) ...
GAACAGCATCGTGTTCGACAAGGACATGCCCGTGTCGAACGGGGCGAAGAAGTTGAAGGCGTCCGGCATCTGCCTCAAGAAGGCCTTGGGGTGGAAGTGCGAGACGGTCACGGTCGAGATTCTCGACGCGAACCAGATGGACAAGGTGATCGACACGTTCAATCGGCCCGCGAGCCCCGCCTGGGACTTCCAACTCGAGAACTTCCCCGCCGGAACCTACAAGGTGCGGGTGAAGGGCACCTTCAAGAACGGGGCGCAGACGGAGGACAAGGACGTTACGAGCGGCAAGATCATCGTCCAGTGAGGGATTGGACTGAGGTGGAAGTCGGGTAACTCGGGGGTAGGCTGGCCTACCCCCACCAACGGGAGGAGTAGATGCGCCGGACCTGTCAGGGCTTCACACTCCTCGAACTCCTCGTCGCGCTGGCCATCGTTGCCGTGCTGATCGGCTTGCTCCTCCCGGCCATCCAGAAGGTCCGGGAGGCCGCCATCCGGTCGCACAGCTCGAACAACCTACGGCAGATCGGCCTCGGGTTGCAACACTTCGCAGACACGCGGGACGGTCGGCTACCCGGTTTCACGACCGGGATTGCGAGGGACTGGCGTGACGACCCTCCCCTCGACGCCGTGATGCCGTTCGTCGAGGCCAAGGAGTGGAACGGGCGGTTCCTCCCACTGCTCCGGAGCCCGGCGGACCCGACGATCCCGCCGTCCGGGCCGGGGGACAGCGACCACGGCAACAGCAGCTACGCCGCGAACATGGTCGGCTTCCTGGGGCGGCCGACGCTCGCCGCCGGCTTCCCGGACGGGACGGCGGCAACCATCTGCGTGGCCGAACACTACGCCCGGTGCGGACCGGACGGGGCATACAACTTCCTATTCACCCTCCGCTTTAGTGGGGTGATGGATGATCCACCGGCGACGTTCTACACCCGCCTCAACCACGTCCGCCGCGCCACGTTCGCGGACCGCTACTACGGCGACGTGGTGCCGGTGACCGCGAACGGCGTCACCCAGCCGTCGCGGCCCGGGGCGACGTTCCAGGTCGCGCCGCGGGTCGAGGACTGCGAGCCGTTCCTCCCCCAGACGCCGCACCCCGGCGGGATGCTCACCCTCCTGTTCGACGGCTCGGTGCGGACCGTCCGCGGGGGCATCGACCCGTCGGCGTTCTGGGCCGCCGTCACCCGCGACGGCGGCGAGACGACCCCGCTCGACTGACGCCGCGCGGCCACATCGCTCCAACACACTTTCGTCTGGCCGACTCAATGCGTCTGGGGAACCCCCGGGGGGGGCGGCCAGACGCAATCGATTCGGGCCTATCTTTGATCGTTTCTCAGTTGGTCGGGCTGGTGCAATCCCGCCGCGGGCGGTATAGAATCGACCGGACCGGGGGGCGAACGATGACCGTGGACGCGATCCTACAGCAGGTGGACGAGCTGACCGCGGCCGAGCGCGACGAGGTGATCAGCCGCCTGCTCGACCGGTACGCGCCCGCCGAGATGACCGACGAGCTGGCCGCCCTCCTCGACGCCCGCGCGGCGGAGGCGGACGCCAACCCGGGCGCGGTTTGCTCCTGGGACGAGGTCGTGGCCTACGTGAAGCGGCCGCGATGAGCCTCCCCTTCGACTACCGCCTGAAGGCCCGCGAGGACATCGACGAGGCCTACCACTGGTACGAAGCCCAACAGGCGGGGCGCGGCGACGAGTTCCTGCGCGAGTTGGCCGCGCGGGTCGATGACGTGTGTGCGGCTCCCGACCTGTTCGGGCGGGTGCGGGGCGACGTGCGGGCTGTCCCGCTTCCGAAGTCGAAGTACGTCGTTTACTACCGGGTTGAGGGTGGGCGCGTGGTGGTGCTGGCCGTCCAGCACGCGCACTCCGACCCCGGGCGGTGGCAGGGCCGGCGCTGACGGGTTCCGAACAACGCCCCACGGCGGAGCCGAACAATGACCCCGGACGCAATCCTCGACCGCATCGCCGAGCTCACCCCGGCCGAGCGCGCCGACCTCGTCGCCCGCCTCCGCGCCGCCTACGACGACAAGGGGAACGCCCTCCCCCCCGAGCGCGTCGACCAGACCGGCGTCTACAGCGTCGCCCAGCTCGTCGCCCGCGCCCGCCGCTCCGAGTAGGCCCGTGACCCGCGGGCGGAAATGATTCTTCCGGCGCCCCCCCACCGGGTTCCGGAAACATGTCACCGCGCCAGACTGACGCATACACGATCGACACGCACCGCTTCTGGTGGGTGTAGAGTGTGTCCCGACAACGGGTTCCGGCGTCGGCCCCGCGGGCGGCGGGTGAAGCGTGTCATTCGTGCCAGCATCGATGTTTCCGACGACCCCCCACCGGGTCGCGGAAACATCGATGCCGGGGCGAACGTTCCCGGTTGCGCAGGCCACCCGTGAGACTCGTCGGGCTTGGCGGGATTCGGACACTCGGGCGACCGCGATCGGTGAGCATGTGCGAGGCAGGTGCGGACAGGTGATCTCGGTGGGATTGTAGGGATTCTGCGGAATTGTCCGGGTCGTCCACTTGGCTTGCCGGTCGGACCCGCCTACCGTGGGTGCAGTTCGACATCGGCCGCATAAACCTTCACGTTCCGCGCGGCAGTAGTTTCCGACTCCGATCAACGGTCCGACGACGCGGCACGTGCGGTCCGTTCGAGTTACGGGGCGATCCGCAAGGTCCGGGGTAGGGCGATGACCACCCGCCGCCTGATTCTGCTCGCCGCCACGATCACGGTCGCCACCGCCGTCGGCGGACTTGTTTACTCGCGCACCCGCAGCACGCAACCTGACGCCACTGCGGCGAAGGCGTACGACACCCCACCACCGGCGCTGGTTACGAAGACGAGGCCTGCCCGGCCGCTCAACGAGAGGGAGCATCAGTTGGTTGGGACGTGGAAGTTGGTTAGCCAGCACCCCCCTCCCAATCCCATGTACGACGCCCGTATCGAGTACCGGGATGACGCGCTGTTTATCACTCATATCCATCACCCCTTAGACGGCGCGCGGCGTCATACTGGTAGCTGGCAGCTAAAGAGTGGCACCATCGTCCGTACCCTACGGGCCGATATCGTCCAAGTGGAAGTCATTCAGAAGTTCTCAGATCAGACGATGTTGACAATCGCGCAGTTTGGCAGAATATCATACGAGTATCAGTGGGAGCGAATCCTCCCGTAGTTCGGCTGAGTACTGGGCACTCAGACGGCTTAGAGTCTATCCGGTATCGAAAGCCTGAAAACGCTGGCAAATCTTGCCAGTTCATGCCGCAGCCGAATCGACGTAAGTCCAATAACCTCGTGTTTGCGTTCCGGTGGTCTTGGACTTACGTCGATTCGGCTGCGGCATGAAAGTGGCTGATCGGCTGAAATCCTAGGGGTTTACTTCCCGGATAGACTCTTACTCGGGCATCAATTCCAAACGAGGAGACGCCGATGTTTCGCGCCACCCGGACGACGAGTCAAGTCGGCCGCACCGCCTCGAAGCTCCACGTCGAACATCTGGAATCGCGTCTCGTACCGAACCGTACCTTCCTGTGGGCTCCCGCGGGAGCCGATCTCAACTGGAACACTTCGTACAACTGGATGGAACCGGGGGCGCTCACACCCTGGCTCAGGACCGGTAGTGTACCGGACAAGGACGACGATGTAGTATTCGAGGCAGGGTTCACGATTCCAGGCGACACCGGCCTGTTCGTGAACGATCCCGATGTCTACGTGGACACGAACAAACCGTGTATTGTGACTGGCCAGGATGTGGAAGTCCACTCGATCAACATCAAGACCAGCTACACCAGCACGATCACACTGAATAGAAACGTCAGACTTTCCGGTGAGAGAGTTATGGGGACGGCCGTCCCCGACAGCTTCATGTTGATGAGGTCGGCTACGATCGCCGGGACCGGGGGGAGCCTGGTAGTTCCAGCCGGGGCGGGGTTCACGTGGTCCGGGGGAACGCTCAAGGATGTTACCGTTCTCGTGCGGAGAAACGCGACCACCGGAGAGCCCGGACGGGTGATGGTCGAGGATTCCGCAGCGGGGTCCGGACCGATCATGTTGAGCGCGGGATTCGATGTCACGGGTCAGTTGTGGTGGGCAGCGGCGGATGTGAACTGTGACAAGTCGGCGCCGGGCAACTCCGCGTCGGCGATCCACGTCCGCGACGGAGGGTTGTTCCGGTTGTCGTCGGGGGGCACGTCGAGGACGACGCCGGGGGCGACGGCGTACGGGCCGGGGGCGAGGTCGGCGGCGAACTCGGCGGTGAGCCGCTCGGCGTGGTACGCCGCCTCGCCGAACGGCGTCTGGTCCCGGTCGAGGCGGCCGCCGACCGGCACCGGCACCGGCACGACGTGCGGCCGCTCCGCGACGCGCAGCGCCCACGACGCGCCGAGCACGACGGCGCCGACGACGAGACCGACGCCGCCGACCCACACCCGCTTCCGCATCACGTGCCCCCTGCGTACCGGACGCATTCTACCCAGTGGGGGCCGTGGTGCTACGGCGACCGGAGCCCCGAAGGGGCGGCAGTCAATAGCCCAGGGCGTCAGCCCTGGGTGTGTCTGGACCCCTGCCGGATCGATGTCCTGGGTGGCGCCCGGTTCGACATGCCGGGCGGCGAGGGGGAGCGGAGTTGGGCCGCGACCGCCGCCGGGCTGTGAGTCAATCCTTTTTCGGCCGGGCACGCTGGCGGGCGGCGTCGAGTTGCTCCGGCGTCCCCCACACTCGTGTCATCACCTCGTACCCGACCGAGTCGAACGACCGGAGTTCGGCCCGGTCGTGCGGGTGGTAGTCCACCCGGTCCAGATACGCGCAGGTCAGCTCAGCAAAGTACTCCCGCGCGTTCCGGGCGGCGTAGGCGGTTCGGGTAGTGCCGTCGTCGTGCCGCACCTCGGTGTACAGCTGGCGACCGCGAGCTTGGTCGTAGGCGTTGGACACGAATGCGTTGTCGAGGCCGAGGACGCGGTCGTGGTAGACGTGGGCGAATTCGTGGAGTAGCACGTTCTTCTGCTGGCCCTCCCGCCGCAGCCGGTAAGCGGTCTTCAGGGATAACAGGCACACGCACCCGGACTTTCGCGGGTCCACGCCCTCGGTGAGGAGATCCCACTCCCGGCCGCGGCCGTAGTAGACGCCGTAGGTGTGGACGGACTGCGGAATTGTGTGGTCCCACTCGACCCACACCGGCACCGTCTTCAGCATCTTCACCGCCTTGTCGTTCAGCACCTCGCTTAGCCGGGCGAGTTCCTCGTCGACCATCCGCAGCGGCCGGCCGAACGCGGCGTCGCTCTCCTCGTAGGCGAGCCGGGACACTGCCATCTTGAACCCGAGCGGACTCCGCTGGAAGTAGCCCGGGGTCGCCTCTTGCTTCGGGCGGTCCGACTTGAACGCCGGGTCGGCGTCTTCCGGGCCGAGCGTGACGGGGACCGTCGGGCGGAACGGCTGCGGCGGCAGGAACGTTCCGCCCGACGGCATCGGGAAGAACTCCGGCGAACGCTCGGGGGGTTCGTCGAACGTCGGCGACGGGACGCTAGGGATTGGTGTCGCGGCGGGCTTCGGGGCCGGCCGGCTGGCCGGTGGCTGATTCTTTCGAGGCGGATCGGCCGCTTTCCTCTCTGTCGTCGGGGCGGCCTTGCGGGTGGGTTCCGCCGCGGCCGTCTCCAGCTCCCGGACGCGGGACCGCGCCAGCATCACGGCGGTCGTCGCCAGCCCGGCGGCCAGGACTACGACGGCAAGTAGCGCGAGGAGCTTCCGGCGGGCCTGCTTCCGCCGCCGCTTGGCCCGGATGGCGAGAAGGAGATCGTCGTCCTCGTCATACGGCTGGGCGTTCGTGCTCATTTCGGGATCGTATCAGGGGGCGAAGGGCGGGGCAAGCGGTCCGTGCGCCCCCGCCTCCGCCGCCCCCGTGAGCCACCGCCGGCCCGCGGCGGTTCGACTCAAGCCCCCCGTCCGCGACAACCGATTCTCCCTCCGGGGCCGCACCCTCGGCCGCGAAGGGAGGCGCACCGTGCGACGGAGGGCGGTCGGAGTCGCGTTCGCCGTGGGGCTCGCCGTGCTGGCGGCCGCGGCCACCCGCGCCCAGGACGACCGCGCCAGCCGCGTCCACTACTGGGCCCACCGCAAGTTCTTCATCCCCCTCGACCCCGCCAACGTCGAGCGGGCCGCCAAGGACAAGGGGACGCCGGTCCCCACCCACGTCCAGCTCTACTACTCGCCCGCCCGCGGCCCCTGGCAGGCCGCCGGCCCCAAGCGCCAGCTCGCCGCCCTCGACACCAACGCCGTCGACGGCAAGAAGGGCTTCGAGTTCACCGCCGAGCGCGACGGCGAGTTCGAGTTCAGCGTCCAGAACCACTACGCCGACGGCAGCACCACGCCGGCGAAGACCGACGAGCTCGCCTCGCAACTCCGCGTCACAATCGACAGCACGCTCCCGGCCGTGCGCGTGAACGTCGTCGGCAACGGCGTCGAGTGGGTCGCCACCGACGACAACCTCGACCCGGACAGCATCCGCCTCCAGGCCAAGTTCCCGAACTGGCCGGAGTGGAAGACGGTGGACAACCGGCCGTTCAAGGCCGCCGACCAGTGGGCGTGGAAGCTCGCCCCCGACCAGGTGCTCGACGTGCGCGTCCTGGCCCGCGACCGCGCCGGCAACGAGAGCTTCTCGGCCCCGGTGCAGGTGCCCGGCAAGGGCGCGTTCAACACCGGCTTCCCCCGCGCCGGCAGCGACGCCCCGCTCGCCGGCCCCGGGCTGCCGCAGCCGCGCATCGACTACGTGAGCACCCCGAACTTCGACATCGACTACAAGATCGACCGCGCCGGCCGCTCCGGGATCGAGGCGGCGGAGCTGTACGTGCAGCCGCCGCGCGGCGTGTGGAAGAAGGCCGACCGCTACCCGCTCGGCAAGACGGCGCACCTCGGCGACAGCCTGAAACTGAAGTACACCGCCCCCGAGGCCGACGAGGGGCTATACGGGTTCTACGTGGCCCCCGAGAGCGGCGCCGGCAAGAAGGCCGACCCGCCCGGCTCGAACGCCCCGCCGATGGTCTACGTCACCTACGACAAGACGGCGCCGTACCTGCAGATCACCGGCGTCCGCGTCGGCGTCGGCACGGGGAAGGGGCCGTCGGTCGAGATCATGTGGGAGACGCTCGACCAGAACCTGCTGCCGGACCCGATCAGCCTGGAGTACGCGCTGGACAAGAACGCGGTGCAGTGGACGGAGATCCGCTACCGCCTGCCGCCGGGGGCGGAGCGGACCGACGCCCAGAATACGAAGCGCCTTGTCGGGCAGTACGAGTGGACGGTGCCGGACGAGAAGCTGTGGAAGTTCCACGTCCGGGCGCGCTGCGTGGACAAGGCCGGCAACTCGACCACGCACGTCTACAAGGACGCGGTGGTGGTGGACCTGGAGGTGCCGGCGGCGTCGATCACCGGCGTCCGCGGCACGGGCGGCGCGCCGCCGGCACCGGTGACGCCGCGGCCGGCGCCGATGCCGGCGCCGAAGGTGAACCCGCCCGCGCCGACGCCGCCGGCGATGGAGAACATCCCCGCGGTGCCGCTGCCGCCGGTGACGCCGCCGGCGCTCCCGGAGCTGCCGACGCCGCCCGGCGGGGGGTGACGGCTCGGGGCTTCGCCGCTCGCGGCGGTGCAGGGCGTGCACCGCCGCAAGCGGCGGAACCCTGAGAGCCGGATGAAACCCGCCCCGCACCTTCCCGGTTTCCCTGTGCCGCGCCGCCCGGCGCGTCTATAATTCGTCACCAGACCCCCGCCCCGCGCCGCCCGCGACGCCCCTCCCGGGCGGGTCTGCCCCGCGCCCATACCGTTCCCCCCGGCACGACCCCACGAACTCGGCGCTTGCGTCGGCCGCGGGGTTGAGGCAAAGTGAAGAAGCGGGGAAGGGCCGGTCGAACCCATTGACCGCGACCGCCATCGAACCCCGCACCCGGGACGATGCAGCCGGAGTCTCAGCCCATGACGCGCCGTCGGTTCTCGCTCGCCCTGCCGCTCGCGGCCGCCCTCGTCGCCGGCCTCGCCGGTTCCGCCCCGGCCGACGACCCGCCGGCCGCCAAGGGGGCGAAGGTGCCGGCGTGGGAGACCGCCCGCACCACCGCCCCCGGCAGCATCGCCGACCTGCGCGCACTCGAGGCGGCCACCAAGCGCGTCGTGGACAAGACGACCGCCGCCACCGTCGGCCTGTTCATCGGCATGGGCGCCGGCAGCGGCGTCATCGTGACCGACGACGGCCTGATCCTCACCGCCGCCCACGTGTCCGGCTCGCCCGGCACCAAGTGCAAGGTGATCCTCCCCGACGGCACCGAGGTGGCGGGGAAGTCGCTGGGCACGAACACCAGGATCGACAGCGGCATGATCCAGATCACCGACAAGGCGAAGGCGCCGGACGGGAAGTGGCCGGCGGTGGCGGTCGGGAAGTCGGGCGACCTGAAGAAGGGGCAGTGGGTGGTGACGCTCGGGCACCACGGCGGGTGGCGCCCCGGCCGGCCGCCGGTGGCCCGCCTCGGCCAGGTGCTCGACAGCCAGAAGGACCTCGTGCGCACCAACTGCACGCTCGTCGGCGGCGACAGCGGCGGCCCGCTGTTCGACCTGGACGGCAAGCTCGTCGGCATCCACAGCCGCATCGGCTTCACGCTGGCGCAGAACATCCACGTCCCGGTGGACGGGTTCAAGACCGACTGGGACCAGCTGCTGGCGGGCGTCGAGGTCGGCAAGGCGAAGGCGGCCCCGGCGGTCTACTTCGGCGCGTCGTTCGAGGACGCCGAGGGGAACGAGGTGAAGGGCGCCAAGGGCGCGAAGGTGACGCTGGTGGTCGAGGAGAGCCCGGCCGCGGAGGGCGGCATCCGGGTGAACGACGAGATCACCTCGTTCGGCGGCACCGCGGTGAAGACCGCCGACGACGTGCGGAAGCTGCTGGCGCGCCGCCGCGTCGGCGACGAGGTCGAGGTGGTGGTGGCGCGCGGCGCCCGCACCGAGACGCTGACCGTGACGCTGGCGCGGCGGCGCCCGTAGGTAATCAACCCGAAATTTGAAATCCGAAATTCGAATTTCCTCCTCCCTGCGGGTTCGGATTTCGGATTTCGAGTTTCGACTTTTCCCCCGGCCGGAGCCTACCAAGATGCGCACCCGCTCGCTCCTCACCGCGGCCCTCCTGTTCGCCCTGGCGGGGCCGGCCGCCGCCCAGCCGCCCGAGGGCTCCAAGCGCAAGGACCGCGGCCCCCAAAACATCAGCCCCGACGTCATCTCGGCGCGCCTCGTCGGCCCGTTCCAGCCGGTCGTGGCGAAGGTGAACGAGTCCACCGTCCGCGTCCTGGCCAACGGCAAGGACACCGCCCTCGGCACGATCGTGTTCGCCGACGGGTACGTCCTCACGAAGGCCAGCGACCTGCGCGGCACGCTCGCGGTGAGGTTCGCCGACGGCTCCGACGCCGAGGCCGAGCTCGTCGGCGTCCACAAGGTGACCGACCTGGCGCTGCTGAAGGTCGCCGGGAAGAAGGGGCTGACCGCGCAGACGTTCGCCGACACCAACGCGGCGCCGCTGGGGAACTGGCTGGCGGCCGCGGGGGTGGGGAGCGACCCGGTCGGCGTCGGCATCGTGAGCGTGGTGACGCGGACGCTCGGCAAGCGGGACCAGCCCGGCAACCCGGACCGCGGCCTCCTCGGCGTGCAGATGGCGATCGTCGCCCCGGCCGGCGGCGGGGCCGAGGTGACCCTGACCACGATCGGCGGCGGCGCCCAGAAGGCGGGCGTGAAGGTCGGCGACGTGATCCTCAAGCTGGACGGCAAGGCGGTCGCCGACTCGGAGGCGCTGTCCGACCTGCTGGACGACTCGCGGCCGGGTCAGACGGTGACCCTGTCGCTGCGCCGCAAGGGCGAGACCCTGTCGCTGCCGGCGACGCTCGGCGCCCTGCCGAAGGACATGAAGGGCAACGGTCGGGCCGACCTCCAGAACAGCATGGGCGGCCCGCTGTCGGTGCGGCGGTTCGGGTTCAAGACGGTGCTGCAGACGGACATGGTGGTGGACCCGAAGAACTGCGGCGGGTGCGTCGTGGACCTGGACGGCCGGGTGGTCGGCGTGTGCATCGCCCGGGTCGGCCGGGTGGAAACCTACGTGCTGCCGGGCGAGGTGGTGCGGCCGCTGATCGCCGACCTGCGGGCGGGGAAGTTCCCGCCGCCGCCGCCGCCGGCCGTCGCCCCGCCGCCGCGGCTGGTCGGCGACCGGTAGGGGGCCGGGTGACGTGCCCGACCGCAGCACCACTCGCAGAGCCCGGGGACGGCCGTCCCCGGGCTTTCGCGTTCGGCGGTTGCGGTTGACCGGCCGCGCGCCGCGGTGCTACGCTCCCGGGCCGCCCGCCGCACCCGGAGCCCCCTCATGCGACCCACCGAGGCCTTCCCCGCCTCGTCCGTCCATAACCGCCTCGACCCCGTCCGCGCCGCCGTCGTCGTCACGGCCCCCGCCGCCCCCGCGCGCCGCGCCCGCCGGACCGGCCTCGCCGCCGTCGCGGCCGTGCTGCTGGTCGGCGTCGGGCTGCGCGCCGCGGCCCTCGGCGGCGGCCGCAACCTGTGGATCGACGAGTCGATGCTGGCGCTGAACCTCGTCGGCCGCGACGCCGCCGGGCTGCTGACGCCGCTCGACTGGAACCAGGGCGCCCCGGTCGGCTACCTCCTCGCGTCGAAGGCGGTGGTGGCGCAGCTCGGCGCGTCCGAGTGGGCGCTGCGGCTGCTGCCGTTCGCCGCGTCGCTGCTCGGGCTGGTCGGGTTCGCGTGGGTGGCGCCGCGACTCGTGCCGCGGCCGGCGGCGCTGCTGGCGGTGGCGCTGCTGGCGCTGTCGCCGGTGATGGTCAGCTACTCGGCCGAGTGCAAGCAGTACGCCACCGACGCGGCGCTGACCGTCGGCCTGTTCGCCGCCGCAGCCGGCCTGCTGACGGGGGACGGCGGGGCGCGGCGCTGGGCGGTGTTGGCGGCGGCGGGGGCCGCGGCGGTGTGGTTCTCGCACCCGGCGGCTTTCGTGCTCGGCGGCGTCGGCATGGCGCTGCTCGCGGAATCTGCGATCAACCGCGACCGGCGCCGCTTCCTGGCCGCGGCCGCGACGAGCGCCGCGTGGCTCGTGAGTTTCGCGGCGTGTTACATGCTGTTCACCCGGCAGCTGCGCGGCAACGACTTCCTGATGGGTTATTGGGCGGGTCACTTCCTGCCGCTGCCGCCGCGGAACGCCGGCGACCTGGCGTGGCTGGCCGAGCACTACTTCGGCCCGTTCTCGATGCCCGGCGGGCTGGCCGGGAGCGAGATTCGCGCCGGCGGGCTGGCGGCGGTGTTCTTCGCCGTGGGAATGTGGAACCTGGCGCGCTCCCGGTGGCCGGTGGCCGTGGCGGTGGCGCTGCCGGGGCTGCTGGCGCTGCTGGCGTCCGGGTTCCACGCCTACCCGTTCGCCGGCCGGCTGCTGCTGTTCCTGGTGCCGCTGATGGTGCTCGGCGTGGCCGCCGGCGCGCACGCCGTGGCGGCGGCGCTGCGGCCGGCGCAGGCGGTCGCGGCGGCGGGACTGCTCGGGGTGCTGGTCGCGGCGCCGGCGCTGGAGGCGTACCAGGGGTTGAAGCGGCCGATGCGCGAGGAGCAGCTGGCGCCGGTGCTCGACGCGGTGCGCGCGGAGTTGCGGCCGGGCGACGCGGTGTACGTCTACTACGGGGCGGTGCCGGCGTTCCTGCACTACACCCGCGACGACCCGTTCCCGGCCGGCGCCGTGGTGCTCGGGACCGAGGCGCGGGCGAACCGGATCGAGTACCGCAATCAACTCGCGGCGCTGGCGGGGCGGGCGCGGGTGTGGGTGGTGGTGAGTCACCGGCACGGCGACGAGGAGGCGGTGATGACGGCCTACGCCGAGGGGCTGGGTCGTGGGGGGAAGGTGGCCGAGGCACCGGGGGCGGCGGCGTACCGCTACGACTTCGCCGCGGGACCGTGAATCAAGAATCTCACGCAAAGGCGCAAAGCCGCAAAGAGGAAAGACCGGGCTTGGTTTTTCTTTGCGACTTTGCGCCTTTGCGTGAGCTTGCTTTCATTTTTCGTACGTCCGCCAGTCGCTCTCGTGGTAGCGCACCAGCACCTGGTTGTCGAGGCGGTTCACCTCCACCGGCAGCGGCCCGAGGTCCGGCGGCAGCTCGAACAGCCCCGGCAGCACCGCCGGCGTCAGGAACTTCAGCCCCGCCGGCGCCGTCGTCGGCACTGGGAACGGCTCCTTCCGGCACAGCGCGAAGCCCCACACCCCGAACGACGGCACCGCCGCGTGGTACGGCCGCACCACGTACCCCGCCGCCTCCAGCGTCCGCACCACGCACCAGTACGACGTGCGCGCGTACAGCGGCGAGGTGCACTGCACCGCCACCGCCGCCCCGGGCGCCAGCCGCCGCGACAGCTTGCGGTAGAACAGCGTCGTGTACAGCTTCCCCACCGAGTAGTTCGACGGGTCGGGGAAGTCGATGAGCACCGCGTCGTACGGCTCGTCCGGCTCGTCCACCCACAGGAAGGCGTCGCGGTTCACCACCGTCACCCGCGGGTCGGCGAAGGCGTTGCCGTTTAAGCGCGCGAGCGGCGGGTACGCCTCCGACAGCCCCGTCATCGCCGGGTCGAGGTCCACCAGCGTCACCGCGTTGACACCGGGCCAGCGCAGCACCTCGCGCAGCGCCAGGCCGTCGCCGCCGCCGAGGATCAGGACGCGGCGCGGGTTGCCGTGCAGCGCCAGCGCCGGGTGGACGAGCGCCTCGTGGTAGCGGTACTCGTCGGCGGACGCGAACTGCAGGTGGCCGTTCAGGTACAGGTTGAACCCGGCCCGGCCGTTGGTCACCACGATCCGCTGGTACGGGCTCGTCTTCGTGTACACGATCTCGTCGGTGTACAGCTGCGCCTCGGCGAACGAGGTGAGGGCGTCGGCCTTCACCAGGGCGATCGTCAGCAGCGCGACGACGAGGACGCCGCGGGCGCGGAGGCCGAACACGCCGCGCGGCAGGAGCGGCAGCAGCAGCCACGTCGCCCACAGGGCGACGACGGCGTTCAGGATGCCGAACACCAGCGACGTGCGGACCAGCCCCAACTTCGGCACCAGCAGGATGGGGAACAGCACGGACGCGAACAGCGCCCCGAGGTAGTCGAACGCCAGCACCCGGGCGACCAGCTCCTTGAACTCCAGCTCGTCCTTCACGATCCGCATCAGCAGCGGCAGTTCGAGCCCGACCAACACGCCGATGAGGAACACGGTGCCGTACAGGAACACCTGGAAGGCGGCGATCTGGCCGTAGGCGAGGAACAGCACCGGCCCGCTGGCGCCGCCGACGAGCGCGACGCCGAGCTCGACCTCGACGAAGACGCGGGCGGTGTTGTCGACGAACCCGCTGAGCCAGGCGCCGACGCCCAGCGCCGACAGGTAGATGCCGATGACGAGCGAGAACTGGGTGACGGAGTCGCCGAGGAGGTAGCTGGCGAGCGTGCCGGCGAGGAGCTCGTAGACGAGCCCGCAGGTGGCGACGACGAGCACGTTCAGGAACAGGATCGGGGTGCGGTTCATCCGGGCAGGCTCGGGTTGCGGGTTCCGCCGCTCGCGGCGTAGCAGGGGATGCCATGCTACGCCGCGAGCGGCGGAACCCGGAGCTACATCACGAGCCGCCGCCGCGCCGCCCGCGCCTGGTCGCAGGCGGAGCAGGTGCCGCGGATCACCAGGCTGTGCGCCGTCGCCCGGAACTGGTTCGCGGCCGCGGCCTCCCGCAGCACCTCGTCGAGCTGGGGGTGCGCGAACTCGATCATCGTCTTGCACGTCTCGCACACGAAGTGGTCGTGCGCCGGGTAGCCGTAGTCGTGGTCGAACATGGTGCGGTTGCCGACCTCGATCCGCTTCAGGAGCCCGGCGTCCACGAACAGCGTGAGGGTGCGGTACACGGTGGCGCGGCTGACGGGACTGCCGGCGGCCTTCAGGTCGTCGAGGAGTTCGTTGGCGTCGAAGTGCTTGTGCCGGGCGAAGATGTGGTCGAGCAGCTCGCGGTGCTGGGTGGTGAAGCGCTTCGCCTCGGGCCGGCTCGCGAGGTACTCGCGGAACCGCCCCTCCGGGCTCTGCGACACCGACACCGACGGTAACGACACGGCGCGGCCTCCGCGACCCGGGGGGAACGACACCTCCCCATTGTAGCCGGTCGCGCCGGGCGAAGCCCGGGGACGGCCGTCCCCGGGCTTGCTGGTGCGCGTCAGCGGGCGGCGTCGGCGCGGCGCAGCAGCGCGTCCTCGGCGGCGCGCCAGCGCTCGTCGGTGTCGTAGGTGCCGGCGGCGATCTCGGCCCGGACGCGGGCGACGAGGTCGTGGCGGATGCCGTCGGCGGGCAACATCATGGTCGTGGTCCGGCGGGCGAATCGGGGGGCGGGCGGCGGGTTGGTCGGCCCCTCAGCCGGTGCCACCCGCCACCGCCGCCAGTTACACCGGGGTGCGTCGCGCATGGGTCTCTCGTCTGGTGGCCGCGGCCCGCTTGCGAGGGTCGCGGCCGGCGTACGGCGTGTCGGGCGGGGTCCGTTCAACCCCGACCCGGCACGGGCGGCATACCTCAGAGGCTCCGCCGCCCGGGATACGGTTCACCCGTTCAGTGAACCGCGGCCCATTCTACGCCCCTCTCATCGTCGGCGCCGCGCCGAACTCGACACCGATTTCCGTCGCCCGGGCCGCGTTCCGTTCCGCGGATGCGTCCGGCGAACCCGTTGCCCCGAAAGCGCGCGGCGGGCGAGTCGCGCGGTCGCCGGAACCCCTGTTCCGCCCCGGGTTTCTCACGATCCCCTCAAGCCGCCGCCGCTTGAGTGAAATCGCGTGCCGAATCCCCCCTCGCGGTTTCCCGCCGCGCCGGCCGGTGCCCCTGCGCCGGACGCGACACTCGGTTTCGACGCGCGGGTTCGTGCTCGCGTGCGCCCGCCGACTCGACGGGACCGGCAGGCTTCCCCCGGTTCGCCTCAAGCCCGCCGCTTCGCCGACCGGCATCGCCCTCCGACGGGTGCGAGCGGCGCCCCCAGGGTTCAAGATAAACACGGGCTACAATGTCCGTAATTGGGAGAACGCGGCCGAACGCGCGAAGACGTCGCGGCCCGTCCGCACCCGCGGCACAGACGGGAAGGTCGGCACGCCCGCCGCTCGCGGCGATGCACGCGCGCCTTGCACCGCCGCGAGCGGCGACTACTTCCCGTCCTTCTTCCGGTCCTGCTTACCGCGGACGACGGACTTCAGCTCCGAGTCGAACACGCGCACCGCGGCCCAGCCGTCCTTATTCTCGGCGATGAACTTCTCGTGGTCGGGGTGGTCCTGGTAGCGGTCGTGGGCGGCCTTGTCGGCGAACACCAGGTGCAGCGCCACGTCCCAGTCGGTGACGTTCACGTCTCGCTTGAAGTCGGCGGCGATCGGGCCGGCCGAGTAGAACACCACGCCGTCGTGCTTGCCGAGGTACTTGTCGCAGGCGTCCACCATCTTCTGCCGGCCGGCCGGGGAGCCGTCCTTCAGCTTGAAGTAGACCATGTGGCCGATGAGCGGGCCGCCCTTCCCCTTCGCCGGCGGGTCCTGCGCCCCCGCGGACGCGACGACGACGGCGACCAGGGCGGCGGCCACGAGCGGACGGACCATCGGGAACCCTCCGGGAGAACGGGGCGACGGCGTCCGTTATATAACGGAAGGAGCCCGCCTCCTCCGGCCGCCGGAGTCCGTCCGCATGAGTCGTCTCACCGTCGTCGTGTCGCAGGCGCCCGGCAAGCACCCGGCGAAGCGCTCCCTGGAAGAGAGCGTCGTGGCCGCGCTGCTGCTCGAGCCGGGGCTGGAAGTGTCGGTGGTGCCGAACCTGTACGACCTCGGCCCCGACCACACCGGCCGGCTGTTCCTCGGCGCCGTCCGCGGCGACCTCGTCGTGCTGAGCTGGCTCTACCCCCGCGCCGCGTTCTGGCTCCTCGACCGCGACGGCATCCAAGGCCACTTCGGCGAGACGAAGCTGAAGCCGCCCGCGGACGACGAGCCCGACGACACGCCCGCCGAGAAGCCGGCCGCGATCGGCGCCGCGGGGACGCTCCCGGACCGCCACATCTACACCCTCGACCTGCGCGACGCGAACCGGGCCGAGCCGTTCGTCGCGGAGGTGCGCCGCATCGCCGCCGAGTGCCGCGACCGCCGCGATGCGAAGGCCCGGGCGAAGGCCGTCAACAGCCCCGCGATCCTGCAACTGGGGCTGGCGGTGTCGAACCCGGCGGCGGTCGATACCGCGTTCGCGGCGTTCACCCCCGAGGCGCTGCTGGCGCCGGCGGACCGCCGCTGGTACCCGGTGATCGACTACAGCCGCTGCACGAACTGCCTGGAGTGTTTGGACTTCTGCCTGTTCGGGGTGTACGGCGTCGATTCGCTGGAGCGGATCGTGACGGAGAACCAGGACCAGTGCAAGAAGGGCTGCCCGGCGTGCAGCCGGGTGTGTCCGCAGCAGGCGATCATCTTCCCCGAGTACAAGTCGGCGGCGATCGCGGGGGCCGAAACCGGCGCCGTCGGCGGGCTGAAGATCGACCTGAGCCGGCTGTTCGGCGGCGACGCCGGCGACGCGGTGAACACGGCCGTGGCCGAGCGCGACCGCGAGCTGGTGAACGACGGCCGGACCGCGGTGGGGGCGGCGGTGGGGCTGGCGAAGCGCCAGGCGGACCGCCCCGCGGCCCCGAAGGACGACCTCGACAAACTCGTGGATGACCTGGACGCCCTCGGGTTATAGTGGGGTGAGGAGGACCGCATGAGCACCGCGAAGGCCGCCGCCCTGGCGCTGATCCAGAAGCTCCCCGACGACGCGACGTGGGAGAAGATCGCGTACACCGTCAACCTTCGGATGAAGCTCGAACAAGGCATGGCCGACATCGCCGCCGGCCGGGTGTACACCAACGAGCAGGTGATGAAGGAGATGGACGAATGGCTCGCGTCGCCTGGTCCGAGCGGGCCAACTCCGACCTCCGCCGGGTCGTAGCCCGCCTCCGCCGGGTGGCCTCGCCGGGCACGGCCCGGAAGTGGGCGGCCCGCCTCCGCGCCGCGGCCCGCCGGCTCGAAAACACGCCCGAACTCGGCGCCCCCGTCGAGGACGTGGAACTCGACGGCCTGCGAGAATGGATCGTCGGCCCGTTCCGGCTCGTCTACCAGTTCGACGGCACGACCTGCGGGATCGTGGCGATCGTGCGGGCCGAGCGCGACCTCGGCCCGGCGCTCGACGACGACGCATGACCGACCCCGCCCGCCTCCGCGCCGCCTACCTCGCCGCCCGCGACGCGCTGCTCGCCGAGCGCGTCCCCGCCGGGCACTGGGTCGGCGAGCTGTCCGCGTCCGCCCTCTCGACCGCCACCGCGGTCATCGCCCTGCGCCTCGCCGACCCGCACGCCCACCGCGACCTCGTCTACCACGGCGTCCGCTGGCTCGCCGACCACCAGAACGCCGACGGCGGCTGGGGCGACACCACCAAGTCGTTCTCGAACATCTCCACCACGATGCTCTGCCGCGCCGCCCTGGGCATCACCTGGGCCGACGAGCCGGCCACGGTCGAACGGGTCGAAGCGTACCTGACCGAACACGCCGGCCGCACCCCCGCGGAACGCGCCGAGGCAATCCGCCGGCGGTACGGCAAGGACCGCACGTTCTCGGTGCCGATCCTGATGGCGTGCGCGCTGGCGGGGATGGTGCCGTGGGACGAGGTGCCGCGGCTGCCGTTCGAGCTGGCGTGCCTGCCGCAGAGCTGGTACCGCTTCGCCCGGCTGCCGGTGGTGAGTTACGCGCTGCCGGCGCTGGTCGCCATCGGCCAGTGCGTCCACGCCAACCGCCGCTCGTGGAACCCGCTGCGGAACGCGGTGCGTCGCCTGGCGCGCGGCCGCAGCCTCGCGGTGCTGCGCCGCATCCAGCCGTCGAGTGGCGGCTACCTCGAAGCGACGCCGCTGACCAGCTTCGTGGTGATGGCGCTGGTCGGCGCGGCGAGCGGCCGGCGTCAGCCGGCTGTTTCTTCCGTCATCACAGAGGGCGTCCGCTTCCTGGCGGCGTCGGTGCGGCCCGACGGCAGCTGGCCGATCGACACGAACCTGGCGACGTGGGTGACGACGCTGGGCGTGAACGCCCTGGCCGCGGCCGGCGACCTCGAATCTCTCGACACCCGCGACGCGGTGCTGACGTGGCTGTTGAAGCAGCAGTACACGGAGCGTCACCCGTACACCGGCGCCGACCCCGGCGGGTGGGCGTGGACCGACCTCCCCGGCGGCGTCCCCGACTGCGACGACACCCCGGGGGCGTTGCTGGCGGTGTGGGCGCTCGAACCGTTCTTGGCCGAGTGCTTCAACGGTGACGGCGCACGCATCGTCCCTGGTGGCCTCCGCTGGGTTCGCGACCTCCAGAACGCCGACGGCGGCTTCCCCACGTTCTGCCGCGGCTGGGGTCTGCTGCCGTTCGACCGCAGCGGCGCCGACCTCACCGCCCACGCCCTCCGCGTCCTCACCGATGAAGCCGTGACCACCCGCGGGTTCGCCTACCTGTCCCGCGAGCAACGGCCCGACGGCAGCTGGCTGCCGCTGTGGTTCGGCAACCAGCACGCGCCGGACGACACCAACCCCGTCTACGGCACCACCCGCGTCCTCGCCGCCTACCGCGACCGCGGGCGGCGGTACGCGCCCGAGTGTCAGCGCGGCGTCGGCTACCTCCGCGGCGCGCAGAACGCCGACGGCGGCTGGGGCGGCGCCGCCGGGTGTCCGTCCGGCGTGGAAGAAACGGCGCTGGCGGTCGAGGTGCTGATCGACCTGGCCCCCGGCTCCGACGCCGTCGGGCGCGGGCTGGCGTGGCTGATCGACGCCGTGGAGTCGGGCCGGTTCCGCGAGGCGAGCCCGATCGGGTTCTACTTCGCCAAGCTGTGGTACTTCGAGAAGCTGTACCCGCTCGTCTTCACCGTCGCGGCGCTGGGCCGGGCGGCGCGCCACCACCCCGCGGAGAACCGGTCGTGAACGACGACGTGGCGATGATGCTCGTGATCGGGGCGTCGGGCCTGCTGTTCCTCGGCCTGCTCGGCCTCGGCGCGCTGGTGGTGCGCGACACCTTCCGCGGCCGCGGCAAGTGGGGCGTCAACACGAAGCCGCTGGAGTGCCCGCGGTGCGGCGAGCCGGCCCCGCTCGTCCGCAAGCCGGCGAACCGGCGGCAGATGCTCTGGGGCGGCGCCACCTGCCGGGAGTGCGGCCAGGAGTTCGACAAGTGGGGGAAGCCGGTCGAAGACGAGGACCGGTAGCCGCCCGACCTGACCCCCGCCGATTATCCAGTCCTCACAGTACATCTGAAAAAGGACTTGACTGGGTTTGGCGCATCCTGTTTAACCCACGCAACCACATTAACCCAACCTGTCGGACACCAGGAATCGCCCTCATAATCCGCACCCGCCTGCTGTTCGAGGAACTCTCGCCGCGAGTGGTTCCAGACGCCACCCTCCCGACCGATCCGCCCGATGCCCCTCCGGCCGGATCGGTCGGTTCTCCAGACCCGACTGGCCCGGTCGCCGGCCCCGCACCAGCCCCCGGCGCCACGATGTCGCCGTCAGACTCCTCGGCGACCATCCCCGTGTCGGCCAACATTCCGCCGACGCCACCCGACCCCGCTCCGATCAACCCATCGGAACTCCAGATACCGAACCCAATCTCGCCTCTGCTCCAGTCCTTCAAGGACAAGTTGGCGCTCCACACCCAACTGCGGGAGGCCATGCGCCCGCTTCAAGAGTCGTACAACCTGCTCCACGCCGGGACCATTGAGGCGTACCACAACAGCTTGTTCGGTTCCACGGCGGAGATCCGAGCGGCCGCGAAGGTGCAGTACGACGACGACATCAAACAGATGGAGGTGCTCGCGCACCAGATCGTGGACGCGTACGACAGGTACATAACGAACTACTTCGAGATGGGCTGGATCTACACCGAGTTGTTGAACCTGATTCCGAACAACCCCACGGTGGTTGAGAACCCGGTGATGGAACCCTACTACCTGCCCCCCTACTACCTCGAGTTGCTTCAGGACCCGGACGCGATTATCGCGTGACACCGGCTCGAACCCCGGAGGAATGCCAGATGGTCGGTAAGTTCGGAACCCTGGTGGCGTTGTCACTGATTGGGCCGCCGGCGGCACCAGGAAGGTTACACCTGCCGGAACCCGGGGCGGGTCGGATTCCGACCCCGCTCCCACGCGTCGAACCGGTCCTGACGGATTTCGTGGCCCAGTCGCTCGCGCGTCACCGCGAGTTACTCGCCGTGATGGAACGGGGGCGGGCTCAGTATGAGCAATGGCAGCGGGACGGTGATCCGCGGTTCGACGCCGCGACCCTGGAATGGGCGAAGCAAAAGGAGAGTGAGTGCCGGTCGCGGCTCCGGGAACTCGAACGTGGTCGGCTCCCGCACCGGACCAGTCCGCCGTAACCGACACCCGGCACTTCGTGAGTCTGGGAGGCAGGCATGATGGCCGGACAGCTCGGCGCCATGCTCACGTTGACCTTGATCGGGCCGCCCGCGCAGCTCGGGCGGTGGCACGCCCCCGGACCGTGGGCGAACTCGGTCCCACCACCGCCGCGTTTGGAACCGGTCGTTCCCGATTTGGTCGCGCGGTCGCTCGGGCGCCAGCGCCAAATCCTCGCCAACTTCGAGCGCGGGCTGGAGCAGCAGGAGTTGTGGCGACGAGACGGCGACCCACGCTATGACCCCGGAGCTATCGAGCGGGTGAGGCTAGAAATTCCTCGGATTCGGTGGCGGATCGGTGAGCTCGAACGTGGTCGGCTCCCGCTCGGCGACGGCCCGCGATGAGCCAGGCGGGCCGGCGCCGGCCCGCTTACGCCGCCCGCCCGCCGCGCGACCCGCACAGCGCCGACAGCAGGTAGAACCCGCCGGCCACGCACAGCAGGTACTGGAAGCCCAGCACCACCGACGCGTTCTCCGCCAGCCCGCCCAGGAGCGCCCCCGCCACGTTCGCCCCGAACACCCGGTCCGGCCGCGACGACCGCGCGAACGTCGCCGCGAAGATCACCCCCGCGAACGCGATCGGCAGGAACACCAGCAGGCACGCCCC
>Ga0335394_10002402_pt1 | contig 21061 bp, 18 predicted proteins | sample MAT03_FD_205741 | JGI IMG/M metagenome (GOLD analysis project Ga0335394, IMG submission 205741) | Freshwater microbial communities from Lake Fryxell liftoff mats and glacier meltwater in Antarctica - MAT-03 (spades assembly) (version 2) ...
ATTCTCCGCGCGGCAGAGGCGCTGCGTCGCCACGTAGAGCACGCCGGCTTCCGGGTCGGCCGTGGTCGGGCCGTTGATGTTGCTGGCCCCGGCCGGACAGCTCACGAACGAGCGCAGCCCGGAGGGATGGCCCACTTGAATCGGCGGCGTGAAGAGCGGCCCGGTCTTGTAGCGCTTGCGGATCTCGATGGCTTCAGCGCGCAGCTCCGGCGTGAAGTCGATGAGGGCGTCCTCGGTGAGCTCCTGGATCTCGAGCGGCTTCGGCCGGGTGGGATGCGGCTGCGTCGGCGACAGCTTCTCGCCGGGCAGGTCGGAGGCCGCGACCGGACGTTCGGGAATGGGCCAGACCGGCTGGCCGGTCTCGCGGTTGAGCGTGTAGGCGAAGCCCTGCTTGGTCGTTTGCACGGCGATCGGCGTGGGCCGGCCGTCGATCACCACGTCGAGCAGCACGGGTGCCATCGGGTTGTCGAAGTTCCAGATGTCGTGGTGCACCGTCTGGTAGTGCCACACGCGCCTTCCGGTCTTCACCTCGAGCGCGAGAATGCTCGTGCCGAACAGGTTGTCGCCCGGCCGGAAGCCGCCGTAGAAATCGATCGTCGGCGGATTGGTCGGCACGTAGACGAGGCCGCGGCCGGGGTCGGCTGACATCGGCGCCCACGACGAGACGTCGCCGGTGCGGCGCCACGCGTCGTTCTCCCACGTCTCGTGGCCGAACTCGCCCGGCCGGGGGATGACGTGGAACTTCCACAGGTGCTTCCCGCTGCGCGCGTCGTAGGCCAGGACGTCGCCGGGGATGTTCTCGATGCGGGTCTGGTAGTAACCCTGTTCGTGCACGTTGCCGACGACGATGACGCCATTGACCACAATTGGAGGCGACGACGTCGAGAGATTGCCCAGTTCGCGCGGGATACCTTTCTCGGCGTCGTATCTCTTCTCCGCGGTCAGCCACGGTTCCCAGTCGCGCACGAGGTCCGGCAACATGTCGACCACACCGGTGCGCGGGAAGCCGGGAATCGCCACGCGCGCGCCCCAATTCTCGACGTGCTCACCCGACTTCGCGTCCAGGGCATGAAGGAAGAACGCCGGCGAGGTGTAGAAAATCACGCGCCGCCCGGCGATCTCGCCATACGCCACGCCCTTGCCGTAGTTGTTCCGCATGCCGCGGTCGAAGCGCGTCGTTGGCGGCTCCCGGTAGGTCCACAGCGTCTCGCCCGTGCCGGGGTCGATGGCCACGACGGTGCGCCGACTTCCGGCCACGGTGTAGAGCACGCCGTCGATGTAGAGCGGCGTGGATCTGGAGACGAAGTCCACCTCAGGGCCGAAGTTGTCGCCGCGCCAGATCCAGGCGGTTTCGAGCGTCTCGAAGTTCTCCGCGGTGATCTGATCGAGCGGCGAATAGCGCGTCTGGGCGGCGTCGCCGCCGATGTAGCGCCACTCGCCCGGCGGAGCCGCTGGCGCACTCGTGCGCCCCGTCTGCCGCGCCGCGAGCGCGGCGGCGCCGGCCAGGAGCAGGGCGCCGATCACGCCGGCGCCATGCGTCTGTGTTCCCCGCAGTTGTCGTAGCATCGCCGTACCTCCCAGAATCGAGTCAGATACTACAGGGGCGCGCGGTGTCAGAATAGGCCGCTGTCGTCTTCCCCGAACGAGGTGCCCGACATGACGAATCCGCTGAAGACACTGGCCCTGGCGCTTGGCGCCGTCGCGTGCGTGGCCGCGGGCATGCTCGCCCAGGCGAAGATCAACCCCACCGATCCGCAGCCCACGTGCGAACTGTGCCCGGGTACCTACATCCCGCTGTCGGAGCTCGACGCCTACACGAAGAAGGCGATCGCCGAGAAGCTCATCGATCAACAAGTGCGCGACGTGTTCATCGGCAAGGCGCACATCGGCATCGGCATGGTCTACCGCGGCCGCCTCGACCAGCCCGTGCCGGACTCGGTGGCCGAACACGACCTCGTGAGCGAGGTCTACCACGTGATCTCCGGCGCGGCCACGCTCGTGCTGGGCCCGGACATCGCGAACCGGCGACGGCGTCCGGCGACGCTCAGGACCGTGATCGAGTACAACGGACCCGGCAACAACGGCTCCGAGATCCGCAACGGCGTGGCGCACCAGCTCATGGCCGGCGACGTGGTGGTGATTCCTGCCGGCACGGGCCACTGGTTCACGAAGATCGACGATCACATCAACTATCTGATGGTGCGCATCGACCCAGACAAGGTGACGCCGCTCAAGAGCGAGGCGCAGTCGAAGGCGTATCTGGCGAAGCCGGCTGGCGACTGACGCCGTCACCAGCGTGCTGGCCGGGCAGGCTCACCGCAGCATCACCTCGTCGAGCGTCGCTGACCACGTCACGCCCTCCGACTCGATGACGAGATATGACACGCGCGGGTCGTCGGCCAGATGGGCCGTGCCCGCGCCCGGGCCCACCTGCTCCACGATCAGCTGCAGCGGCCGGCCGCTGATGGCGCTGTGGAGCCAGACGCGGAACGAGCCGACCTGCGAGGCCGCGCCCGTACTCGCGGTGCGCGTCTGCCACTGCAGGCGCAGCGCACCCGTCGTGACGTCGAACGACTCCGTTTGGCGGCTGCCATTCCCGGTCCACGTGCCGAGCGTGCGCCACGTGGTGCTTCCGGGCGCAGCCTGACCGGCGCGCGCGGGCGGGGCCTGGGCCGCGCGGGCCGGCGGCGCCTCGCAGCCGATCGAGCACGTCAGCGCGCCACCGAGCAGCGCCACGACCGCCGTGACGCGCGCCGGGTTCATGGCGGTCACCACCCTGGGTCCGGGTGTTACGTCGTCGCCGGCAGCGGGCCGCCGCGCACGGCCCGTCGCACCAGGTTGCGCATCAGGGGCAGCTTGTAGGCGTTGTGGCGTAGCGCCACGGCGCCAGCGATCGCCAGCTCGCCAGCCATGGTGGCGGTCTCTTCGGTGAGCGGCCGGCCGGTGAGGGCCTGTTCCACCGCGGTGAGCCGCAGCGGCCGTGCGGCCACGGCGCCCACCACGATGCGCGTCTCGCCAATCTGGTTGCCGTTCATCTTGAGCGCCGACGCCACGTTCACGAGCGGGAAGTCCCACACCTGGCGATCACGCGCCTTCTCGAAGTAGAAGCGCGCGCCCGCCCACGTGGCCGGAAGGCGAATGGCCGACAGGATCTCGCCCGGTTCGAGCACGGTCATGCGGGTGATGTCGGTGCCCGGACCCACGAAATAATCCGCGGCCTCGACCACGCGCTCGCCGCCGCGCCGGCGAATCACCATCTGCGCGTCGAGGGCAATCAGTGCTGGCGCCGTGTCGGACGGGCTCACGGCCACGCACCGATCGGCCTGCAGAATGGCGTGTTCGCGGTTGATGGCGGTGGGCGTGTCGGCGTAGCAGGTGTTGCCGCCGGCGCGGTAGCAGTCCCAGCCGCGGCGGTAGTAGGCGCACCTCGTGTCCTGCGACACGTTGCCGCCGAGCGTGCCCTGGTTGCGGATCTGCGGCGATGCCACCAGACCAGCCGCCTCGGCCAGGCCGGCGAACCGCTCGCGTACGAGAGCGTGCTCGGCTACCTCGGTGAGCGTCGTCATCGCGCCGATCTCGAGGCCGCCAGCCACATCGCGAATGCCGTGCAGCTCGGCGATCTGGCCGAGTTCGATCACCGCACTCGTGCGCCGGGTGCGATCTTTCAGCCAATCGAGCGAGTCCATGCCGCCGGCGAGCAGCCAGGCCTCGCCGCCGCGCGCGGCCACGAGATCCAGCGCGTCGTCGAGCGTGGTGGGTTGGAACAGTTGGAACGGCGGAATTACGTCGTGCACGATGGCCATGGCGTCTCCTGTGCCGTCAGATGTGAGCTGTGAGCGGATCCTGCATGGGGCGGCCGTGCTCGAGCGCCATGAGGATGCTGTCCATCGTGACCGGGGCGCGGCGATAGACGTCGTCGCCGAGCGCATCGGACAGGGCGTTGAGAATCGCGCAGGCGCCCGCCGCCACCGGCGGCTCGCCGATGCCGCGCGCGCCCACGGGCGTTTCCGGATCCGGAATGTTCACGGCCTCCCAGTGCATGTTGCGCGGGATGTCGAGAATGGTCGGCGGCCGGCTCTGGTAGAACCGCTGCGTGAGCGACAGGCCGTAGTGCTGGTCGTAGACCGTCTTCAGCGCCAGCGCATGCGACATGCCCAGCACCGCGCGGCCGAGCAACTGGCCGCCGTAGGCGCGTGGGTGGATGATGGTGCCGGAATCGCCAATCGCCGTGAAGTCGACGAGTTCGTAGTGCCCGGTCTCGACGTCCACCTCTACCTCGGCAAAGCCGGCCACGAACGAGTAGCTGCCGCCGTCGCGCGGATACGTGTCACGCGCCACGCCCATCAGCCCCTGGCCCGCCATGGCCGTGGCCGCGGCGGCCGTCACCTTGTTGAGGTTGCCGGGCAGCTCGTGCCCGTCGTAGGTCGTGCCGAGCGCGATGGCGCGCTGCGCGACTTCCGCCAGCGTCATGCTGCGGCCGCCGCTGAAGACGCGTTCGCCCGCCACCTGATACGACTCTGGGCTGCCGCCCAGGGTCTGCGCGGCGATGGCCTTGGCCTTGCTGATGGCGTCACTGGCCGCCGCGTGCGCGGCGCGGGTCATCGCGTGCGTGGTCTGGCTGCCGCCAGAGACGCAGGTCCAGGGCAGGGGCTGCGAGGTGTCGCCCCAACTGATGACGACCTTGTCCCACGGCACGCTCATCATCTCGGCAGCCACGCGGTGCACGTCGAAGACCGACTCGGTGCCCAGGTTGCCCACGCCCGATTGCACGTACATCTTGCCGTCGGGTTTGATCACGAACAGCCCGTCGAAGCCGGTGGAGCCGGCCACGAACGTGCTCACGGCCACGCCCACGCCGCGCACCTTCGAACCCACCCTTTTGCCCGAGCGCGCCTTGCGCTCGTCCCACCCGAACTGCGCCTGACCGCGATCGAGCGCCTCCTTCAAGAACGCGCTCGTGGCGTAGGCGCGCTGGCCCTTCGCGTCGGCCGGGCCGATCTTCGCCTTGCCCGCTGGGGCGTTGATGCGCCGCATCGCGACCTGGTCGATGCCGAGCTGACGCGCCGCTTTGGCGATCACCGGCTCCACGATCATGATCGCCTGCAGGCCGCCGGGCTGGCTCTGCGCGCGCCGGGGCGGCGTGTTCGTGAGCACCGTGATGCCGCGCGAGCGCATGGCCTCGGGCTGAAAGAGCAGCGACACGAAGCGGCCACCGCCGTTGGCATCGGCCTGGGCTTCGTAGGCGCTGTTCTCGCCGACCAGGAACAGGTCGAGCGCCAGCAGCCGTCCGTCCTTGGCGAAGCCGGCCTTGGCGCGGCCATGCACGGCCGGCCGGATGCCGCCGATGTACTGCTCCTCTTCGCGGGTGATGCGCATCATCACCGGCGCGTTCGCCTTCTTCGAGAGCAGCGCCGGAATCATGCACTGCACCGAGCCCGTGGCCCGGCTGCCGAAGCCGCCGCCAGTGTATTCGGTGATGAGCACCACGTCGGCCGGGGCGATGTTCATCCACCGCGCAATCGACGCCACCGTCTGCACCGCGCTCTGCGTGCCCGAATGGATGTAGAGCTTGCCGTTCTGCCAGTAGGCGAGCGCCGAGCGCGGTTCGAGCACGTGGTGCTGGTTGTTGGCCACCGAGAACGTCTCGTCGAGCACGAGCGCCGCGTTCTTGAAGCCGGTCTCAAGGTCGCCGTACGACCAGTCGACCTGCGGTGTGCCCATGGGCATCTTGCCCTGGTCGTAGTCGGCGAAATCCGCCGCCGTCCACTTCAGTTCCTGGATGCCCAGCGGGCCCGGGGGTTGCCCCGCCGCCGCGGGCGGGCGTCCCCAGGTGTTGCCTTCCACTCGCGGGTTGGGCCCGTCGGGCCGGAGCGCCGTGAGCGGATCGACCACAAACGGCAAGTGCTCGAAGTCCACGCGGATGGCTTCGATGGCCGCCGCCGCCGTTTCTTCATCCACCGCCGCCACGGCCAGGATGGCCTCGCCGGCATAGACCGGCTCGTCGGTGAGCGCGCGCTCTCCCTTCGGGTTGGCGCGCACGGTTTCGCCGAGGTCGGTCACCGAGTCGGCCGGCGCCGGCAGCTCGCTGGCGCGCAGGATGGCGCGCACGCCGGGCATCGCCTCGGCGACGCTCGTGTCGACGCCGCGCACGCGGCCGTGAGGGATGGGGCTCAGCAGCAGCTTGGCGAAGAGCATGCCGTCGGCGCGGAAGTCTTCGGCGTATTTCGCTTTGCCAGTGACCTTGGCGACGAGATCCGGCGTGACGTAGTTCTGTCCGACGAGCTTCTGATCAGCCACGCACCACCCCCCGCGAGAGCTCGGCGCCGCGGTGCAGCGCCGTGAGGATCTTGTCGTAGTCCTGGCAGCGGCACAGGTTGCCGGAGACGCCGTGCGCCAGTTCCTCGCGCGTCGGTGCCGGGTGCTTCTTCAGGAAGCCCACGGTGGCCATGATGAAGCCCGACATGCAGAACGCGCACTGGAAGCCCTGTTGCTCGACGACGCCCTGCTGCACGGGGTGCAGCGTGCCGTCGGCGGACGCGAGGCCTTCAATCGTCTGCACCCTCTTGGTGCGCACCGAGTGGGTGAGCACCGAGCAGGCATAGCGCGGCACGTCGTCGACGAGCACCGTGCAGGCGCCGCACTCGGCGCGGTCGCAGCCGAGCTTGGTGCCGGTGAGCCCCAGTTTGTAGCGCAGCGTCGTGGCCAGGGTTTCCTGGGGCGCCACGTCGACCCGCCGGGTCTGGCCGTTGACGGTGAGCGTCAGCAATCGCTCCACGCTGCCCGCGCGGCCCTGGCCCGACACGAGCGTGCTGCCGCGGAACAGATAGGCCGACGACGAGACGGCCACACCGCCAGCCACCACGCCCTTGATGAAGTTGCGCCTCGAGACAGCGGCTGGCGTTGCGCCAGCCGCGTACGCGTCGTCGTGAGACATATCCACCACCCTTGAGTCAGGCTGGCCAGTAAGGTAATGACAGGCGTCGAACGCCCAGACTATACCGCAAGGCGGGCGAAGCGCGCGGTCCCTATGGCTTGGCCCGCCCCATCACCACGATGGCCGCCAGGCGCGGACTGCCGGGTTCGGGCTGTCGCACCGCGAAGTCGACCGGCCAGTAACCGCGGCCGCCGTCCACGTTGATACGGCCGAGCAGGCCGCGCTCGCCGCCGCTCGGCCGGGCCGGGCGCCGGTCGCTGTCATCGAGCGTGCCTTCGTTGGCCGAATCCTCGCTGCGGCCGTGCTTGTCGTAGAAGGCGAAGAGACTGCCCTTGAAGGGCACGAAGCGAATCGACGGGCCCGTCAGCACGCTCGTGCGCGCGCGGCTCGATTCGTCCACCTCGTACTCGCGCTGCCCCTCCCACGCGCCCGCGATCGGACGTGAGAGCAGCATCGTGATCGTGTCGCGGCCCGGCCACATCGTGTCGGCCCGGTAGCCGTCCGCGGCGGCGCGCTCGAGCCGCTGCTGCAGGTCGAACTCGTTTCCAGACCGTTCGAGCCGGTAGGCCACAGGGCGCTCTGCCCCGGGCCGCTTCTCGAGCAGGTAGTGGTTGTCGTGCGTCAGGTCGGTGGTGGCACCGGGCCACGCCACCATGTGGGTCAGCGCGAAGCCCTCGGCCGCGGCCGCCTCCATGCGCGGCCATTCCTCGCGCCGCCGCGTGCGCACCACGCGGTACGACACCCCCGCCGCGGACCGCTGCTCGAGGCGTTCCATCACGGCCACGAGTCCGTACGCCCGCTGGCCGATGGTCGATGACTCGGCGATGGTGAAGCCGCACAGCTCGTAGCCGCGCCCGGCCAGCGTGTTGATGGTGCGTTCGAAGCGCTCGCGGCCTTCCTCGGGCCACCCAACCACCACCTGCATGTCGCTGGTCTTGGGCACGACGCCGGATTGCCGGGGCCGCGCCATCAGGATGGCGACGTGCTGCGGCACGAAGCCGCCGTCAGGCCGCGCCACGCGCGCGCAGCGATAGCCTTTGGCGGTCACGGCCGTGAGCTCCACGTTCAGGCGATCGGCCCTGCCAATCGCCAGGTCGAGATCCCAGGTGGGCGCCTGCGCGAGCAGCGTGCTCCACGCGACCATCACCGCGACGAGTACCACGACCAGCACCGTGACCACGCGCCCCAGGCCCCGCGGCCCCAGGCCCCGCAGTGCCCCGCCGCTCACGGCACACGCTCCACGTAGCCGTCGCCGGTATACATCCGCACCACGTGGCCGTTGGCCTCTTCGAACCGCACGATCTCACCAACGGGTCCGCCGCCGGTAGCGGCGGTGCAGCGGAAAGCCGCTTGTTCAACTCGATCACCTGCGATTCGCCGCCGCGTCCCCGGTACAGTCCGGCGAAGCGCGACCACGCCGGACCCCACGCGCTGGTCGTGGGCTCGGGCTTCGGCGCCGTAGCCTTCGCCACGGCTTCGCCCACCTGGGCCGACTACGTGCAGCAGCTGGCCGCTCACCGCCTCCACGACCAGCCCGGCCACCGAGTAGGCCAAGTTCGAGTACTTCCAGCGCGCCTCGGGCGAGAACGGCGCCTGGCGTTCGGCGAGCCGGCCTCGCGCGGCAGGCCGGAGCTGTGCGTGAGCAGCTCCTCGATCGTGATCTCGGGGTCTTCGTCTGCGGCGCGCTTCACGCGGAACCACGGCAGGTACTTCGCTACCGGATCGTCGAGCCGCAGCGTGCCCTGCTCGCGCAGTTGCATCACGGCCGTGGCGGTGAAGAGCTTGCTGTGCGACGCCATGCGGAACCTGGTCTGCGGCGTCATCGGCGTCTTCTGTGCCACGTCAGCGAAGCCGAAGCCCCTCGACCACACGAGCTGCTGGTCGGCCACGACGCCCACCGCCAGGCCCGGCAGATGCCGGTAGAGCAGTTGGCCGTCGAGCCACGCCGTGAAGAGGCGCCCGGCGCCCTGCACGTCGGCATCTTCCGCCACCGCAGCGCCGGCTGCGGCCGGCTGCGCGCGCGGGCCTGCCGCGGCGAGGATCAGAGCCGCAATCAGAGGAACGAGCCCATACGCGCGGCGTCGGACAGCAGGTGGCAGCATCGCGATCTCCCTCGACCGCGAAGCTTAGCCCAGCCCGCGCCCTCCCGCGTCCGCCCAGGTGGCGGTCGGTGTTCGGCGGTAGGATAGCGGCACGCACACGCTCCAGTCAGAGGTCGTCGATGAACACCCGTGCCGTCGTTGTCGTATTCGTGGCCCTGTCGATGAGCGGCGTGGCTGCCGCGCAGACACCCGAATCACCACAGACCCCCGCTGGCGCGCCGCCAGCGCCGCGCTTCGAAGAGGCGGTCGAGGTGGTTGCGACGACGCCGATCCACGGGCTCGGCATCGCGCGCGACAAGATTCCAAGCAACATCCAGTCCGCCACGGCCGGCGATCTCGGGCGCACTGGCGGCACTCAGCTGGCCGAGCAGATCAATCTCGCCAGTCCCAGCGTGCACGTGAACGAGGCCACGAGCAATCCGTTCCAGCCCGACCTGCAGTTTCGTGGCTTCACGGGCTCGCCCCTCCTCGGGCTGCCGCAGGGCATCGCGGTCTACCAGGACGGCGTCCGGCTGAACGAGCCCTTCGGCGACACGGTCAACTGGGATCTGCTGCCGGGTAACGCGGTGGCGGGGATCACCCTGATGCCCGGATCGAATCCCCTGTTCGGCCTCAACGCGCTCGGCGGCGCGATTTCGCTCCAGACCAAGACCGGGTTCTCGCATCCTGGTCACGCCGCGCGCGTGTCGAGCGGGGCGTTCGGCCGGCAACTCGTGGAGGCGGAGAGCGGAGGCCGTCACGGCGGGCTGAGCTATTTCGTGGCCGGTGCCGCGCTCGCCGAGGACGGCTGGCGCGATTTCTCGCCGTCGCGCGTGCGCCAGTTGTTCGGCGACCTCGAGTGGCGCGGCGCCGCCTCGATGCTGAGTGCCTCGGTCACCTCCGGCCGCAACACCCTTATCGGCAACGGCGCGGCGCCGATCGAACTGCTCGAAGAGAACCGCCGGGCGATCTTCACCTACCCGGACGAGACCAAGACGCGGATGACACTGGTCAGCGTGCGCGGCCAGCACACGCCGGCCGGTCAGATCTCACTCGATGGCATGGTCTTCTACCGGCGCGCCACCATCAACGCGTTCAACGGCGACGGCAGCTACTACGGCGAATGCGCGGCCCGGCCGTTCACGGCGTACCTCTGCGCCGACGAGGGCGAGGGCGACCCGGTACAGAACCAGTTCGGCCGGCTCATCCCGGTGGATGACGACGCGGAGTTCAACGGCACGAACAACACGTCGGGGACCCGCACCAACGGGTGGGGTGGAGCCCTGCAGACGACGGTCACGCGCCCGGTCGCTGGCCGCGAGAACCACTTCGTGGCCGGGGTCACCTTCGACGGCGGACGATCGCGCTACCAGGCCGACACCGAGATTGCGCGCCTCACCGACGCGCGCGGCACCATCGGCAGCGGCTTCTTCGATGAGGAGGCGGTGGTGCGCCTGCGCACGCAGGTGCGCCACAGCGGGGTGTTCGCGGCCGACTTCCTGTCGATCGCACCCCGGGTCACGCTGATGGGCGCTGCCCGTTTCAACCATAGCGTCGTGGAGCTGCGCGATCAGGTGGGCACCGACCTGAACGGCGACCACACCTTCTCACGCGTCAATCCCGCCCTGGGCATCACCGTCCAGATGCCGCAGTCGGTGACCGCCTTCGGCAGCCTCAGCGTGTCGTCGCGCGTGCCGGCGCCGTCGGAACTGAGCTGTGCGGATCCCGAGGATCCGTGCCGCTTGCCCAACGCGTTCGTGGCCGACCCGCCGCTCGAGCAAGTGGTGGCCCGCACCGTCGAGGGCGGACTGCGGGGCCGCGGGCGGGGCGTCACCTGGAACGCATCACTCTTCCGCGCCGCCGTCCGCGACGACATCGTGTTCATCAGCAGTGGCGCGTTGACCAACACCGGCCACTTCGCCAACCTCGGCGACACGCTTCGGCAGGGAATCGAAATCAGCGCGTCCGGGGCGCTTCGTGACGCCGTGCGGTGGGGCGCGGCGTATTCGTATCTGCAGGCCCGGTTCCAGACGCCGCTCACGCTGAGTAGCCCGAACCATCCCGACGCGGACGACGGCGAGATCGCGATCGAGGCTGGCGATGCCATCCCCAGCGTGCCCGCGCACAACCTGAAGCTGAATGTGTCGAGCACGATTCGCCGCGCCACGGTCGGCGCGAATCTGCTGGTCACCTCCAGGCAGTTCCTGCGCGGAGACGAAGCGAATCTGCTGCCTGCCCTCGAGGGCGCGGCGGTGGTGAATCTGACCGGCAGCTACGCGGTGGGCCGCCGGGTGCGCCTGTTTGCGCGGGTGGCCAATCTGTTCGACCGGAAGTACGCGACGTTCGGCCTGCTCGGCGAAGCCGGCGAAGTGCTGGGCGACGACTACCAGGACCCGCGGTTCCTCAGCCCGGCCGCGCCGCGGGCGGCCTGGGTCGGCGTCGAGCTCTTCTTCCGCTGAGCGATCACCACTGGTGCCAAGCCGCTGGATTCAGTCTTTCTCGCCTTGGCGGCCTACGAGTCGACGATGATGCCGAGCTCCACGCCGGCCCGATCAACACGCCTGACGGCGCGGCCATCTGCTCGCGGCACCCGGCGCCGTGACGCATCGGAGTGTGCCGATTCCCCCACGAATCGGGCCTCGGCGCGACTGGCGCCTACTGCTACCGCGTCCGGGCGTTCAATCTCGCCGGGACGTCGGCCTACACCAACGAAGGTTGCGGCATTGCCACGGCCACCTCGCCACCCGTCACCATCACGCTCAACGGAGGCTCGTACGGGCAGAGCGACACCATGGTGGCGCCGGCGGGCCCACCGGGCGCAGCGTCGCGGCGCGCAGCATCGCCGGCAGCGGCCGGGCCGGTCGGTCCCAACGCACCTGGCTGCTCACGTAGTCGAAGTTGCCGTCGCGCACCACCCGCCAGGGCCGGATCTTCGATGCCCGCGCCGACCGGTGACTGGCACCACTTCCTTGATCTCGTTCAGGGGCTGGACGGACCGGCTGAACCAGGTGAGCGATGACGGGAATGGATCGTCGCCCCATTCCAAGGGCGGATTGTGGCGCTGGAAGACGACCCGGTCGGAGGCCCAGATCGACGACACCGACGCCGGATCGATGCGCGCCGATGCCTTTGTCGATCACGAGGTGGCTGTTCACCACGAAAATCCCAGCCGACAGCGACACCGTTTGTCCCGCCGGGCAGGCGGCGATGGCGGCCCGGATGGCGGCCGAGGCGTCCACCAGGCCGCCGCCGGACGACGCCGCGGACACCGAGGCGCAGATCGTGAGGTGCTCGGGAATTCCGCCCTGCACGCCGGGCGCCCATGTCGTCCGGCCCTCGCCCGACACGATGCTCGTATCGACCTGCGCAAAGGCCGTGGTCGCGGAGAGTAAGGATCAGCTGTACGTGTTCAGCAAGAGTTTTCCTCGGGGCCGGGTGGCGGGACGGCGATGTACAGAGCAAGGTGCGGGCCGCGCCACCAAGTTGCGGGCCGCGCCACGAGGTTTGCGGTTGTGCGCCTGAAACGGCCGAATCCGCCGACCTCGATGCGGCCTCGGTCACTGCGGCTCATATAATCAGGGACGTCCCCGTATCCCAGGAGTAGGCAGTTGAGCGAGCCAGAAGAAGATTTCGCCGCGATGTTCGAGGCGTCGGTGAAGGCCAGGCAGTTCGACCGGGGCCAGACCATCGAGGGCACCATCGTGGCGTTCGGCCCCAAGGTGGCCTTCGTCAACGTCGGCGGCAAGGGCGAGGCGCAGATCGAGCTCGAGGAACTGAAAGACGCCGAGGGCGACGTGGAGTTCTCGGTCGGCGATCGCATCCAGGCCATGGTCGTCTCAACCGCCGGCGGCATCGTGCTCTCGCGCAAAGGCGTGCGCAACGCCGCCACGCAGCGCGAGATCGAAGACGCGTATCAGGCCGGGCTCGCGGTGGAAGGCAAGGTCGAGAAGGCGGTGAAGGGCGGCTACGAAGTGCGCATCGCCCGCGAGCGCGCCTTCTGCCCGCTCTCGCAGATCGACATCGCTCGCAACACCGATCCCTCGGTGCACGAAGGCCAGACCTACACCTTCAAGATCATCGAGTACAAGGACGGCGGCAAGGACATCGTCGTGTCGCGCCGCAAGCAGCTCGAGGAAGAGCAGAAGGCGAGCGCCGCCGACGTGCGCAGGTCGATCGTCGTGGGCGCCGTGCTCAGTGGCCGCGTGGCCTCGGTGGTCGACTTCGGCGCGTTCGTGGATCTCGGCGGCGGCATCCAGGGCTTGCTGCACGTGTCGGAGATGGGCTGGTCGCGCGTCACCCATCCCAACGAAGTGGTGGCGCCCGGCGACGAGATCACCGTGCTGGTGCTGCGTGTCGACGACGGCAATCACCGCATCTCGCTCGGCCTGAAACAGTTACAGAACGACCCGTGGGTGGCCGTGGCGACGAGCTACGAGGTCGGCCAGGTGCGCTCGGGGAAGATCACGCGCGTGGCCGAGTTCGGTGCCTTCGTCGAACTCGAGCCCGGCATCGAGGCGCTGGCGCACGCCTCCACGTTTGCGCCCACGGGCCGCACCGGCGGCTGGGCCAAGACCATCACTGTGGGCACCACCGCGGCGTTCGAGATCCTGAGCATCGACCTGACGCAGAAGCGCATGGGCGTGGCGCTCGTGGAAGAAGGCTCCACCCGCGCGGCCGGGGCCACGGCCGCGCAGGGCGGCATCGTGGCCGGAGCGATCGTGATGGGTAAGGTGGAGAAGCACGAGAAGTTCGGCGTGTTCGTGTTCCTCGCGCCGGGCAAGACCGGCCTGATTCCGTTCTCGGAAACCGGCGTGGACCGCGATCAGGACCTGCTGAAGGCGTTCCCAGTGGGCAGCGACGTAGAGGTTGCGGTGCTCGAGGTCGATGCCGTCGGCCGCCGCATTCGCCTGAGCAAGAAGGCCGTGGCCGAGCAGCGCGAGCGCGCGGAGCTGAACGACTACGCGCAGCGCCCAGATGCCGGGCCGTCGGCCTCGCTCGGCTCACTGGCCGACAAGCTGCGCGGAGCGCTTGGCAAGCGCTAGGCGGGCGTCTGGGGGCGCCTGTCGCCGATCGGGCCTAGCGCGTACGAGGTACTGCGTCCGCCGCCGACGTTGCGCACCAGCACGCCGCGCTCCACCAGTTGCAGGATGTCGCGCAAGGCCGTGTCCTGTGAGCACTTGGCCAAGGCGGCCCACTTGGAGGTGGTGAGCGCGCCGGCAAAGCCGTCGAGCAATCGAGTCACGATCAACCGCTGGCGGTCGTTGAGCGATACCGCGCGCAAGCTGTCCCAGGCGCGTGACGTGGCCGCCATGCCATCGAACGTGACATGGGCGCTCTCGACGGCCCGCGTGAGACAGCCGAGGAACCACTGCATCCAATTCGTGATGTCCAGCGTGCCATGCTGTGTGCGTTCGAGGATGCCGTAGTAGGCGCTGCGCTCCTGCTGAATCTGCGCCGACATGCTGTAGACACGCTGCGAACTGCGTTCCGACCGGGCCAGAGCCAGGTCGGCGATCGCCCGGGCGATTCGGCCGTTGCCGTCGTCGAACGGGTGAATGGTGATGAACCACAGGTGCGCCTGGGCAGCAACCAGCAGAGGATCGGTGGTGACGTTGCCGTTGATCCACGCGAGGAACGACGCCATCTCGTGGCGCACGCGCGCGGCCGCCGGCGCTTCGAAGTGGACGCGCTCACGGCCCACGGGACCAGAGACGACCTGCATCGGCGCACTGCGATCGTCGCGCCAGGCCCCCACGGCCACCCGCGTCATGCCGCTACGTCCGGTGGGAAAGAGCGCGGCGTGCCACGCGAAGAGCCGTTCCTCGGTGAGCGGTGCGGCGAAGTTACGCGTGGCGTCGAGCGTCATCTCCACCATGCCTTCGACCTGGCGGTCCGCCGGCGTCAGGCCACCGATGTCGAGGCCCAACCGGCGAGCGACCGACGAGCGCACTTGATCCGAGTCGAGCCGCTCGCCCTCGATCTCGCTCGTTTTCAACACATCTGCGGTGAGCGTGCGAAGCAGAGCCTCGTCGCGGGCGGCGAAGCCCAGCGATTCCAACCGGCCCGCCAACCGACCTTGCGTGTGGCGCGCCGCGGCCAATGGCTCAGCCAAAGCCTCATGGCTCCAGTGGAAGTGTGGCCAGGCCGGTTGCTGGTGGATGTAGTCCATAATCGCCGCGGACATGCGGCGATTAAATCACCATTCGGCCTTCTGTGACCTAATGTCCGCACGGAATCCGGCTATTACGTGTCTATTCTCCGCACGGGGGCCGTTCTTCGAGCCTGGTCGGGCCAGGCGCCCACCTCGTCACACGCCGGCGTACCAGGCCCAGCCGTTCTTCGGATTCCCCTTGTCGCCGCCGTCGTCGAGATGCTCGGTGACGGCGATGCGGGTGAGGAACTTCATGCTCTTGTAGCCCACCTGCCGCTCCACGCGCAGCCGCAGCGGCGCGCCGTGCGGCACTGGCAGGTCGTGGCCGTTCATGCCGTAGGCGAGCAGCGTCTGCGGATGCAGCGCGTCGAGCAGGTCGATGCTGTCGGCGAAGTCGTCGTACGAGTAGAAGGTCACGAACCTGGCCGCCGGTTGCAGGCCCGCGGCATCCAGCACGCGGCTGAGCGGCACGCCGGTCCATTCGCCAATGGCGCTCCAGCCCTCTTCGCACACGTGTCTGGTGATCTGCGTGCGCGCAGGCAGGGCCTTGAGCTGCGCCAGCGAGAACGATCCCGGCCGCGTCACGAGGCCGTCGACCGCGAGGCGCCAGTCGGCGAAGCCGCCGCGCTGCAATTGCCGGTAGGTGTCGTTGGGCCGCGGGCCGTTCGGGTCACCCGGATCGGTGGCGCCCACAGCGGGGAACGACGAGATGTCGTCGTGGCTGTATTCCTTCACCAGCGCCTGGTCCGGCAGCAGCAGCCGGTGCGCGGCATCGGCCGCGAGCATCCAGAGAGCAGCAGGCCACCAGCCGAGGCCACTCCGGCCAGCAGTTCACGACGGGCGATGAGACGCGGGTGCTTCATGTGGTCTTGCCAATCGTCATGCCGCGCATCTGGCGCCGGAACCCCGACTTCACGACCATCAGCACGTGCGCGACCAGGAACGACATCGAGGCGGCGAAGGCCACGAAGTGAACGGTGCGCGCCGATTGATAGCCGCCCAAGACCGCCAGCAGCCAAGGGGCAGCCGCGGTGATGGCCGGTGACATCGTGATGCCCGTGAGCACCATCAGCGGCAGCGTCACAAACACCATCGCGGCATAGGCGGTGCGCTGCAGCAGGCCGTAGTCCGGCCCACCGGTGGCGGCCGGAATCTGCAGCCGCAGATGATTCCGCACCTCGCGCCAGAAATCGGTCCGCGACCACTGCCCCGGCCGCGGCACGAGATGACGGCGGAAGTGACCCGCCACCGCGCCGATGAGCAGGTAGAGGGCGCCGCTCGCTACCAGAAACCAGCCCGCAAGGAAGTGCAGGCTTCGCCCCCAACTGTTCTGGTTGAAGATGTCGTAGGTACGGCTTGCCGTGACCTGCGACGACGCGCCGGCGAAGAACGGTGTCGGCGTGCTCCAGCCGCCATGCTCGTAGTTGCGGCTGATGGGCAGCTCGATGAGCGGCGTCGTCAGATCGTTGCCGACCTCGCCCCAGTAGAGCCGCGGGTGCACCATCAGGATCTCGACGCCCGTGAACGCCAGTGCCGCCACGCTGAGCGTGACGATCCAGTGCGAGACTCGCACCCAGCGGGCGTGTCCGGTCGAGGGGGCCGGCGTCATGATGCGGCGCTTACTTGCCGGGCCACTGTTCCCATCCAGCAGCTTTCGCACTGGGCGATAGTAACCATTCGCCCGCTGCCGGTCTACCCGCCGGCGGGATCTCCCAGGCGGCATTTGTTCTTGCCTGTGCCACGGCGTGGCAGCGGTCTTCAAACCGCCCGCGCAATACCCTCCGCAGATTGGCGGAAATTCAGACGCCACCTGTTGGCATCGTCGTTGCTAAACACGGAGCAGGGGTCGGGGCGCGGAGAGAAGACTGCGGTGGCCCATGTCCGCGCTCAGCCAGTCTCTTTTCGCCCGCCCCGGCCACTTCTCTGCGACGACCCGCGCTAGGAGCCACCGCGCAACGGCGCGTCGCGCAGTTGCCGGCGCAGCGCGTCGTCCGCCTCGCCGGCGAAGTAGACCTTCACGGCACTGAACACGCCGGACTCCCAGTCTTCGTGTGTCAACAGCCATCCTTCGACGAATTCCGCGATAGTGCGTCGCGACGCCTCGCGCGCCAAAGCCACGCGCCGCTGGTCTGATGCGCGTTCCGCCAGATCCGTGGAGATGCTGCGCCTCAGGTGCTCGAGTTGGTCCTGCTTGTCGAACCTGGCCCAGCCGTTCTCGGTCTTCTCGCGCCAGGTGCTGGTGTCGATGGCCACCGGCAGGCTGGACCGCAGATCGGGCGCCACTACCACGGTGGTCGGGCCACGCGTGATGACCTGCCAAGCGGGATCCGCCAGTGGCACGCCGTAGCGGTAGGTGGCCGCCACCTGGACGTGCGACACGGTGTTGCCCAGGTAAATGCCCCACCAGGTCTTGGCGTCGGACTTGTAGAAGTCCTCGCCCATCCGAATGGTGGCGGTTTCGAGCAGCCCCCCCGGCAGCGTCGAGACCACCGGCGGATCCGCGCGCCACTCGGCGGTCCAGTCGTGGGCCGCGGGGGTCAGGCCAGTGCGCGGCAGAATGCGATAGACGATCACCACCGCGGCGGCGAGGGCCGCCGCCGTGAGGACGGCGATCCAGGCGACGACTCGGACGCCGCGATAACCCGATCCGCTCGTAGTCACAGACCTAGATGATGACCGGCCAAGGAGCCGCGGTCGAGAGGTATCATCCGCGGGCGCGACAGGAGCCACCGCCGTACATGCCTCACCTGTATCCGCCGCTCCTCCGCAGCGCTGGCTTCACCACAGACTCGGCGTGTACGCAGGAGCTTGCGGACAAGGAGGATCGGACGCGGCGCCACCCCAGCCACGCCGCCACACCAAGTGCTGCGGCAAACACCCAGGGTGCTCACCAGGGCGGCAGCAGCCAGATGCCCTGCAACGCCCGGGCGCTTAGCGCCGCGACGCTGCCGAAGACCTGCAACGCGAAGCCCAGACCGCCGCCCGCAGGCAGCAACAGCAGCCAGGCGATCAGGATCAGCGGCGCTGCGAACTGAACCGCGTACAGCCAGGTCATGGCGCCGACCGGTCGGGTAGCAGGTTCACGGCGCAAACTCGTAGGCCAGCGACGTGAGGTTGCCGATGAAGTACGGCTTGCGTCCTTCGGGCCGCATCCAGGCGGCCTCGCCACGGGTCGGCACCATCATCCCGTCGCGCCGCTCGTAGTTGGCAACGCTGCACTCCCAGGGCAGCATGACTGCGACCCCGTCCTTGCCCACGCTGACACCGCGCGCGTCGGCATGAACGGATGTCATCAGCCCGGCATCATCGAACCGGAACAGCATGGTCAAGGTGACCGGTCCGTCCACCAGCGTTGCGTTGGCTGAACGATCGTCCACCGCCTCCCAGCGCACTCCCTGGCTGGGCAAGAACGCGGTGGGGTACCACGCCATCTCGGCGAAGTAGCGCATCAGTTCGCCACGCGCGGCCTCGCGGCCGCCCTGCACCTTGGCCATCGTGAACAGGCCCAGCATCGCCGCGTGCAGCGTGCCCACGCCGGCGATGTAGCTGTCGTGCACGTACCCGTATGACAGCGCGGGAAGACCCGGCAGCATGGCCACGCGGCCGTTCCACAGAAAGCCGGGGCGGTGGGTCACGGCGCGCTGCGTCGACGTGAACGGTTTCCAGTCGTCACCGTCGGCCGACATGTTGAACGTGCCAGCGAGCTCGAACGTGACGGTGGCAATGAACGGCTGCCCGTCCTTCAGAACAGCGCGGAAGTAGCGCTGGACCGGTGCCGGCAGGCCGTCGAGTTCCCGTGCGTCGTAGCGGCCCGCAGGCGCGGGCACCCGCGCGGCTTCGAGCAGCGCCATCTGGGCCTCTGTCGCGGCCCGCCAGCGCGAGCTTCCGAGCGCGATCAGGCCGATGCCGACGGCCACGACGAGGCCCAATCCCGATGCCGTCCATGCCATTACGCTCATCAAGGAAGCTCCGCGAGTGATGCGGCTCGGCACTGGCCGACGGCCGCGGCCATCGACCCCTCTTCAGACCAGGACTGCCTGCACGGGCCGTCGCATCGACCAAGGCATGGCGGGACCTCGCCCGAAGCGCACCACCAGGTCGGGCCGCTGCTGGCTTGGGATGCCCAGCCATTGCGCAAACTGCGGCCGCATCGCCCCGACCTCGACGGGCTGGTTCACGAACGCATTGCGGATGCCCAGCGCCGTGGCCTGCAGTGCGAAACGCTCGTAGCAGCGACCGGTCTCGACCCAATGCGCCTTGTCACTTCGCTCGGAAACGAACACCACAACGCCGGCTGAATTGCGAATCTGGCGCGCGTAGCGTTCGTTCTCGGATTTTGGGGTGAAGAACAGGCTCATCGCACGGCTGCCCAGCCAGCGCGGCATCGTGGGGTTGCCCGTGGTGCCAGCGAACAGGCCATCACCGGTACTAAGCGCTTCGTCGCTGCCGAACCGGATCCATGCCTTGAGTTCTGCGACAAACGCGGCGTCGTTCATCTGCACTGCGTTTGCAGCGACGACGTATTCCAGCACGCTCTCCATGGCCGGCCGCGCGGTTAACATCCGCACACTGACGCCATCTCCGGTGCCCGCCTGTTCCAGCTGGCGCAGCTCGGCCGGTGACATTGGCTGGCCGTCGTAGTCGCCGCGGGTGCATTGGCGCTCGGCGATGGCCTGACACAACGGCGTGATTCGCGCCTGTGTCGCCTCCAGGTTCACCGCAATCACCCCGTCGCCGCTGGGATCGAAGCGCGGGTCGGCATGGAGTCCCGAGGCCAGAGCGGCGTGCGCCATGTTTTCCGTCGCGCAGCCCAACGAGACGAAAAGGTGATGGTCATCAGGGTCAACGGCTGGGCAACGGCGCGAGAGGTCTGGAGCAATGGTGATCGACTTCTCGGCAATTCGAAAACGCCAGCATTGCGTGTTGTGACTCGAAGGGGCCAGGGTGGCTTGGCGCACCAGGTCGTACATAGGGGAGGTGGCGGTGCCGGAGAGCTGCACCCCTGGCCTTCTCAGGGCGCGAGCAACGCTCTGCTCGGCATCGCTCGATGAACACGCCGTCAACGCTGGCGTGGCGGTCGAGCAGGCCGCGGCCAGAAGCCACTGCCTTCTGGATGAGCGGTGGGACGCGCTGATGAGATGTTCGTACATGGCCGTTCCGCTCCGACTATTCCCGATCCGGCCAGACCCGTCTGTTCGTTACCGCACACCCCAGGGACGCTGCGCAGTCGCTCACTTGAGACTTTGATGTGCATCTCGCGGCGAACGCGGGCGCACCATCTTGGGCTCCGTCCAGTCGCCTTGCTACTCGGTCGTCTTGCCGTCGAAATGTTCGTTGTCGGCCTTCGCGTCGTCGACGGTGTGGTGGACGACGCCGTCCCGATGGTTCGGCGGCGCGTAGAGCGTGTACAGCTTCAACGGAACACTGCCGGTATTGACGATGTTGTGATTCGCCCCAGCCGGGACTACGACCGCGAAGCCGGCTCGGATCGCCGTCCGCACGCCGTCGAGAATCGCCTCGCCCGCGCCCGCTTCCACGCGAAAGAACTGGTCGAGCGTGTGAACCTCGGCCCCGATCTCTTCCTTGGGCTGTAGCGCCATGACGACGAGTTGGCAGTGCTGTGCCGTGTAGAGCACACGGCGAAAATCGTCATTCTTGACGGCGAGCTCTTCGATGTCTTGCACAAAGCCTTTCATCACGACTCCTTCAGCCGACCCGCCGGGCCGACTCATGCTGCCACGTGCGACTGGTTCTTGCGTTCCTTGAGCGCTTCGCGGTGGTGTCGACATGCCGTGCTGCCACCCACGCCGACCCCGGCTTCGGATCATTGCCAACGTCGGCATTCGATTGCTGGACCATAAGGGTTTCCGGTCGCTCGCATTGTGCCGGCATCCT